>ULQF01021407.1_pt1 | contig 42918 bp, 49 predicted proteins | sample 1954211 | NCBI WGS metagenome assembly ULQF01 (sample SAMEA4835648, study PRJEB28245) | human gut metagenome | biome: gut microbiome; material: fecal sample | place: Denmark | collected 2008 | reverse complement strand
GGGAGGCGAGCCACCGCCTCCCCGTGGATGAGCCACCAGACAGTTACAGGTTAGAATCAGGCATATAGCCGCTACAATCACTCGCATACCGTAACCGTTTCAATGTTCACCAAAGGATTTTTTACAAGTTCCCCACCGGTTCGGGGAATTCTGCCGGTTCCTCCCGTATCATCTTTCGCGTCATCCTTTTTCTCGTTGTTGAAATCAAAACTAAGCAGGAACAGTTGGGCAGGCTCTCCGTTATCCTCGAAGTAAATATCAATACTCTGTTGATCATCGCACTCGGAAGTGTAGTACAGCCGGAACACCTCCCTGTCAAGCGGATAACGGTCGTTGGGAAGCAACACCATCCCGTCGTCCATGCGGAGCGAGCCTTTGCCGTCAGGCTGGAAATAGCGGATGGTATAGCGTGCATCGGAGAACCGGCCTTCACGTTTGAGTTCGCACCGTATTTCCACGGTCTCGCCTTTCACGATACGTTTGGGCACGGGCATTGTTTCCACCGTGAAGGGATATCCCTGCTGCACATCCAGCTCATTGTCACAGGATACCAGGGCTATTGCCACTACAGTCGCAAGCATTGCCGAAAAGATAGCGGCAAACGCGTTTTGTTTATTTCTTTTTTTCATGTTCATTGTCATTTTAATGGTTGTTGTTTCTATTGTTCAATAATTCCTTCCCAATGTTGCAGGTATTCGTTCAAATCCTTGAATCCCTTGTACAGGGAGGAACAGTCCTCTATCTTGTTGCCGTAGCGTTTGCGGAGGGCTTCCAGTGTCCTTCGCCCCGCCTCGTCACGGTCCAGGTAACAATTGACCCGGTCGTACTTGTCAAGGAAACCATACGAGCGTTCCAATAAAGCCACCGAGTTCAGCACGAGGTAGTCATCGCCGCATCCCAAGCCGAGCACCATCCATGAGAGATAGTCAATGAACCCCTCGAAAATGTTACAGGTGTCCGAACCGTTGTCGATGAGCGATATGTCCTTCGGCGACATACTGCCCTTGAACAGGCGGCTGCGCAACTCATACCCACCGCTGATGTTTCTGAATCCGATGGAGAAGTACCGCTTGCCATGCAAGGTATATCTGACTTCCTCACAGTTTGGCAATGCCACATCGCTGTAAATGCCACGCTCTTTCAGATAATTGAGCAGGATTTTGTTGTTCAATGGCTCAATGCGTACATTCACGAAGCAATTCTCTTCACCAGGTGTGGTGTCGAAACATTTTTCTTTCGGACGGAAAACTATTTCCGGAACAATACCACCCAATGATTCCGAAATGAATTTAGCCTGCGACTTGAAATCACCGCTGCCAATGATTTCTCCTGCAAGCGAGAATATATCCCCGCCACGCCCGATGCCGAAGTCCTGCCACACATTCTTTAGAATATTCACCCTGAACGACGGTGTCCGTTCTTCCCGGTAAGGGGCGGAATACCACCATTCATTCCCTTTCCGGGCCGTCGGCTCATGTCCCATCCGTGCCAGAAAATCCGTAATGGGAATCTTCCTTATATCTTCTATATTCATAAGCCGTGATGTTTTAATTGATGATAAATTTCACGCCCAGCCCGAATTGCGTAGTAAACACGGACAGCGAACCTCCCCACAGGGCACGTTCCCGGATGCCGGCAAGCAGCACGATACGGTCCGTGACATAGGTTTCAAGCTCCAGTGTTATCGCCCCGCCATAGATAAAGGCATCCTTGGCGAGCAACTTCGAGCCATCATACAATATCTTATTCCCCCAATTCACGGTTTCGTAACCGGCCAAAGCCGATCCGCCGATAGAAAGGAACAGTGTCTTGGAAGGGTCGGATAGGAATTTCAGGTAGTAACCGCCCTCGGCAGTGAACTGTGCTCGCGGAACGGAAACGTTCCGATACTCGTAATTCTTCAGCAGGTATTCCGCACCGACAACCCAGCGGTTGGCTTTTTTGGTATATCCCGATACCGCGAATCCAGCATAATGGTTCAAGGGATATTTCGAACCTTCCGCAAACCCTCCCCGCAGTTCCACGCCTTTCATGCCGGGGAGACAGCGTTGGGCGTATGCCTGCCCTGAAAACAGGGCAAGCGATACGACCGCTATTAACATACAGATGACTTTACGCATGGCTACTTCACTTTAAGTTCGTTGATGACCTTCGCCCTTACAATGTCCTCGCTCTCCACGGTGAACGACTGGTGACGCCCGCCGCTTTTCTCGTTCAGTTCCACGACCAATACCTTGTCGGCAGGAATGGTGAACTTGTCAAAGGTGAACACGGTACGCTCGTCCTTATTTCCAGCTACCAGAGTGGCATAGTTGTAAGCTCTGAGAGGGAAAATAATCTGCTCCTGGATGGCTGTACGCTTCATCACCTTCTTATCCACAATCTTGAACGTCACGAAATCCACCTCGAAAGGCACATTCGACTGGTTGCGTACCTGCGTGTGGAAATAGAGCAGCCCGTTATGGGTATAAATACCGCGCAGGAGGTACTGGATGCCGAAAGCCTTGCTACCAATGTGCTTGACATGGCGTTTGTTCTCTTTGTGGATACTCTTGTTGATCAGTTGCACGAGTTTGGGGGATTCACTGCCCAGTTCCTTTAGATATATGTCAAGCGCGTTGTTCGGACGGTTCACCTTGCTGCCGTCATGGATGAAGTCCTTCATCTCGATGTTCAGCAACAACGGCTCGTCCGCATACTTGACATTGAACGTGTAGAAACTGCCGCTTTCGGTGATGACCGACATGTTCGTCTCGTCACGGAAATTCCTGACCACCGCCTTTACGCGGATAACATTCTCCGCACCGTCGGCCTTTCCCGCCACAAGATTCGGGGAACCGAGGTCCACATAGCGGACGGCGGAGGGGAAGATGATGTGCGTAGGCTCGGTATCCAACGCCTTACCGCCTTTCAGCGGCAGGTTTTCGGGTACCTGCCACCGAACCGTACTTACAAGTCTCCTTGTATACGGCTCTCCATTAAATTCTCTCAATCTACTTTGCATGATTCTGAATTACTTCGTTACAAGATTCACATATAGCCAAAGTCTTTCTCCGCTTCTTAATCATGATGGCATTCCAAGGTGAATCAGCTTTGAGTTGATTCAAATTTCGGACATGGTGCATGATTAAGTTTCCTTTCTTGCCGCATATTTCACAAGTTCCCGTTTTCAATCGCTCCATCAAGCTAAGTTTAGGAACGAAAGCTGTGTTGGGTATATAGTCAACTATGCTGCCATTGAAAGGCTCTTTGCGTTTGAATCCTCCGTCGTAGAATATTCTGTATCTGACTTCACCGTTCTTTCCCGTGAATGGCACTATAAACTTCTTATCCTTTAAGAATTTGAGCTTAGCCTGTGACATTGTGAGGTTAAGTTTTTGGGCGATAGTCTTATACATGCTATATTCCATGATGTAGCCGAAAGAGTGTCCGATGGTGGAGATATTGTTGGCGATGGCATAATAGTTGTAAAAGCCACGGATTTCGGTGTTGTATTGGGCAACAATATCTTCAACCTTGTTGCCAATCATAAAACCGCGAGGTTTCGGTTTCCAGATATCTTGGTTACCTTCCTTGGCGATTCTAAGCGCGCCGTATTCCAGTAATTTGGCTTTTGCGGTGTCCATGCTTACATGGAGTAACACCGAACCATTTCCAAATCTTTTCATGACTCCTCTGCTATCCTTGTGCATGAATGCTTTGCTTCTGACGAAAATCTCATAACCTAAGAATTTAGCCTTGTCCTTAGCATTGGTAATCAGAGTTTTCTCATCAGACAGTTCAAGTCCGAGTTGTTCGGTCATGAATTCTTTGATGTCTGCTTTGATTGCCTGACATTCAGACTTGGAACCTATAACTCCTATTAGGAAGTCATCGGCATATCTTACGTATTGGATTCGTCTATAGTTGGCATCCATAGGTTCATGGCATGGTGTCACGTAGGTTTGAGCCAACGTTTCTTTAATCTCCGTTATCATTCCAGCTCTGACGCTTTCATCGGTGACGGATTTGAGCTTCTTTGCAAGTCTTGTCTTTTTGTTATTCAGCCGTCTGTACTCTGAACTGACTTTGCGCCTTTCTCCCTTGTTGAACTTATCAGCATACATTTTCATGTATTTGTCGAACTTATCAAGGTAGATGTTTGCCAATATGGGACTGACAATACCCCCTTGAGGTGTTCCGCTGTATGTGTTGTGGAATTTCCACTGTTCAGCATATCCTGCTTTCAAGAATTTCCTAATAAGGCGAATGAAACGTTCGTCTGCGATTCTTTCCTTTAGGATATTCACAAGTATTTCGTGCTTGATGTTATCGAAGAAGCCTTTTATGTCTCCTTCAATGAACCATTTTGCCCCTGTGAATTTATCTTGTATATGTGTCAGCGCGGTGTGGCAGCTTCTGTGCGGTCGGAAGCCATGTGAGGTATATTCGAAATGACCCTCATATATTGCTTCGAGAATCATCCGAGTTACCTCTTGCACTAACTTGTCATCAAAAGAGGGTATTCCCAATGGACGTTTCTTTCCGTTCTTTTTGGGTATATACACCCTTTTGGCAGGATGTGGTTGATACTCTTCTGTCCTAAGAGCACCAATTAGGCGTTCTATTCGTTGAATGCTCATTTGGTCTACTGTCCGACCATCTGTGCCCGGTGTCATGTTTCCTTGCTTTGCATATATACGCTGATAGGCAAGGAAGAACATTTCTTCATTGAATAGGAGTCGGTAGAGCCGTTCATACTTATAACCTAAGTCAGAACTGTGCTTTGATAGATTGTTTAATACTGTCTCTGGACTTCTCATAATGTCTCTCACATTGTCTTTTGATTGTATTAAAGGAACTTAACTGTTCCCCTTCGCCATGTACAAGGCTTTCCCTTGCTCAGACTACTATGGGAACTCCGTTGCCATGTTGGATATTCAGGAGCAACTCTCCATAGCCTTTCGGCATTCCAATTTAGGCAATCCCCATTTAGATGAGTAATAACTGTTGGCATGACTGTTTGTCGGATGCGATTTCCGTTCTTATGTCCGCTTATTGCGGTTGCTCCGTAGTCAGTTCGGATGCTCTGAACGTAACAACACTCCGTCAGAGTACTACGGTATGACGTTTGTAACTGCTTTCCGTCATAGCTCGACAAGGTGCAGCAGAACTGTCGTTCAACCAGTTTGGGCTTCATCCTTTTAACAGTCTTTCCACCTTGCCATTCAGTCGCAGCTTTGCAGTTCGCTGACTTATGACTTTTCCGACATGCTATACTCCCCATTGGGTTTCCCCTCCGGATAAGTCGGCTGGTGGTAGATTTCATTTGAACTCTAATCTAATCTCTTGCCAAAGAGATATTTATTACTCACCCTTATGGGCGCACGTGGTCTTGTCGTAGGTCACTTCCAGCCCATACGGGGGAACCATCCTGTCAAAGGTGAGCTTCCGGGTCAGACCGTGGTAGAGGTCGCCATCCTCCTGCCCGGGATAGAGTTCCCTGGTCATTGTGACCCTGCCTGTTTTTGCCGATATAGAATCGGCTGCATTCTGTGCAAAAGCACTCACTGCGCCCGTCATGAGGGCAAACATTACAAAAATCTTTTTCATTCTTTGTGAATTTTAATGGGTTATTGATTATCGTTCTGGTAAAGCATCAGGGTATAACCGGATTTGAGGTGTACTTTTTCCTCCCGCATCTTCCGGGATATGTATTGCGACACTCCCTGTATGGCGCCCCTGCCGAGTTCGGAGAGCAGCTGGTCTCCGGCTGACTGGTTGGTGATGGATATGCTCGTGCCGAGGTTCTGTCCCAAGTTGGCCGCTACCTCCTTGGCGGCATTCGCTTCCATCGAGCCGGGAATGAAGATGCCCTCCTGTCCGTCATTGTCATACACGGCAAGCTCCACGGGAATGATGATGCCGTCGTGCTCCACCTGTATGATTCCAATGCCGAGCCTTTCGCCTTGTATGCGCCCCTCGCCCGTGACAAGGGAGTTGCGTGGAAGGACATACCTGCCGACACGCATCGGTTCCAAAAGCCTTAACCTAACGCTCTGCCCGCTTCTTATGGTCTGGTCACCATGCACGCAGGCACGGATGGTATTCCTCGTATGCCCGTCAGCCGTCTTTCCCACGGCGGTATGGAATCCAGCATGTCCGGTCTGTGCCATCCGTGCCAACAGTACGGAATCACTGACGGGTTGCGGAAGCGATGACACCACCGGTGTGGAGACCTGTCCCACGGGAACGGCTCTTGCCTTCCTGCCGTTGGCGGCAGGTTCGGTTTCTTCCCGTTTTTCCGTACCTGCGCCATCCTTGCCCGGCGTATATTTGGCGGCCAGTTCGTAAGATTTTTCCAGCAATGCTACCTGCTCCTCGTAGGTCATCTGTGCGGGTTGCTGTACCGCGGCAGCCTGCTTCAACTGCTCCACCTCGGCTTTCAATGCCTCTTTTTCGGGGTCTTCTCTCGGTGCCTCATAGAAACTGCCGAGCGTGGCGTTGATATCGTTATAGGCGGATGTGGACGAAGATATGGCCCCATTCCTGCGGTTTCCGCTGCCACGATAGGATGATGCACTTTCGGATTCCCGCTCCTGCGGTATTTCCACGACAGGACTGCTTGTTTCATTCTGCCTGTTTTCATCGGCAAGCGCGGAGAAATCCTCCAGCGTGCGCATCTTCTCTTCCTGCCTGCGTTTCATGTCCGCCTGCTCGTAGGCGGCAATCTTGTCCGCCTCGATACCTGCCCCTCTCGGGTCGGGCAGTTCGGAATTGAAACCGGCATTCCTTTCCTCCCTCTGCCGTTCCTCCTTGGACGGCGCGAAAATCAGCCACATGCAGCCGACAAACAGGAGGAACATTCCGGCAAAGACCAGGTATTTCCTGATTTCCTGCCTCTGTCTCAATTTGTTTGCATCGTTACTCATTGTCTTCTTTGTTGAACTGGTTAAAAAACTCTTCCATCTCGCGGATTTTACTGTCCGTAAGGGTGTCCGCCTGAATAAAGTCCGGGATATCCAGCGGGGTTATCTCGATGACCTCACGTTTGGCATCCTCCCGTCCAATGTCGTATATGGCGCGGAAAATCATGTAGAAATTCCCAAGCGCGAACAGGACGGTCAGCACGACGATGGTTATCACTCTCTTTTCAGGACTCAACCCGGCGCAGACACCGCGCAGTTTTTCTTCGGCCAAGTCCCTGATTTTTACAAGCATCTTTTTCATACATTCAAAATTTAACGGTCATATACTCTGATGTCCCTGTTTTCCACCACACGGAAGGCTTCGAGGATGAAGCCGTGCGGATTGTTGTCGCTGCGGGTGGAATTGAGCAGCCTGCCCCGCGTGACGAGGCTGCGCTCCGTCACGCTCTTCTCCCGGATGATGGAAAGGCGGGCATACGTCACTACCTCATACGGGTAGCTGTTGAAGTCGCATTTCACGCTGTCAATCCCGATGCGCTGGCTCATGTTGCCGGAGATGATCCGGTTGTAGTAGCCCTGTTCCGCCAGATCCCGGTAATGGGCATAGGCGGAGCGGTCGCTCAGGAACATGGCACGCTGGATATTGCCCTCTATCGCACTCTTGTCAGGAGCCAGCGAAAAAAATAGCTCATGGAAGCGTCTGACATGCTCCCTCGCCTCCACGGGACGGTTCTGCTCCAGGTCCTGCGAGAGGGCGAGCATGAGCGACTTCCCCTCGTCCAGCACATAGATTTTCTGCCTCTGCGCCTCGGCAAAGCCGTATGCCTTCCACACCGAATATCCCACAAGCAGGGTACACGCGCAGAGATAGACGATACCGAACAGGCGCAAATGCCTGAAACTGGTCTCGATGTTCTTTAATGATTTGAATTCCATTCCAATGTCGTTTTAAGATGGTTATTACTATTTGATGAGCCTTCCTGCGATGTTGCCTACCGCCGCACCGCCGGCTCCTGCCACCACGGAACCGGTCTTGGATGCCGTCTGGGTCACGTTCTTGCCGTAGTTGCCTGCACCGCCTCCTGCCTGGATAATCCAGTTGGCCACTGTCGGGATTGTGAAATACCCGATGATACCGATAATCAGAAAAGTGATGTAAACCCCGTTGGAGCCGTCCGGGATGAAGTTCGGGTCGGAAAGCTGTTCGATGTCCTGCCGGAGCATCAACACCTGTATCCGTGCCAGCACACTGCTGAAGAGGTCACTCACCGGGAGCCACAGGTAAATGCTGATATAACGGACGAACCATTGGCTGAGCGAGGCCTGGAAACCGTCCCAGCAGGACAGGGCGAACGAAATCGGTCCCAGTATCGAAAGCACGATCAGGAAGAACGTCCGCAGCGTGTCGATGACAAGGGCGGCCGCGTTGAACATGAGTTCCAGCAGTTCGCGGAAGAAATTCTGAACCGCCTTCTTCATGTTATACATTGCCCGGTCCACATACATCCCGCAGGCCTCTATCGCGTCCATCACCCCCAGTTCGTCCAGTTTGTTGTCGAAGGACTCCTTGTCGACCAGATAGGCCGTCTCGGGATTGCGCTTCATCGCCTCGAACTCCAGCCTGTCCTTCTGCGCCCGGTACTCGTTCATGTCGAAGGTCTGTGCCTCCAGTATTGAATGTGTACCTTTCACGATAGGCGACATGACACTGTTCAGCGTGCCCAGCACGATGGTCGGGAAAAACATGATACATAACCCCAACGCAAACGGACGGAGAAGGGGAAAGACATCCACGGGCTCCGCCCTTGCCAGAGACTGCCATACCCGGTAGGCCACATAGAACAGGGCACCAAGCCCCGCGAGTCCTTTCGCCACACCCGTCATATGCGAACAGAGCGGCATCATATCCGTGTAGAGGTTTTGCAGGATCTGATGCAGATTGTCGAAATTTATTGCCAACAATACCATAAGCAAATCGGATTAGGGATTACCAGTAACGTTCATTCGGTGAGCCGTAAAGGGCCATCACACGGTCCAGGTCGTTCCGTTTCTTGGCACGCAGGTAGGAAACGCCGATGTTCTTGTTGGTGTAATATTGCACCAGGCTGCGATATTGCAGCATATCGGTGTAGCAGCGGTCGATGATATCCATCCGCTCCTTGTCGTTCATCGAAAGTCCGTTCTCGTTGACCACCGTTTTCAGGTCGTTCAGCAGGTGTGCACTCTCTTCCAGAAGTTTCGTGTAACCGATCGCGATGGCACTCAGCTCTTCCGGCGTGAAATAAGGGTCGCTGAGCATACGCTCGAAACTGTTCACGTAGATGTCCGTGATGTCACCGACCATGAGAATGGTATGCTGCACCTTACGCGCGTCACGGACAAGGTTCTTGATCTTGCGAAGCCCGTCGTAATACTCTTTGCCTTGCTTGTAAATCTTCACGGTCTCCTGAAAATTGTTGAGCATATTGCTCGCTGTGGAAGACGTGTGAACGATATTCTTGGCAGCATTGATGATGCCCTGGGCAAGATTGCCGGGATCGCTCACGACCCATTGCGCTTTCGCTGTAAGGCTGATGAAGAAACAGCCCATACACAGCATGAGGATTTTCTTTTTCATGATGTAACTGTTTTAATTGGTGAATAAAATTCTGTTGAAATTCAAAGTCCCATTTTCCGCCCCTTGGACGGCGGGTTGCGGAGGATAGGCTTGTGTACCTGCTTCGGACGTTTCGCCTCCGGCGTCTTTTCCTTCCCTTGTCTGAGGGAAGCGAAAAACTCATTGGCATACGGTCCGCGTCCTGTCATCTTCACAAACCTGGCATCCAGTTCCCGATATGCTTTCTCCGCCTGACAGGAGCGTTCCGTGGCAGAGGCATTTTTGTCTATGCCGTACTTGACGAGAAATGCCGGACTTATGTGGATAATGTCGTGAACTGTATCCGGTGAAGCTGCAATCCATCCCAAATATTCCAACTCCTCATTCAGTTTTTCAAGATAGTCCACAGGTGGATGGGGGCAAAGCTTCTCAAGAAGCTCTTCTGCACGGTGTGTCAGCCTGGCATTGACTTCCAGACAGTCAGGTATTTCTCCTGTCTGTCTTTTCTGTTTGTATTCATTGTCGTCCATATCTTCAAGTTGGTGGAACAGCCGGTAATCCTCTGTGAATCCGAAATAATCACGGATGCCTTTCGGAATGTCCCAGCCAATCATCAAGGAATCGTAAAGGACGGTAATGATCTCCTCGCGTTTCCGTTGGTCTGATTCCAAATCACTATACATAGCTATTGATTTTAAATTGTTTATATTATTGTTTTCATTTCTCGCTTGCTCTCCGCCAACTGCTTGATGGCAAGTTCGATATTGCCGCCCAACTTTTCGGAAAGACGGAACAGTTCCAATTTTTCCGTTTCCTCGGTTGTGTAGCACACATATTCTTCAAGCGATACCTCGGTGGCATATACCGCCGACTGTGTACCGCCCAGACCAATCCAGACCTCCTTATATTTTCTGGAAGGATAGTTCGCCATGTTGATGGAAAGGATCTGCGCACGTTCCTTGTCGGTCAGACCGAGCAACGCCTGTATCTCATCGAACTTGTTGACATATTTCCTTTGGTCAAGGAGAATCTTGCAGTCGCTGTTGTTGATGATGGTACCCTTCACAATCGGCGATGAGATGATGTCCTCGACCTCCTGAGTTACGACAACGGCCTCGCCGAAGAACTTTCTGACGGTCTTAAAGAGATACTTCAGATATTCCGCCATGCCCTCCTTGCTGATGGCTTTCCAGGCTTCTTCCAGCAATATCATCTTACGGACACCTTTCAACTTCCTCATCTTGTTGATGAAGGTTTCCATGATGATGATGGTCACAATCGGGAACAGTACCTTGTTGTCCTTGATATTGTCCAACTCAAAGACAATGAAGCGTTTACCGAGTAAATCAAGCTGCTTGTCGCTGTTCAGAAGGTAGTCATACTCGCCGCCCCGGTAGTAAGGTTCAAGCACGTTCAGGAAGTTGAATACATCGAAATCCTTCTCGCGGGTGCGCTTCTCCTTCAGAATGTCCTGGTACTCGTCACGGATGAACTCGTAGAAGGTATTGAAGGAAGGTCTGTTGTCCCTGTCGTTGCGGATGTTCGCTAAAAAGAGGTTCACTGCATTGGAAAGCGCCACCTCTTCAGCTCTCGTGGGCGGTTCATCGTCACGTTTCCACAAAGTGAGGATAAGCGTCTTGATGGATTCCTTCTTCTCAATGTCGAACACACCGTCCTCCACGTAGAAAGGGTTGAAGGCTATCGGGTCATCCTCCTTGTAGGTAAAGTAGATGCCGTCCTCACCGTGTGTCCGCGCATGGATAAGGTTGCACAGTCCCTGATAGGAATTTCCGGTATCCACCAAAAGCACGTGGGTCCCTTGTTCATAATATTGGCGCACCATGTGGTTGGTGAAGAAAGACTTGCCTGAGCCTGACGGTCCGAGGATAAATTTATTCCTATTCGTGATTGTGCCATTCTTCATCGGCAGGTCGGAAATATCCAGATGAACGGGCTTTCCCGTCAGCCGGTCCACCATGCGGATGCCGAACGGTGATAGCGAGTCCTTGTAGGATGTCTCCCCGATGAACAGGCATAATGCCTGCTCGATGAAGGTGTGAAAGCTCTCCTCGAACGGGAAATCACCGGCATTGCCGGGTATCGCCGCCCAGAACAGCGTCGGGACATCTACCGTGTTGTGGCGCGGCTTCGCCTCCATGAGTGCCAGCTGGCTGCCGACGTCGTTCTTGATGCGCTTGAGTTTCTCCCGGTCATCGCTCCATGCCATGACATTACAATGTGTCCGGATAGAAGTCAGCCCCTTGCTGTGCGCCTCGTTCAGGTATTCCTCGATCCATTCGCGGTTGATCTGGTTGGAACGGCTGTAACGGGAAAGCGAGTGCATGTTCCTCGCGGTCTGCTCGAATTTGCGCAGGCTCTCCGCCGAATCGTCGATGAAGAGGTACTGGTTCACGACATGGTTGCATGTGAGCAGGATGCCTATCGGCGCGGCGAAGGAGAGACGGCAGTCGCTCCGGTCGGTGGACAACCGTTCGTAGCGGCAATCGGTAGCCACGTTTGAGGGCAGGTCCTCCGGGTCGGAAAGGGTGTGCAGGCAGAGGTAGTTGTCGCCTATCTTCATCTCCCCGGCACCGAGTGACAGGTCCTGCAAGCAGGCGGTGTCCTCCTGCGAGAGCGAGAAGTATTTCTCGATGATTCCCGCAGAGGTGTCCGTTCCCGTGATTTCCTCATCCGTCAGGCGTGTCATGCGAAGGAGGCCGCTGTCGTTGACGATACGCTCGAACTGCTCACAACTCTCCATAAAACGGGTGACGGTCTCCCTGTCCGTCATTTCCTTCGGGATGATGAAATTCCGCGTGAGGGCGTTGAAGCTGCTGGTAGTGCGACTACGCTCCTTGGTCGTCTTGGTCAGGAACAGGTAACAAGTGTGTTGCAAATACGGACGTTCGTTGAAATGCCGCTCGAAACTGCGGCTGAGAAAACTCAGGTCGTCCTTGCAAATGTCGGGACGGTAGCTTTCCTCGATGAAGAAATCCTGCTTGTGCACGATGCTGTAGTTCGGCAACACCTTGACCGCTTTCGCCCATGTCGAATGGACGGCCTCGTATTCCGCCTTTGTGAGCGTGAAAAGTTCGGGCAGTTCCACCTTATAGGCCACGGTAATGTCCGCATCCTTGCTGACGATACACCCGTGCTCTACCGAGAGCAACGGAAATTTGCTTTCCAGCGTCGCTGTTTTCATTACGTTTCTCATACTTTTCCTTTTTTTGAGGTTGGAGAAATCAACCGAAGGAACTTCCTCCGGTTGATGATGTAGCGGGGATGGCTGCGCAGCGCGTGGAGTTTCATAAGCCCCCATTCGCCGTACTTCGCGTTCATTCGGAATGTTGCCCAGACAAGCACCGAAGCGGAAACGACACCGAAACCGATGCAGACCCACTGGTCGATACCCACCATGTACATGATGACGAACACCACGAACAGGGCGAGCAGCCCGCCCGCGAAGATGAACAGGTACTGGCTCTTGAGCCCTTTGAACTCCGGGCTGCGGCCTATCCCCTTGTTGACAGGATACTTCGCCATGTTACAGGAAGAATGAGCGTAAGATGGTGGCAGCCACGATAAGGAAGATACATGCGCCGAACCAGCTGGCAGCGGTCTTCGAGGTGTCAGGGTCGCCCGACGAGAACTTGGAATAGACCTTCACGCCCCCGATCAGGCCGACGACGGCTCCGATGGCGTAAATCAACTTGGTGCCGGGGTCGAAATACGAAGTGACCATGTTGGTGGCTTCCGTAATGCCGCCGATACCGTTACCCTGGGCGAAAGCCCCGACTGTCGCAAGCAGCATGAAAACTGCCGAAAAGAATCTTTTTTTCATGTGTCGAAAATTTTAATTGGTGAGACAAAAAATCATTTCGACAGCGAATATATAACGTTTAATTCATTGATTTACAAACCTTACGATGCGTGTCATCGTATGTCATCACGTTACATCGGCAAGGGATTTTTCTCTTTATAACATATGTCTGTTTGCTACAACAAAAGCAATAATATTCTTTGCGACAAACGAATATGTCGTGGTATTTGGTTAATTTTGTATTTTTCTTAAACAAGCAAAAATCAAAATGATATGTGTATACTAAAAGACCTTTCGTCAACTTTTGACTTTATCAGCAATTTCTTACAAAATGTCAAATTATTCGGATTACCATTTGTCGATAGAGATGCGCAATTGTCTATCAATGATAGACAATTGCGTCTTGATTTTCAACTAACAACTGAAGAAGCCTTTAAATACTATTCATTGGGATTTTTAGATCAATTTTATGTAATAAATAACAATGGGGAAAAGTATGTAGTTCCAGGCCAAAATGGTGTATTAAATGGAGCTCTAAACTTAGGTGACTCAGATATGGAATTACAGAATTATCACATTTGTATTTCTCAATTAATGAACGATAAATGGAACAAAAATGAAAAATATTATTATAGATTTCTCTTACCAATCAAAGATGTATTTTGGAATAGAGACATTCATACTTTATGGTATAAAACTGGTAGAACATGCTCATCTGGTCTGATACCGATAAACTTCCCTGAGGGTGAAGTTCAGATGTATCCAGTGTATATAGGGGAACAAAAATATCTCGCTATTGAATCTGAGATGAAATGCACTTATGAAATGATGCAAAAGTACATTTATTCAATTTCTTTATCATTGGGGTTAGTTACGTCTACTATTCCTTTTGATTACGCATATATAGTTGCAACAGAAACGGAAAACTTTACAGACGATTTAATATGCGGATTCACACAAATGAGACCAACTATTAAAGGACAATATAATTTCTTTACGACGAATATGTATTCTATTCGAGAATGTTTGAAAAGGAATCATGTTGATTATGCAATGAAACAACTGTATGATGGAGCAACATTTAAAGCCCATTTACAGGATTGGATACAGATTGATGAATTTGCAAAAATAGTCCTGATGTTGTATGGAAAAGAAGCTTTAGCAAGAGCGACTTTGATTTTGATAGAATCATCCACTATGTCATTAGACTACCAAGGAGCGATGTGTGCCGTTGCGCTTGAAACAATTTGCTCAGCACTTGAAGATTCTAAAGACAAACCCTATATGAGCAATGATGATTGGAAAACAAAAGTAAAACCCTCGTTTGATGAATTGATCAATAGTCTTTGCAAAGAAGAAATAATTGCAGAAGCTCATGCTGTCAATATGAGAAACAAATTAAATTCTTTTAATTTAGGGTCAAATAAAGATAAGCTCTCTTTGCCATTCTCTAAAAGAAACTATACACTTTCAGAACAAGAAAAGGATGTAATTAATAGCAGAAATAGATTTCTTCATGGCCATATTCTTGGACATTGTTTTGAAGAGTCTTTTCAGGAAATAATGTACGCAAGTCTTGAATTACAAAAATTATGTGCATTATTGTTATTCCGAGAAAGTGGATTTCATGGATTGATTGTGAATAATGCTGTTTTGATGGGTCTTAACAAAGCCACTTCAGTAGAAGAACCAGTTTTAGTATAATTATCTTCTAAATTTTATGGTAAAACATTTATATATAATTGGTAATGGTTTCGACCTTCATCACGGAATTAATAGTTCATACAAAGATTTTCAAGAATGGATGTATGAAAATAATCCTGATGTAATTGAAAAAGCCGATGAGATTTATGGGATTTGCGATGATGAATGGTGGTCTGACTTTGAAAATCAATTGGCATCTTTGGATACCGTAAGATATAGCAGTGAAATTGCATTTGAAAATCAACCAGATTTAGCCTCAGATCATTGTGATAGGACATGGAATGATGCTCAAATTGAAGTCGAGAATCAATTAGAAGAATTATATTCTGATCTTAGAAAGTGTTTTCATGAATGGATCATGCAATTGAATTCTCCTTTGGAATCAAGAAAAATAGATTTAATTATTAAGGGTTCTGTATTTATAAATTTTAATTATACCAAAACATTAGAACATCTATACGGAATAAATCAGCACAATATTCTTCATATTCATGGATGTGTTGACAATGATGAAGATTTTATTTTAGGTCACGGCAAAAGCTATGAAGAATTAAAAAGTATAAACACGGTTGATTTGCCAGAACCTCCAGAAGATTTATCTGCTGAAGAATTATCTGAATTTTACGAAGATCATACAGATGACGGACAAATGCTACATGAACAACTTGCAGAAGATGCTGCAATTAGTGGCGTAGCCTCTCAGAGAAAACCCGTAGAAGAAATTATTAAAAAGCACAGCCAATTCTTCAACTCACTTGCTAAAATAACCAATATATATGTTTATGGATTGTCATTGTCTGAGATTGATGTACCATACCTTCAACACATATTATCAATAGTCGAGTCTGCGAAATGGGAATTTAGTGACTATAAAGGTACTAATTCATTCAAAATTAAACGATTTTGCGAAAATAATAATATTCACAATTACAATGTCATAGAATTGAAGAGCATAATTGATACCGCACAACTAAAAATCTCATTTACTGATTTGTGACAATTGATTTTTGAAAAGGGCGCGCCGATATCACATTGACGCACCCCAAAGATGGCTACAAAAAGAAACAATTAAACGAATTTATCTATGTTGAAAGCCTCCACCTTCTTGGATGTGGCTTTTCGTTTTGCTAACGGTCTGCCCGTTTCATCCAGACATTCGCTGACCAGGCGGTTTACCTTTTCCTGATTACTCAACTTGTCCGTGAGAAAAGACAGTATAACCGTATCGTGCATCTTGTGATGTATGGTAGTGGCTGCACGTATGGCTTTCTCTTCATCCGGATTTTCAGACATCAGCACCTCTGCCACATTGTTTATATCCTCAAAGGTCATGGCTGTGTCAAAATCAGGATCAGGTTCAGCATCCACAGGAGCCATCAACTCTTCTTTTTCCTCTTGGGTGAGACTTTTTTCTTCCTGTATTACATCATCCGGACCGATTTCCTCATCTTCCTCTATCGGTTCTTTTTCCATAGGTTCGGAACGTGTCGGAGTTTTTCTCGCCACTTCCGGGTCTTCGAGATAGACAATTTTTGTTTTGCCGATTACATCTTCAGTAACAGAAGAATACGGCTGTGCCGTTTGCCTGTTTTGTGTGTCGGTCTTTTTCCTGCGCCTTGCCTTTTTATTGGCGTCACGCGTTTTTTGTTCCGAACGTTTCTTCCGGTATTTCCATAGATTGATACGGATTATGCGCATCAAGCGGTAGACTTTATCCCATACTCCATACATTTCCCGATTGAAGATGAATATCCACAAATGCCGGAATATGAAAACCGCACACACGAGTTTTACCGTGAAATAAATTTTTGCTTCCATGGCTACAGGGGTTTATTTATGGACTCCGTGTACAACTTAGACATCTCATCCTCATATTTCATCAGATGCTCATCAATGATTTTGCTTACATATCCTGACATGGATGTTTCCGGAGCGACAACAGCCAAGAATCGCTTGATGAAAGCATAGCTGTCCCTGTTTATGTAAACCTGGATTCGATTACCTATAGGGTGATTTATCAGATATGTCATGCGATACGATGAATCTTCAATGATTTGAATTGAAGACGTGTTGATGACATCCTTTAAGGCAGGTGTATAAGCGGTGTCTTCCCAAGTATCCGGTTCCGCTTTGCCGGAAGTTTCAGGAGGAGGAACGTGGACGTGTTTTCCGGTGTTTTTGTTCTTGCGCATTCTTTTGTGAATGAACAATCCGAAACTGCAAACTGTGTAAACGATGCAGGCAATGGCCACAAGGTGAAATATAATCTGTGTCATGACTAAAATGGTTTTAATGGTTTGTAATATTCTTTGTTGTACAATTCGCTGATTTCCTCCCAATGCTGCTGGATATGGTCAACGAGGATGTTGCTTATATACCCCGATATGCTCATGTCCGGGGCAATGACCGGAAGGATGCGCTTGATGCATTCGGCCACCTCGCGGTTTATATAGACATGGGAACGGTTGGATGCCGGGATGTTTACCAGATACTTGTCTCTATAGCTACCCGTTTCATCTTTCTTTTTTCGAGGTTTTACAGGGGACGTTTTCTCAGACTGTATCTCAACCGGTTCGGTAGCAGGAGCCGATTCTGTATTTTTGACGGGTACGGATTCCTGTCCGGGTTGTTCCGTATTCTCGTTCATGGGTTTCTCCCTGCCGAAGACAGGAATATCCCCGACAATGATATTCTTGAGGATATTCTCATTCACTTCCACTTTTTTCTTTGTCATGCGTGTTCCAATTTAAGTTTGACAATAAGCTCCTCCGCCAGTTCCTTCAGACCGCTTCCTTCCAATTGCTTGGGAGGAGGAGGCAGCAGGGTACAGCGGAAAAAATCACGTTTTGCATGGGTGATTTCTTTCTCGTAGCGGCATAAATCGGGAAGTTTGCTGTCAAGGACAGTCAGATGCAGTTCCCTCATGACCTCTGCATAGGATTTGTAAATTTCCACGTTGGTACGTTTTTTCAGCTTGTTCCAAAAGAAGAGAATATCCTTGAGCGGCACATCTTTCGTGTTCTTGACATAATCAAGCACCGTTGTGGAAAAGGCGAGCGTGCTCTGCATGATGATAAGGTCGGGAGTGGTGGGAGTCAGGACATAATCCATATTGACAATGGTACGGAACACCCCGGTGGATTCCACCGTTCCGGGCAAGTCAACAAAAATCAGGTCATAATCACCGCTTGCGGCAAGCTCGTCCGCGGCTTCCCTTGCCTTTTCCGAAGTAGACCCGACAATCGGATAAGCTTTCTTTGGTACGCGATTCCATTGCTGCTGTAACAATTGTTGAAAATAGGCACTGTTGGCAATGGCTTTTTTATCCCGTTCTCTCATGCGCACGAGGCTGTGCTGTGGAGAATCACAATCAATGATTGCCACGTTCAGGTTTTTCTCGAAATGGAGGTAGCTGGAAAGCACTACCGTCAAGGCCGATTTCCCGACCCCTCCCTTTTGGTTGCTGACTGCAACGAATAAAGGCTCTTTGCTCATAATCTTTTCTTTTAATGGGTTATTGAATATATATCTGTTTCATCCGTCAATCCGTGAACGCTTCCTTCCAACCGACCACGATATGCTTCATCCGTTATTCCGACCGGTAACTTATCCGTTATCGCATCCTTCCGTTAATGGTCGGTCTGTTGGTCATGACATTCCGATAACTGTCATATCCGACATTGCTTCCACTATCCGGACCGGTAACGGAAATATCAAACAATATGACCATTATACCATTATCGGAAGTGCGGTTTCATCCGTTCACGCTGCAAATAAAAGGGTATTTTTTCATACCGGCACCATGTTTCAAGGGAGGTGACGACCTGTGTCATCGTTTGTCATCACGTTACATATAACTCACTATTTTACAGTAGTATATACCGCCGTAACTTTGCACCGACAACGGAACGGACACCGCTGTGGGGCTTTCCCGAAGCCGAAGAATGAGGCCGGAGGGTCAAACACAATTTGACGGAAGGAAAATTCATGTTCAAGCGAACATAGCAAGTTGTGTTTTGAGGCACCCGAAATAAATTCGGGCACTCAAAACAACTTGCCGCTCGCCTGACGGCTCGGGAGGGATTCACTCCAAAGTCGTGAATCCGGGACGGAAAATCAGAAACAGAAAATATCAATGCATATGGAAGAAAACAAGAGGAAAAAATCAAAAAAAGGAGTGGGTAGAAAACCAAAATCCGACCCTGCCGTGCATCGTTATGTAGTGCGGTTGAACTCGGAAGAGAACGGACGTTTTGACATTCAATTCCAAAAATCAGGATTAAAGGAACGCTCCAAGTTTATCAAGACAATGATTTTCGGTAAAGAAATCAAGGTAGTAAAAATCGACAAGGCAACGATGGACTATTACATCCGTCTGACCAATTTCTACCATCAGTTCCAGAGTATCGGAAACAATTACAACCAGACGGTAAAAGCCGTAAAGACCAACTTCGGGGAGAAACGGGCCTACGCCTTGCTCCGCAATCTTGAAAAGGCAACGATAGACCTGGTGCTGCTGAGCAAGCGGATTATCATGCTCACCCGTGAATTTGAAGATGCCTATCTGATAAAGAGGAAAAGGGAGGAGGAATGACATGGTGGCGAAAATCAACAGGGGTGTCTCGCTCTACGGAGCAATCACCTACAACCAGCAGAAAGTGAATGACACCACCGCGCGTATCATTGCGGGAAACCGTATGATTACCGATGTGGCAGGCAATCCGGATCGTGTCATGCAGCAGACCCTTTGGGCGTTTGACAACTACCTCCTCGCCAACAAGAACACGGAAAAGCCCATCCTGCATATTTCCCTGAACCCTTCTGTAGATGACCGCCTCACTGATGCCCAATTCGCGGAATTGGCAAAAGAGTATATGCAGCGAATGGGCTACGGTGACCAGCCCTACATTGTATATGTACACGAGGATATAGACAGGAGACATATCCATATCGTTTCTACCTGCGTGAACGAGAAAGGGGAAAAGATAGACGACACCTACGAGTGGAACCGCTCGATGAAAGCCTGCCGGGAGCTGGAAAAGAAATTCGGGTTGAAGCAGGTGGAGGACAAGCGGAAGGAGTTGCTGGAGCCGTACATGAAGAAGGCGGACTACCAAAGCGGTGATGTGAAACGGCAGGTTTCCAATATCGTGAAGAGCGTGTTCGGCTCGTACCGTTTCCAGTCTTTTGGCGAATTCAGCGCCTTGCTTTCCTGTTTCAATATCGAGGCGAAACAGGTCAGGGGCGAGTTCGATGGTACACCCTATAACGGCATCGTCTATACCATGACTGACGATACGGGAAAGCCGGTATGTACTCCTGTCAAGTCTTCCCTTATCGGGAAACGGTACGGTTACGAGGGACTGGAAAAGCGTATCGGGTACAACGCCCGTGAATACAGGAACAAGAAATGGCAACCGAAGATACGGAACGAGGTGGCACTTGCCATGCACGGATGCCGTGGAGACAGGGACGAGTTCGTCCGTCTGCTTGCCGGAAAAGGCATTGATGCGGTATTCCGTGAAAATGACGAGGGACGTATCTATGGAGCGACTTTCATCGACCACAAGAACCGGGAGGTCTACAACGGCTCCCGGCTCGGCAAGGAGTTCTCGGCAAATGCCTTCGAGCGGCTGTTCAACAGTCCGGTCAATATTCCCGATTTGGACGCGCCTGTGCCTGACCTTGACCGGCAAGGCGGTTTCTCCTCCGATATGGAAAGTTCCATCGAGCAGGCTTTCGGAATCTTCGGCATTGAAACCAACGGTCCCGACCCGCAGGAAGAGGCTCTTGCCCGCAGGCTGCAACGCAAGAAGAAAAAGAAGCGCCGCTCCCGTGGAGTATCCTGATTACAGAATTTATAAACGAACCATTAAAATTATATCATTATGCAACAAGAAGATGATTTGAGAGGACTGGCCAAGGTCATGGAGTTCATGCGTGCCATATCCATCGTGTTTATTGTCATCCACGTCTATTGGTACTGCTACCGTTCATTCGTGGATATGGGTATCAATATCGGGGTAGTCGACAGGATACTCCTGAATTTCCAGCGGACGGCAGGGCTTTTCAGCAACCTGCTCATAACAAAGGTCTTTGCCGTCATATTCCTCGCCCTCTCGTGCTTGGGTACAAAAGGCGTAAAGAACCAAAAGATGACATGGCAGAAAATATATGCCTCTTTCCTTGCCGGACTGGTGCTGTTTTTCATGAACTGGTGGATGCTCGACCTGCCGCTCAGTCCGATGGTCAATGCCGCCTTGTACACGGCAACACTTACAGCCGGGTATATCCTGCTGCTGATGTCCGGCGTGTGGATAAGCCGGATGCTGAAGAACAATCTCATGGAAGATGTGTTCAACACGGCCAATGAGAGCTTCATGCAGGAGACACGGCTCATGGAGAATGAGTATTCCGTCAACCTGCCGACAAAGTTTGTCTATCAAGGCAGGGAATGGGACGGATGGATCAATATAATCAACCCCTTCCGCGCTACCATCGTGCTTGGAACGCCCGGTTCGGGCAAGAGCTACGCGGTAGTAAACAATTACATCAAACAGCAGATTTCCAAAGGATTCTCTCTTTATCTGTATGATTATAAATTCGATGACCTTTCCATTATAGCCTATAACGAACTGCTGAAAAATCTTGATAAATACAAGGTCAAACCGGAATTTTATGTCATAAATTTCGACGACCCGCGACGCAGCCACCGGTGCAATCCCATCAACCCGAAATTCATGGTGGATATCAGTGATGCCTACGAATCGGCATACACCATACTCTTAAATTTGAACAAGACCTGGATACAGAAACAAGGTGATTTCTTCGTGGAATCCCCGATTATTCTTTTGGCGGCTATTATATGGTATTTGCGCATCTATCAGGACGGTAAATACTGCACGTTCCCTCACGCGATAGAATTTCTGAACAAGCCGTATGCCGATATTTTCACTATTCTTACCTCGTATCCGTCTTTGGAAAACTACCTATCCCCGTTCATGGACGCCTGGCAAGGGGGCGCACAAGACCAGTTGCAAGGCCAGATAGCAAGTGCGAAAATCCCGCTTTCAAGAATGATTTCCCCACAGCTTTACTGGGTGATGACCGGCGATGATTTCACACTCGACCTGAACAACCCCGAGCACCCCAAAATCCTGTGTGTCGGTAACAATCCCGACAGGCAGAACATCTATTCCGCAGCCCTCGGATTGTATAACAGCCGTATCGTGAAATTAGTGAACAAGAAGGGGCAACTCAAATCATCCATCATCATAGATGAGCTGCCGACCATATATTTTCGCGGCATCGACAACCTGATTGCCACCGCCCGTAGTAACAAGGTGGCGGTCTGTCTCGGCTTTCAGGACTTCTCGCAGTTGACCCGTGACTACGGTGAGAAAGAAGCGAAGGTCATCCAAAACACAGTGGGCAATATCTTCAGCGGTCAGGTTGTGGGAGAAACAGCAAAGAATCTTTCGGAACGCTTCGGAAAGATACTCCAACAGCGGCAGTCCATTTCCATCAACCGGCAGGACACCTCCACCTCCATCAACACACAGATGGACTCCCTCATTCCGGCATCGAAAATCGCCAACCTCTCACAGGGTACGTTCGTGGGCAGCGTAGCGGACAACTTCGGGGAAGAAATTGACCAGAAGATTTTCCATGCCCGCATTATTGTCGATAACGAGAAGGTAGCGGCGGAAACCAAAGCCTACAAGAAAATACCCGTCATCAACGAATTCAGGGATGCGGACGGCAACGACATCATGCAACAGCAGATAGACCGAAACTATTCCCAGATAAAAGCGGACGTGGTGCGGATAATCGAGGATGAGATAACCCGTATAAAGAACGACCCTGATTTGAAACACCTGATACCACAGGAAGAAAATGACAAGGATAATGAATAGCCATTGAAAGGCCGCTTTTTTATTTCAGCCTGCAAAGGTCGTCCCGTGCCTTTTGGATTGAGCAAGGTCGAGCCCTACGGGTTTTCGAGGAAAATCTTCCGCGCTTCGCTTGCGGTATTTTCCCGAAAAACCTTGCACAATCCGACACGGAACGGTAAGGCAGGCGAGAAATAAAATCCCGGCTCGCCGAGCCGTGGATGTTTAACTTAAAAAAAGAAATTATGGGCAGAAGCAACTTCACACCGATGAAAAGATTCCATGAGATTCTTGACAATTATGGTCTGAAACTGATGGAGGTGGGAACCAACCACCTGAGAGTATTTTTTGGCAACCGGAAATTGTTCGACTACTATCCGCTGAGAATGAAACTGTTTGATTACCGGCAGTGGCAGCAACTGACCTATCCGTCGGTCATGGACGGTACGGACAAATGGGAAACGGAACTGGAAGGAATCATCAACAGCCTTATGGTATCACCGCAATAAACATTGACATTATGCACAAGAAAAACAGACAGACGCTCGTTTGGGATAACATTCCTGAATGGGCGATTTTCGCATTGGAGTACGGCATCGAGGAAGAATTGTTCCTGCCGAACGAGGATTTGGAAATGATAAGCCGGTTCATCGGCGAGAATTTCCCGAACGGCTACACGATGAGTGTGGATTGGGAATCATGCACGGAGTTCAACCCACGTCCGGCATTCGGGAAACCGTGCAAGACTCACAAGGTGACTTTTGTAACAAACTAAAACTACCTGCTATGAGAAAGATAACATTAAGCGAATACAATTCTATCCCGAAGGATTATCGCGGGACTTGGACTGTGGAGCGTTGGGACTTACCCAATTGGGGGGAAATACGCGAAAAACACATGGGAAAGCGCACCATGATGGTGTATGACAAGGGAACGTGCCTGTTGGTGGAAGGACTCGGATTTGAAATCGTAGACGATAGCACTTGGAAAAAGCCGGAGGAAGTCAAGAAAGAAATAGGTAGTCATTACCTGAAATTCTACAGCGAGCAAGAATGTGAACCTCATTATGCGGACTGCATTATCCGGTGGTGCGATACGTTGGAAACGGAAGTAGTGAGGATTGCGCTGGTGATGGATTCCGACAACGAGAAGGATGATGAGATATTCTTCTACTGCGACAGCTTGGAAGATTTAAAATCACTGGCGGACAAAGGTAAGGAGGATTTCATCATAGCCGGATGCATTGGTTTCGGGATATACGAAGAACTGTTACTAACAACTTAAAACATCGGATATGAGAATCGAATGTCAGGGACATTATGAAAAGACCGTCAAGTATGCTGAGAGCATCGGTGACGAAACGCTGAATAAATGTATCGAGCGGCTCAAGCAATGGGAAGCCAATTCCAATGGCAGGTGCGAAATAGAATTGTACTATGATTCCTCGCCATATTCATTCGGTTTCGCAGAAGTGGCGAAAGATGGGACAAAAGGAATTGTCGGAGGGCTGCTCTATCATGGCAAGCCGGACCGATCCTTTGCCGTAATGATTGGAGGACCGTTTCACGGGTGGAGCATACATACCTAAATTGTATAGTACCATACACAGTATTGAGTCAAAAAAGTGCAGAGGTAATCATAAACTGATTACCTCTGCACTTTTTTGACTCGCTTTATTTTTAATGGCTGTTTCATGATTTCAAAAATCAGAAAACCAAAAATTCTTATTAACGAAATTAAAATTCAATTTTTGCAGAAAAACCACAAAATTCAACTATTAAATTCCTATATAGCAAATTTAGGTAACAGCAATATCTCTTTCTCGGGTGTGACTTTGATGGAAATGACTTGGGTAGGTTCCAGTTGGCAAGGTAGCAGTTTCATTTCACCAGATTGAATCAAAAGCGCATTGTCATTTAATTCACGTCCAAGTTTTTCTTCCCAATCATATATGACGAACATTCCCTTTCTAAAAAGTTCAACCCCGTCTTTGCTGTTTGTCACAATCAAACCATCTTTGCCGAACCTGACAGACCAGTCACAGCCATGTTCTTTATATTCAAATGTGCTGTCATAACTGACGGTTTCCTTGCCAATCAGCCTGCCGATAAGGATATCCACATTTGTATATGGATTTCTGTTGTAAACAGGTTCTTCCGTGTTCGCGTCACTTTCAGCCCTTAACCTGCAAGCATTGACCATCCCTTTCAACAGATTATCCTTGACAAGAGGGAATGTTGATTCTGAAGATTTGGTTTCCTGCCAATATCCTTGTTTTCTTGCGTAACCGTTTATGCAGTTCTTGCCGCCACAGTCTTTTTCGGGCTCTTTTCCAGTGCCACATTCAAATATGTGTTTCTTGCCCCGGATCTTTTCCCCGCATTCCGTCTCATTGAAACAATAGTAAATGTACTCAAAATGGAGAAGCAGATAATATTCAAAGCTGCGGCTGGAAAATGCGATATTGACTTTCTTCCCGTCAATTACCTTATCGGCTTCAGCCAAGGCTTCTTCATGCTTCGGATGCTTGTCTTTGTCATAGACAGCCCAAGATTCGTCAACCCCTTCCGACAAGATTTGCCGTGCGTACAAGACCCACTTTAACGGTGGGGCTCCGGTTATTACCACATCTTCAGCGGCGTCTTTCCCGTCTGTCTTGATTTTGCGTTTTTTCCCTTTGTAACTGCCTCTGGGGGAATTATCCGTTTCTTCATCCTGTGGAATGTGAGGCTGTGGAATGGTGCGGACATCCATGCCGTCATTGTCTTTACAATACAGGTCGCACAGGCTCGTAAAGAATAGCGGCTCGGTCTTGTCCCCTTCGCACACTATCCTGATTACATAGTTGCTGTGACGTGTATTTTCGTTATTTCTTGCCATCCTCCACAAAGAGTTTTTCCAATGATTGCAATGAAGGCACTCCTCCAAATTTGTTGTTCAAATACCATTTGGCAAACAGGGTATCTTCCCTCACATCATCAAAGTCCGAAAGTGTGAACATTTCCGATACGCCGAACTTGTCTTTCTCCGTAAACCAGACCTGGTCCTTACGGATGGTATTTTGGTCAAGAAGGTTTACATCATGCGTAGTGAAAACCAACTGCGCATCCTTCTTGTTTATCCGTCCATTCCTGAATATATCAACAATCAACTGTGTAATGTAAGAGTGAAGACCGGAGTCCATCTCGTCCACAAAGAACGGACTGCCACTCTGCAACGCCTGCAATATATGGCAACCGATGATGAACAACGCCCTTGTTCCAAAGGATTCCTCCTTCAATGGCAAATCAGTCTTTCCGATGTTTTCGCCATCCTTGTATAACCCATGCTGGCTTGTTACTTCCACATCGCCGCTTCGCTTTTCCAATTGAAAATCTGCCAGTCCGGTATCCGCGAAAGCCAGAAATTCAGTAAGCATCTTCTTGTTGTCAGGACGGGAATAGAGCCACCTGAGTATTTCCTTGTCTTCCCCAAGTACGGTATCTTCATGGAAACCGTTGGAAATAACCATATCCGCCAAATACTTTGCGGCATTGGTTATAGGCTCGCAGGGCGTATCCTTCAAGAACTTTGAAATCAACAGCTGGTTCTTGAATACGTTGAACGGTTTGGACGTGGAAAGACTTGAACCGAACTTGATGGTGTCCGATTCCTTATCCTTCGGAAGCAATGCGCGTTCATAAAGTAACGTCTGCTTGCCGTTAGGATAGGATATCAATGACTCAGATTCGATTTGCAGTCTGGAAAAACAGACTTCATACTTATACCTTACTCTTTGTGCAATAAACTCCATAGAGAATTCTATCGGTGCGTCTGCCGTTGCACTGTCGAACTTGAAAGGCTGGTACAAAGCGATATCTTCACCGACACGGTTATCCAGATTCAATACCCAACGCCTGAAACCGTACAGGAATTTTATAATGTTGGTCTTTCCTGAAGCGTTGGCACCAAAAATCAAGGAAATTTTCAATGCCTTTTTGTTACCCTCCGCTTTAGTTTCAACCTCACACAGATTTTCGACCTTTGCTTTTGAAGAGGTCGGTTCGGTTGTAAACGAGCATGTGCCCTTGAACGAACGATAATTCTTAAATTCTAAGTTTAATATCATAATTCTGCTACTTTTCTGCAAAAATAGCGTTTTAATTTCTCATGGACAACTTTTTTATCCGATTTTTACGGATAATCCGTAAAAATAAGACTTAAATCGGGGATGTTCATTTCTAAGCCATGTTCATTAAAAATGAACTATACCATAAAAATGAACATGAAAAGTACCGCTTCCATGCAATGATTATGCGAAAGTAATGATTTTCTGACTATTTATATGCACCCGTTACACTTTTCCATATCATGCAAGAGCTTGTTTCCATATTCTTCTATAAATAACCATCCTAAGTCACGCTTCACTCACTAAGTCCCTTTGAGAAGATAACTCGGAGGACGATACCTTTCACGTTCAGGCCTCCGGTTTTCGCGCAAAAAATTCCCTGCGGTAATTTTTCTTCGAAAAAACGTTCCGGTATCGCCGTCCGAGTTGGGTGAAAAGGTCGGGACTTAGCAAGCGAAGCGACCTACGACGCATAGGACAAGGTCAAGACAAAAACTGATGGCGGTATTTTACAAAATCAGGCCGTCTCAATTGGAACATTTTTCTAATTACTAAATCATTTTCCTTTCAGCCGCCTGTCTTATGAAAAATACAAGGAAGTGGGGACAAAAGCAGCTCGCTCTCAACTCTGCATAATACAGGTTTCCTTTTTTCTACTTCGTCCCCTTTCCCTGCCTCGGTTTCTCTATGCCTCCCCGTACCTTGTTCCGCCCTTTTTCTTCCGTTTTTCCCTTTTTTTGTCCTCGTGCTGTCACCCCTGCGGTGAAACGTGATGACAAGCGATGTAATGTGTAGTACAACATGTTGTAAACCAATTATTTATCAAAATTTGCTATATATATTTGCGGTGACAATAGTAGTTATCAACTCTAAAAACTCAAAGTTATGGCAAAGAAAAATGTGAGGGACGAACCCCTGAAGCCGCAAGTGAGCGAGAACGAACAGATGAGTGACATCGTGTTCATACTCGACAAGATGGAACTGATTTTACAGGCGGTGTCAAAAATCGGAAAGGACGGGAAATACAGCACCGTTCCGGCAGACAAGGAACACAGCAATTCCTTCCTGAAAATCGACCGGTACGCCAACATGTTCGAGAATTTCGTGAAAAACTTCTGGAGCCAGCTCAAAGACCCGACCCGTTTCGGCATCCTCTCCGTCAAGGCGGATACGCTGGACAGCCCGGAAGTGAAGCAGGCCATCGAAGACCTCGCCGCCGGAAAGCAGACAAAAGCCGTGGAAGACTTCCTCAAAAAATACGAAATCGTTCCACGCGACAAGGAAAACCAAAGTATCAACAATCAAAATCAAGAAGAAATGGCAAAGAAAAATGAGACACAGCAGCAGGCCGCCCAAGGTGACGGCACGCAGCAACCCAAGTACCGCTACAACGAGTCCATGATCAACTGGGAGGAACTGAAGAATTTCGGACTTTCCCGTGAATACCTCATGGAGCGCGGTCTCCTTGACCAGATGCTCAGGGGCTACAAGACCAACCAGGTGGTACCCATCAGCATGAATTTCGGCTCCGCCGTATTACGTACCGATGCACGACTGTCATTCCAGCAGTCCGTGGGAGGCCCTATCGTATTAGGTATCCACGGCATCCGCCAGAAACCCGAACTCGAACGCCCGTACTTCGGTCACATCTTCTCCGAAGAGGACAAGAAGAACCTGTTGGAGACAGGCAACATGGGACGTGTCGTGGAACTGAAAGGGCGCAACGGCGAATACATCCCTTCTTTCATCAGCATCGACAAGCTCACCAACGAGGTGGTCGCCATGCGCGCGGAAAACGCCTACATCCCGCAAGAAATCAAAGGTGTGAAACTGACCGACCAGGAAATCAACGACCTGCGGGAAGGCAAGAAGGTGTTCATCGAAGGCATGATTTCCAATAACGGCAAGGAGTTCGACGCCCACATCCAGGTCAACGCCGAACGCAGAGGCATCGAATACATCTTCGAGAACGACAAGCTCTTCAACCGCCAGTCATTGGGCGGCGTGGAACTTACCAAGCAGCAGATTGAAGACCTCAACGCGGGCAAGGCCATCTTCGTGGAGGGTATGGAGCGCAAGGACGGTGAGTTGTTCTCCTCGTATGTCAAGCTGGACGAGGCCACGGGCAGACCTTCCTACACACGCTACAACCCCGATTCTCCGGAGGGAGCTCGTGAAATCTACATCCCGAATGAAATAGGCGGCGTGAAGATCACCGCTGAGGAACAGCAGCAACTGCGCGAGGGCAAGGTCATCTTCCTCAACGACATGGTGAACCGCAAGGGCGAGGAGTTCTCCTCCTTCATCAAGGCGGACCTGGAGACGGGACGCCTGAGCTACTCGCGCACGCCGGACGGCTTCGAGCAGCGTGCCGAGTTCAAGATACCGGAAAAGGTATGGGACGTGAAACTGACGAGAAACCAGCGTGCCGACCTCCAAAGCGGCAAGGCGGTACTGGTCGAGGGCATCAAGGGCTACGACGGAAAGACCATCTCGCAGTATGTCAAGGCGAACTTCAACCAGGGTAGGCTGGACTTCTACAACGAGAACCCGGACCGCAAGCGTGACGCATCGCAGCGCAACGTGGTGGCGAACGCCCAGAAGCAGGGACAGGAACAGGCTGGCCGCAAGTCCAAGGGGGCAAGCATTGCCTGAGCGTGAATCAGAATGAATGTCAAATCAAAAATAGCTGGAATATGAACGTGAACAATAAAAACAACACGCCATTCAAGGCGGAAGACGTGAACTGGGAAGAACTCGCGGGAATCGGGATCCTGAAGGACGAGCTGGAAATGTCGGGGGAACTTGACACGCTGCTCAAGGGAGAAAAGACAGGAGTGATGTCACTCAGCCTCGTGCTGCTGGGCGTGGACGTGGTGATGGACGCCACCCTGCAACTGGTGCGCAAGGACGACGGGGCACTGATTGAAATCCTCGGTGTCAAGCCGGTGGCTTGACAAACGCCCATCCATTATAACAAGTAAAAAATGTCAAACCGCCGTTTCCCGTTTTCCGGTTCCGGTAGCGGGGAACGGCTTAAATTTTATCCGAACATGAAAGCAATCATAGCAGAAAAACCGAGTGTCGGCATGGATATAGCCCGTGTGGTCGGGGCTACCGACAAGAAAGACGGCTACTGTACAGGTAACGGGTATATGGTCACGTGGGCGTTGGGACACCTGGTGTCGCTCGCCATGCCCGGTGCGTATGGCTACACGAAAACCTCCGCCGAAGACCTCCCGATGCTGCCGGACCCGTTCCGTCTGGTGTCCCGCCAGGTCAGGACGGACAAAGGGATGGTGACGGACATCGCCGCCGCCAAACAACTGAAAATCATCGACAGCGTGTTCGACCGGTGCGACAGCATCATCGTGGCTACCGACTGTGCCCGTGAAGGGGAACTTATCTTCCGCTGGATATATTCCTACTTAGGCTATACCAAACCGTTCAAACGCCTGTGGATCTCCTCTCTCACCGACGAGGCCATCCGCGAGGGTTTGGCGAACCTCCGGGACGGCAGCAACTACGACAGCCTGTATGCCGCCGCCGACTGCCGGGCAAAGGCGGACTGGCTGGTGGGCATGAACGCGAGCCGCGCGTTGGCGATAGCTTCCGGCTCGGCGAACAACTCCATAGGACGTGTACAGACCCCGACGCTCGCCATGATATGTGCCCGCTTCAAGGAGAACCGGAATTTCGTCTCTACCCCTTACTGGCAGCTGCACCTCACGCTGAAACGGCAGGACGCGCACCGCATGTTCATCCACACGGAAGAGTTCAAGGAGAAGGATGCGGCAGAGGCGGCATACCGGAAAATCACTTCCGGTTCTGTGGCAACAGTCACTGGGTCGGAACACAAGAAGACTTTCCAACAGGCCCCGCTTCTGTACGACCTGACCACGCTTCAGAAAGATTGCAACGTCCATTATGACCTGACAGCGGAGAAGACCCTCTCCATCGCCCAATCCTTGTATGAAAAGAAGCTTATTTCTTATCCGAGGACGGGAAGCCGCCATATCCCGGAGGATGTCATGCTGTACATTCCTTCCTTGCTGGGAAAAGTGGTTTCCATGCCGGAATTCAGGGAATACGGACAGTCTTTCGACCTGTCCAGTCTGAATACCCGCAGCGTGGATGACACGAAAGTGACCGACCACCATGCCCTTATTATCACGGGTATCATCCCCGAAGGGTTGTCCGAGGCGGAATCTACCGTTTACACCCTGATAGCCGGAAGGATGCTGGAAGCATTCTCGCCACCCTGCGAGAAGGAACTTTTGGTCATGGAATGTGCCTGCGAGGGAATGGCGTTCCGTTCCCGCTCTTCCTCCATTGTCAGACCGGGCTGGCGCGGCGTGTTCGCCAGAAAGGAGGACAGGGAGAAGGACGAGCCGGAACGTGACGGAGGGACGGCGGAGTTTGCCGAAGGCGAGACTGTTCCGGTCATGGGACACGGGATGGCGCAGAAGAAGACCCTGCCCAAGCCGCTGTACACGGAGGCCACCCTGCTGGCGGCGATGGAGACCTGCGGGAAAAACATCACGGACGAACAGGCGAAGGAGGCCATCAAGGATTTGGGCATAGGCACACCCGCCACCCGTGCCGCCATCATTACCACCCTTGTCAAACGTGACTATATCGCCCGCTCCGGCAAAAGCATCATCCCGACCGAAAAAGGGATGTATATCTATGAGGCGGTGAAGGACATGCGTGTGGCGGACGTGGGACTGACGGGAAGCTGGGAGAAGACCCTGGCGCAGGTGGAGGGGCATACCCTCGATACGGAAACCTTCATGCAGTCCATCCTGGATTACACCCGCAGGGCAACCGAAGAGATCCTGCGTCTGGAATTCCCGGCCATGCAGGAAAGGGCGTTCACCTGCCCCAAGTGCAAGACGGGGAAAATCATCCTCCGTTCCAAAGTGGCCAGGTGTGACCATGACGGGTGCGGGCTGCTGGTGTTCCGCCGCATCCTGAACAAGGAACTGACCGACACCCACATGGAACAGCTTTTCTCCTCCGGCACCACCAGACTCATCAAAGGGTTCAAGGGAAAGAAAGGTGTACCGTTCGATGCCGCCGTCACTTTCGATGCGGAATACAACACGGTATTCTCGTTCCCGAAAACCGGGAACGGAAAGAAAAAATAACACCGTCATTCCAATTCGCGGGCAAAGGTAGCGCACCGCCTTTTTCCACCGGCAAGGTCAGGCCCTCCGGGTTTCGGGGAAAATCATCCTCGCGCCGCTCCGGTATTTTCCTCCGAAAACCTTGCCTGTGGAGGCGGTACGCATCCCGGCCCTTGAAATTGGAAAAGACTGTTTCACCCGTTAATACCGGAATGTCATGAAAACAAGGGAATATATCGACAAGATTCAAGCGAACAGATGGGTACGGACCATCGCATTGGGCTTTGCAGCCTTCATCGTGTTCAGTTATATGTACACACGGGGCATATCCCCCGTGTGGGCTGCGGTAGCCATCGTGTGTTTCAGGGGATTCTTCAGGTTCCTCTACCGGATAGCCTGCCTTCTGGTGGCTGCGGCCATACTTTTCTGCATACTCAGTTTTCTGGTATCCTGACAATATTTGACCATGAAACATAACTGCCATACAAAATCAAGTGGAACCTTACAGAACAGGGCTGTCTTCCGGGACGGCTCTTTTTGTTTTCCGCCCTCTGTGGAACCGGAAACCATAACGACAGGAATAAAAGGAAAAGGGATGAAAACACAGACTTGGCATACCGGAAACTACCGGGCAAAATTGGCAAATGCCTTTGTTCGGACGGCAAGGTCAAGCCTTGCGGTTTCGGAAAAAATCATCCTCGCCGGAGGCTTGCGGTATTTTTCCCGAAAACCTTGCCTTACCGAAGGCATCTGCCGTCAGGCCCTTGTAGTTCACGGGCTGCCAAAGCCCGAATATTCACAATTAAAAAAATAAAGAGACATGAACCAAGCATTTGCAACAAGCGCACCGCCGGCTCCCATGAGGATGCCCATGCCGGTAACGAGAAGAAAAAGGACGGTGGAACCCGAACCTGCCGTCAAGTTCCCGCCACGGGGGACGACAGGACCGGTACACATTTCCACCCTGTTGAACCCGATACTGGAAATCAGCCGCCATCCCGACAGGAACAGGCTGCTGGCCAAATTGTTCAGTGAAGAATAAAACCCAGTAATAACTTTTAATACATCAAATTATGTTTTTTACAGCAATCCACCAGATGATGACCGAAGGCGTGGATCTCACGCTTGTCATCCGCAAAGCGAACGGACAACTGACAGTATCCTTACTGCCGAAGTCGAACGGGCTGAAGGACGAAGCCCAGAACCACCTCGTACCACTGACCGTCAGCGGGCTGCCGCAGGAACTGGACGCAGGCTTCCTGCAAGCCGTAGCACGTCCTATACAGAAGACTACCGGACTGATTTCCAACATGGCGCAATTCGAGGCGCAGGCTGAGAAGGCAGCGTCCGAGAGCAAGGCTGCCAAGGAGACCAAAGCGAAGGAAACGAAAGAGGAAAAGGAGAAGCGGGAGAAGTACGAGAAACATTTCAAGAAAGCGGAGGAACTGATCGCTGCCAAGAACCACAAGGAGGCGGTTACCGTGCTCGGACAGGCACGTCTTTACGCCAAACCGCAGGACCAGAAGAAGATTGACGAGATGGTGGCGGAACAGACAAAGGCGATGAACAAGGGCAGCCTGTTTGAACTGATGGATGAACCGGCTCCACAACCACAACAGCCGCAGGCACAACCGGCAGCCGCACCCCAACAACCACGGCAGGCTCCACAATATCCTCCGCAACCGCAGGCGCAGAGACCGATGGCAACGCAGGCTCCCGGCGGACAGCAGAGACCGGCAGCCGGCCCTCAGCAACAGCAGGCAATGTGGCCGCCGCAACAACCGCCACAGGGACCGGCACAATATTACCAGCCACAGCCGCAACCCTATATGGGACAGCAGCCAGTACCGCAACAGGTTCCACAACCCGCACACGGGGGATACCATGGGACACATTGGCAGGAGCCGGAAGAACTGGTCTCACATTACCATGCCGGAGAGGATGAACCCAATTACCGTCCGGAGGATTACGAGGAATATCCCGATTTTCCGCAGTCTATGTTAGAAAATCATGTCTCACAATATCAAGCAGTATAAGATTATGGCACTCGAAGTAACAGGAATGACACGCTCATTCACATTCAAGAAAGGCAGCGGAATGGTAATGCTCGATGACCCCAACCCGTCGGACAGCCCCGAAATGGTCATGAGCTATTACTCCAACTTCTACCCGGAGCTGACAACGGCAACGGTACACGGACCGGTCATCAAGGACGACAAAGCCGTGTACGAGTTCAAGACCACCATCGGGACCAAAGGATAGGAAGCATGAAGAAGGAACGAAAGAAAAAAGATAATAAGAAAAGGAAGCCATGTGTACCATTGGACGAACAACAATCAAGGCAGCTGGCGAGGCTCATCATCGGCCAGACGCGGAGGAATGTACGGTACGGCGTGAACAGGGAAGAACGGATTGCGGCTCCAAGCGGGGCCGTAATTCTTTTCTAAGCACAGCCTTCATACCGCTGGCACAGAATAATCTTACCGTGGATTGTTACGACAGCGGCGAATGCAACAGTATAAACGTAATCACGCGGGATAACTACGAATTCCTGCGTGATTCGTATTTCAGGTATTCCCTGCTGTTGCAGAAGGAGGGCGTACACGTGTCCGGAAACAGTATCGGGGAAGGCATCGCCAATCTGTACGATGAAATGAACACGCTTGTCGGTGACGAACTGCATGTCAATATCGAGCAGGAAGGCGGCAGGCTTTTCTTCCGGCTGTGGAAATACCACAAGTGGGGAAGTTTCACGCTGTATTACTTTCCGGTGAAGTTTCTGGAATCGCTCAACCCTGTCTTGAGGAGGATTGCCATTACCTTTATCCATAAACTGATGAAAGCAAACGGCATTGATACATTCGTGGATTACGAAGAATCGGACTTTATGTTTGAAATGCTTTCGGAGGATGACGGCAGCGACCCGGAGGAGTGGAAAGAACGCATGAAACTGCTGGACTCCTATCAGGAAGGGAAAATACGCAGGCTGCTCAAACGGGTGGAATCGAAATCCTACTACAAGAACCTGCCGAAAGCACTGGATACATACGAACCCCAAAACGGGTTTGAACAGCCTTTGGTCGATGCGATGAAACGGGGTCTCCCGTTTCTGACGCCTGCACGGGGTATCATGCAATACGCTTATGACGCCTATTACTCGGAGAATCCGGACTTCCACCCGATGTACCTGCAACAGCAGATAAGGGTCGTGTATGACATCAATGATATCGTATCAGACTATCTCCTTGACTATTACAATTCCTACAGCAGGGAGACCTACGACATCACTCCGGTGACCGTCCGCGACCTGTCGCCCGATACCGAAGAATTGTTCAGCATGGACGATTACCCGGAACGGTTCTTCCGGTGGGCGGACGAATTCATATCTTTAATCAGTTGAATTATGTTGGAAACGAATGAACTTACCCAAAAATTGAGGACGCTGCTCCATCCGAGGGCGGCGTTGATTGCCTATTCAGGCGAGAAAGACAACTCTTATGCCTCTGACAACAACTATTTTGTTGAGATAAGGGACATAGACGATAACGGAATGATGGGAGAAGGCCGGCCCGTTACGGTGGATTTCATGAACGAACTGGTGCGCGGTTATTCCGAAAGCCATAGCACCACGCCATACGGCAGGATTCCGCCCAATATGCTGTGGTGCGACCCGCGCAAGGGCAGTGAGAGGTATATCTGGTACAATCCCCCACAGAAACGGATGATGTTTTTCAAGGAATCCCTTCAAGTAGAGAATGCAAAATATAACCTGCCGGGAGTCATTTACGTGGCAGGTGGCAGTTCGTTGAGTATATATGCTTACAAGGACAAGAAACTGACGGAAAAGACGGAACTTTATGTCGCACCGTTCTTCAACGTGACAGGGGCAAATGTCTGTCTGGGTTCCGCTAAAATAGACAAGCCGAGAGATTTGACCTACAAAAACCTGTTGGAGTATTGGGAGAAAAAGTTCTGGCGGACGGAGTTCTCGCACTTGGGCGGAGGAGGCAACCCGACCAGATCAAATCTGGTATTGGTGACAAAGGCCGCAAAGGACAAGCCTTTCAACCTCGACGAACTGAAACCTTTGAATAACTTGAAACTGAAAGACATATTGAAATGAAAAGAGTACACTACATAGACAACTATCTGCTGAACCCGCAGCACCCGGTCACGGTGAACCTGATCGGCGCGGGAGGAACCGGCTCGCAGGTATTGACCTGCCTGGCACGGCTGGACGTGACATTGCGGGCACTCGGACATCCGGGACTGTTCGTCACGCTCTACGACCCTGACATCGTTACGGATGCCAACATCGGCCGTCAGCTTTTCGGATGTTCCGACCTGGGGCTGAACAAGGCGCAATGCCTGATTACCCGTGTGAACAATTTCTTCGGCAATGACTGGAAAGCGGTACCGGATATTTTTCCGACCGTGCTGAAAGATGCCAGACGGGACGACATGGCGAACATTACCGTCACCTGTACCGACAACATCAAGTCACGGCTTGACTTATGGAACGTATTGAAAGCCGTGCCCGCCTCGAATTACCGTGATTACGAGACACCGCTTTACTGGATGGATTTCGGGAATACGCAAAACACGGGTCAGGTTGTGTTGGGAACTATACCCAAGAAAATGAAACAGCCCGCTTCCGAGCTGTACAAGACTGTCGATTCGTTGAAGGTCATTACCCGGTTCGTGAAATACGCGAGGGTGAAGGAGGCAGATTCAGGGCCGAGCTGCTCCTTGGCGGAGGCGTTGGAAAAGCAGGACTTGTTCATCAACTCCACGCTGGCACAACTCGGCTGCAATATCCTGTGGAAGATGTTCCGTAACGGGATGTTGGAACATCACGGGCTGTTCCTTAATTTAGAAACGATGAAAGTGAATCCGATAATGATATAACTTGTTTAAAAGAGGATGAGCCAAATGCAAATTTTGTAAGAATCAAAATTAAACGAACATAATTTCACTTTACGCACATGTTAATAATTACCTGTCAATCCATTCTTTAAGCCTCTGCGCCTTTTCCTTACTCACTTGTATTTCCGTCTTCGGATAACCTTTCAAACGGATAATCAACTTTCCTCCAAAATAATTACCGAGGAACAAAACGTGCTCTACATTGATAATATATTGGCGGTTTGCCCGGAAGAAATAGTCGGGATTCAGTTGGTGTTCAAGTTCATCCATTGACACATTGACCACTTCGGAAGTGCCGTTGTTGAGACGGAGATATACCGTCTTGTTTTCTGTTTCGATGTGGTTGATGTCCGAAACTCGCACGGTCTTATATCCGTCACGGTAAGGAAGCAAGAAACGCTCCCGATAACGGAACTTGTTTTTCTGTAAGGCATCGAAAAGCTGCTGTAGGTTTTCGTCGGTGTAATTCTTACCGGCTTTGGCCGCCTTGTCAATGGCCGCTTCAAGTTCATCCGAATCCAACGGTTTCAGAAGATAGTCGAAACTGTTGAACTTGAATGCTTGTACCGCATATTCGTCGTATGCGGTGGTAAATATGATGGGTATGGTTGCCGGGGCATATTTTAGAGCTTCGAAACTCAAACCGTCAGTCAAACGGATATCCGCCAGAATGAGGTTTGTGGTTTTGCCAGATTGAAAGAATTCGACCGTCTCTTTGATGCTGGCAAGAGGGCCTTCGACAATAAATGTTCTGTCAATGTCGTTCAGCAGCCTTATGAGGCGTTTGGCATTGCGTGGCTCGTCTTCAAGAATCAGTATGTTCATAGGGGATGGTGTTTTTTATGATGGGCAGACTTACCGAATAAAAGTTTTCGGCATTCTCTATCTTGACCTTTTTATCACAAAGCAAAGCGTATCGTTCTGTGATATTTTTAAGTCCTAAACCGGTTGATTCGATTGGGGACATCAAAGGTGACTTAAGATTGCTGACTGTTATATAATCATCGGACAGCTTTATGTCGATGACCAGCGGATGTTCAGATGAAAAGCTGTTATGTTTTATTGCGTTTTCCACAAGAAGCTGCAATACAGCCGGTGGAAGAAAACCTTTGCATTGTCTGACGCCCGGACTTATTTTTGCAATGACACCTTCGTCGTGGCGCTCCTTCATCAAGTACAAGTATGAATCAAGAAACTTGATTTCGTCCGCGACAGGTATCAGGTTCCGGTCCAAGTTGGTGATGATGTATCGGTATACTTTCGACAGATTGCTCAGGAATTTTCCGGCAAGTCCGCTATCCTCCTCAATCAGTTCCAGCAGGTTGTTGAAGTTGTTGAACATGAAATGCGGATTGATTTGCAGTTTCAGGGAATTGAGCTGTGACTGCAAGGCTATCTCCTTTTCTTTCATCAGTGCCATTTCAAGTGCCTGTTTCTCGTTGCGTGCCTTGATGTAAGACTGAAGATAGAACGTGTTGGCATAGACGCTTGACAAGAATGTGGAAATCATGGCAAAAGTATATGCGCCTTTCATGTTGAGGAGCTCGTCAAGAAGCCCGTTGCCGTTTTCACCCCATAAGAAGTTGAACAAAGAAATCATGCCGAATGCGACAACGTTGTTCAGGGTAAAAAGGCAGGAAGCATAGACAATCACCCACACATAAGATGTCCTAAATGGCAATACCCTAAAGACCAAAAAGGAAAATCCTAAAGAGATGTAGGTAAACAGCATACACAACAGATAATCGATGATATAATCGGCTATTGCCATCTCCGGTAATTGGCCGGCGGTTTCATCATCGAGTATAAACCACAGAATGAGGTAGAGCATATAGGAAACGGTTGATAACAACAGACCGTTCTTCCAATTCATTATTTTCATATTCTCTTTGGTCATAGCGGATACAAAGTTACTTCATATTCCGCAAAAATAGGGATTTACATCTTTAGTTGATAGGATAAAACCGACTGAAACGGATAAAATCACCCTTGAAGTGATGAAAATGAATGTTGAAGCGGGCAGTATGCTATATCCTATATCCCTTGAAGTGACAATTCTGGAAGTCCGGCCTTTGAAAAATTTGAATGGCCGATTCAGTCGGTTCGGACACGGATTATTCCGTTTCAGTCCGATTCTGCTATTACGACTAAATGACTACGGATAATTTTGCGTCATAAATAATTCATTTCAGTATGAAGAAAATCCTATTGACATTGCTTCTCGTCCTGCCATTCTGCATGGCGACGAAAGCGCAAGATTTCAGAGTGGGGGTGACGGGAGGTTACAACCTCAGTTCTCCAAGTAGTTACAAATCTCAGTCCGGTTTTCATTGAAGAATATAAACAAGAGTGGTGTGGACAGCAAGAACAGGACATTTGTGGCATCCTGCGCTTATATGTTCTGAAAAAGGGTATAAGTTTATACTATAAGAACCGTTATGTGGAAACAGAAATTGAAAATTTGCGGTATTAATCTGGCGGCATATGGTGTGGTTCTCATTATCATGGCTATGTTGTCCGTTTGTTCCCGATTGTACGGGCAAGAAAACCCAATGTTGCCCCCTGAACATACCAAACGGATTGCACCGGGCATTGACACCACCAAACTGCCGTCTTTTGAATATGGAAAGTCATTTCTGTTTCCACATTTTGGTATCATTCACAAGAAACCTGAAATGCTTTTGAATTTTCGCCCTGATTACACGTTAGGAATCCCTGCTGACCGTTCATCCTTACATAAAGGCGAATATTGCGTTGACGGAGTTATTCATCAGTTTGACAAAGTGAATGTTTGGGGACGTGGCAGACAGGAAAACATCATAGGAGTTGGCGTATCGAACTATGCTGAAGTTGAAGCGGCATATTCTCCAAACGAGAGATGGAAATTGGGCATGAGCCTCTATGCGCACAAACTGAGTATTCCTCGTTCGAGTAGCAATACATTCGGGATTGGAGCCGATGTTTCCTATCAATTCTATCCCAAAACATCGCTTCACCTCTTTGGTACATACTATCGCACATACCTGTTGGATATGAAACCGAAGAGGTGTTTAGACGGCTATCATTATGGCGGTTATCTGTCTTTTGATTTGGCAGAACGATGGACAATGGATGTGGGCATGAGAAGTTATGGCAACAACTTGTTCCACCAACAATGGACTGTGCCGATAATACGTCCGTCGTATAAGCATAACGGCAGCGAAATAAACGCTGATTTTGGTGGGATGTTCCAACAAATTCTGAAAGGTTTATTTTTTAATCATTGACAAGTATGAAACAGAAAAAAAACAAAATAGCGATTATTACAGTATGGATTCTGCTATGCGGGTGCGTGGTATGTATGGGGTCGTGCAGCCATTTGCTATACAATCCGTCCAACAAGGCAGAACAAGTGACGGTGACAATTAAACAACCCATAAAATAGACCCGATAATAGTCGTCATCAAAAGGAATCAATAGTAGAACTCTATCTGTCTTTATTTAACTAAAAACGAAATTAGTAATGAAAAGTCAAAAAAGTAAATCACCCCTCCTAATAGTGTTGGCAATAGTTGTTGTATTAGCTGTTTGCATGACGGGTTGCCGCTCATGCTGCTGTGGGTAATAGTTACATCATATTAAAGGATAATATGGAAGAAGCAAAAGAGAATACAGTAAAACTGGTATTACCTTTTCCTCATTTTTTATGGATGCTCGGTGCCAATTCTAACACTCTCCATGAAGTGCCATTGTATGAGCTACAAAAGGAACAGGGAAAAACCAATCAAGCCAATGTAGATGATAAAGAACTATTATGAAGCAGGACACTATCGCCCCGTGTTTGGTAACAAATCACCGGATTAGGATCTATAAACGTCTATGATAATCAATGAACAAGAAAGGAATGTCACGGACAACAAGATGCTGTCCGTCATTCCAGTAGCAGGAATATTTTCCAAGTTTCTCCTGTTCAATGCAATATGGTGTTATTACACCACCTTTACACCTTTTTCATGCTGGGAATCGTATGCCACTGCTTGGGTGGCAACCCTTCTGTCGTCTGTCCCTTATATATTGACAAGGCATATTGCGGCAGGCGTGCTTGTCATGTCTGTGATGGATATATGGATGGTTGCCAACCTGATGTATTACCGTACCTATTTTTCAGCCATTCCTCTGTCAAGTTATATGTTGGCGGGAAATCTTGCAGACTTCCTGCCAAGCGTGACCGCCTCATTACGATGGTGTGATTTATTGTTTCCAATTTCGACTGTCGTCACCGTATTCCTTACATTTCGGATAGGTTGCCGGCAGAAAATCACATTCCGATTTAGCAGACGGACATACTTCGTATTGCTGATTTTTTCATGTGCCCTGTTAAGTATCAACTTATCCGTCCGGGGAGGTTTCATTGCGATATACAGGGCATTGAGGTCATCCGCACATCAACACGCCAGTGGCCCGCCACTTTACACGCTGTTCGGCACACTTTATTTTGATTATGCGGAGGAGTTGCCCGAACTTACAGAAGAACAGGAGCGTGAGATTCATACCTGGCTCTCCGGGAGACCGCCGCTTGTTCCCGTACCGGACATTGAATGCAGGGACAACTGCATCCTTATTTTGGCTGAATCACTGGAAAGTTGGGTATTGAATCTTACGGTCGAAAACCAGGAAATCACACCTTACCTTAACAAGTTCCTCAAAGAACCGTCTACGCTGTATGCGCCCCATGTGCTTACACAAGTCAACGGAGGGCGTTCCATTGATGCCCAGTTGCTTATGCTTGCCGGTCTGTTGCCATTGCAGACCGGCGCATACAGTTGCCGTTTCCCTTTCAATACATACCACACTTTGCCCAAAGCTATGAAGGAGCTGAAAGGCGCACGTAACTATCTTCTCACGGTGGACAAGACAAAGACATGGAACCAAGGAGCAGTGGCACGGAGTTTCGGAATAGACACAATTATCTCTTATCCCGATTTCCGAATGACAGAAACATTCGGAAATCGGAAGCGACTGGGTGATAAGGCATTTTTTGCCCAATGCAGGGAAAAGATTGAAAAAGGAGAAGTTTGGCACTCCGGTGAAAACGTATTTATCCAGATGGTCACTTATTCCGGTCATTCACCGTTCAAGATGCCCGAATCGCTTAAAACCGTTCATTTCTCTAATCGGGTTCCCGAAATCATGGCAGACTATATGACAGTGGCGCATTATACAGACGAAGCTATCGGGAAATTCGTGGAATATCTGAAAACCCGTCCCGAATATGAACGTACAATGGTTGTGATAACTGGTGACCACGAGGGCTTGGCAGACCACCGGAAAGAACTGTGTCATACAAAGGCCGGGAAAGGAATAATTTCCGAAGACGAGTTCACACCATTCATAGTATTGAACTCTCCTGTTCCGATTCACTATCTCAAAGTTATGGGACAGATTGACATATATCCGACACTTCTAAACTTGCTTGGTCTGGAAAAATTCCGATGGAGCGGTATTGGTCAAAGCATTCTTGACCCTCGGAAGCCGGGCATTGCCATCAGTCCGAAAAGAAAAATAGACGGTGACACCTTGCATATATCTGCGGATGAACTTTTACGGATGCAGCAATCTCAAGTAATCTCTGACCGGATAATACGATTCGATAAATTGAAAGATATACGATAGCCGATACTTCGGAAATCATTTTTGTTGTTTCAGGCGTGTTTTTCTCCGTTTCGATTGTATTCCGATTGTAACGACCTCGGATACGAAATAATTTTGCACCTAAAAAAATAAATAACCTAAAATCCGCAAGCAATCTCAATGACAATCTCAATTGCAGTAAAGAGCTTGAACACTATGCATCAT
>ULQF01059710.1_pt1 | contig 43919 bp, 38 predicted proteins | sample 1954211 | NCBI WGS metagenome assembly ULQF01 (sample SAMEA4835648, study PRJEB28245) | human gut metagenome | biome: gut microbiome; material: fecal sample | place: Denmark | collected 2008 | reverse complement strand
CGCGGCGCGTCTTGTTCTGAAAGACTGTCTTTATCCGTTTTATCCGAAAAACAGAATATAATAAAACGGGAAGTAAAAACTTGCGCTTTTTACTTCCCGTTATTTTCTTTTTCAAATTTTTGCGATTGGATTTTTATGTCCCGCTTCAACCGATAAACGCCTCGTGTATGGCGGCGACGGCTTTGTCGGCATCGTTGCGGTCTATAAGAACGGAGATCTTTATCTCCGAGGTGCTTATCATGTGGATATTCGCGCCGACGGAATAAAGAGCCTCGAACATTTTGGCGGCGACCCCGGCGTTTGTTTCCATTCCCGCTCCGACGACGGAAACTTTTGCGACATCGCTTTCAACCGAAACGCTGCCTTTGCCGTAAACGTCTTCCAGAACGGAGACAGCAAGCGGAAGTTGATTTTCGGAAACGGTGAACGAAATATCCTTTGTTCCGTTTCGTCCGATAGATTGAAGAATTATGTCAACGACAATGTTTTTCTGTCCCATAAGCGAGAACAGGCGAAACGCGACGCCCGGAACGTCTTCAAGCCCGATAACGGATATTCGGGCAACGTTCGTATCTTTTGCGACGCCCGTTACAAGCATTTTTTCCACTTTTACGTCCTCCCTGACCACGGTTCCCGAGATTTTTTCGAAGCTTGAAAGAACTTCAAGTTCGACGTGATATTTTTTCGCCATTTCGACGGAGCGGTTATGCAATACCTGCGCGCCGAGAGACGCAAGTTCAAGCATCTCGTCGTATGAGATCTCTTTCAGCTTTTTCGCCGACGGAACTTTTCTCGGGTCGGCGGTGTAAACGCCGTCCACGTCCGTGTATATCTGACACCTGTCGGCTTTCAGAACTGCGGCAAGCGCAACTGCGGTCGTATCAGAACCGCCTCTGCCGAGCGTTGTCACGTCATCAAACTTGTTGATACCCTGAAAACCCGTGACTATAACGACTTTCCCGCCGTCAAGTTCGCGGAAAAGTCTTTCCGTATCTATTTTCTTGATTTTTGCGTTTGAATAGTTGCTGTCCGAACTTATCCCGACCTGCCACGCATTCAGGGAAACAACGGGAATACGCATTGTTCCGAGCGCTATGGCAAGCAGTGAAGCGGAGATCTGTTCACCTGTCGAGAGAAGCATATCGAGTTCTCTTTTTGACGGGCTGTCTGATATTTCCGCGGCTTTTGCGAGCAGGTCGTCGGTCGTGTCTCCTTGGGCGGAAACGACAACGACAACGCGGTCGCCGCTGCGATAAGCGTCGGAGATTATACCTGCAACATTAAAAAGTCTTTCTTTGTCCGCAACGGAGGAACCTCCGAATTTTTGAACGATCAAACTCATATTTTAACCCCTACATCAGCATTCGGGCATCAGAATATCCGTTCCTTCAAGATATTTGATCCCTATATCATCGGCTCCGCGAACGAAATCTTCGCCGCAGTCCTTCCATGATATATTATGCTTTCCGCAGTTTCTTGCGACATCTATAACGTCGCCGCACACCGCGCTTGCCGTCGGGAACTTGCCCGCGCCTCTGCCGTAGAACACAACGTCACCCACAGCATCACCGCCGACCATTATGCCGTTGTAAACATCGTCGATATTGGCAAGCTGGCTGTCCTTTTTAACGGCGCAGGGGCTGACGAATATCGCAACATTGCCGTCCGCAAGTCTTTCGGCGTAGCCGAGCAGTTTTATAACGCAGCCGTGTTTTTCGGCTGTTGCAACGTCTTCAAGCGTTATTTCGCGTATGCCTTTTGTATATACCTTGTCGGGATCGACCGCTTTACCGAATGCAAGGTCGGCAAGAATACATATTTTTCTGCAAGTATCTTTGCCGTCAACGTCGGCGGAGGGGTCGGCTTCCGCATAACCGAGTCTCTGCGCTTCTTTGAGAGCATCTGCAAACGTCGAATTTTCTTTTATCATCTTTGTTAAGATGTAGTTCGTCGTACCGTTCAGAATACCGACTATCTTGTCTATCCTGTTTGCGGCAAGGCAGTTGATAAGCGGGCGGATTATGGGAATACCGCCGCCGACAGCCGCTTCAAACATATAATCGACACCGTGCTCTTTTGCAAGCGCCAAAAGTTCCGTGCCGTGTGTCGCAACAAGTTCCTTGTTGGAAGTCACAACGCTTTTGCCCGCGCAAAGACACCTTTTCGTGAAATCGTAAGCGACCTTCGCTCCACCGATGGTCTCGCAAACTATTTCCGTTTCGGGGTCGGACAAAATATCGTTGAAATCCTTTGTAATCAGGCTCTCATATTTGTTGCCGGGGAAATCGCGGACGTCAAGGATATGCTTAACCGCAATGTCCTGTCCTATTTTCTCCGAAAAAATCTTGTTGTTTTGGTCGATGAGTTCAACAACGCCCGAACCTACGACGCCGTAACCCATAACTGCTACTCCTATCATTTTTTCTCACTCCGTTTCAGGTTTTGTTTATGCCAAATATATTCCTTGACACAGTATATCATAAAATTCTTACTTTTGCAAGTATATCACGCTTATTCGGGAAGAGTCAGCCCTTTTTTGAGTTTTGCGCAAAGCAGGAAGTACAAAACAACGCTCGAAACCGCACAGACGCCGATAACGATAAGGCTCGGAACCCAAGAGAAGAAGAACGTACTGCTGCCCATATAAAATGCGTAAGGCGCAAAAAAGTGAACGCAAACGCCGACAACCGCAACACAAAGCGTCTGACAAACTCCGACCGCGGCAAATATGACGGCGGAAGCAATTCGGCGGCGCGGTTTTCTGAATCCGTTGCACACGGCAAAAAACGCCAAAAGTATCTGACTCAAAAAGAAGAATACGACAAGCGCGACCGAAATAGGATAGTTTATGTCGCCGAGGAACATCATTATAAACGAAAGAACGTAATTCAGATTGTCAGAGACCGCTGCAAGCAAAGACGCGCTCAAAACGCAAAGTCCGAAAGAAAGCATCGAACAGCAAAGCGTTGCAAGGACTTTTGCCGCAACTATCGAATATGTCGAGGCGGGCAAAGAAAAAGTCAAATAGCCCTCGTTTCCGATAACCGTTGAAGTAAATCGGCGGATAAAGACAAGCAGTTGAACGCTTATGCAGAGCAGAACGGAAACGGCAAAAAAGAATACGCCGATTATCCGCAGACACCACATCATTTCCGGTTCGACCGAGTACATCACGTTTGCAAGAGACGTGATGCCGAGACATATAAGCGCGCCGCATACGGTCGCAATATATGTTACGCCCGTTTTTTTCAGAAGATAGTACAGTTCTTTGTTAAACAGTTTCAGGAACATCCGTACACCTCCGAAAAGATCTGAGAAAGTTTCTTGCCGAGAGTGCCCACAAGGCTCGGAACATCGGAAACAAGCCGCGGTCTGCCCTCAAAGACGAAACAAACATCGTCAAAAAGCGCGCTGACACCGTAAGGGCGGGAGGTTGAAACAACAAACGCCGCACGTTTTTTCTCCGAAAATATCTTTTTCAAAATCTCATTCCGTCGTTCGGTGTCAAAATTCCTCAGCGGCTCGTCAAAAACATAGAAGTCCGCACGGCGGCAGGAACCGAGGATAAGCCGAAAAAGCTGCCTGTCCGCGTCCGAAAGAGAACTCACTCTGTCCGCTTCCGAAATGCCGTAATATTCAAGAGCCTCATGCGCGCCCGATGAATCGAAATCTATAAAAAGAGATGAAAACAGGCGCACTACCTTTCCGACACGCTCGCCGACATCGTAAAAATCAAGGTCGGGAACGAACGAAAAGAGACTTCTGTTTTTGTCCGTTACGGGTTCACCGTCGAGCAAAACGTATCCCTCTTCGGGGAAAGCAAACCCGCAAAGGCTTTTCAGAAGAGGGGTCTTTCCGCAACCTGTCGGAGCAAGAACGCCGAGAACACGTCCGCTTTCAACGCAAAGACGGGTATCGTTTTCCCCGCCGCGCGCGGACGGAAAAAAATATTCGAGTTTCATACAGACGCTTCTCTCCTTTCTCTGCCGGACCTAATAACGGTATATAGGGTTATTATAGCACTTATTTCCCGTTTTTTCAAGTCCTGCCGACGATTGTTAAACATTTGCCATTGCAATAAAAGAAAATACAAAGTATAATATAAATATCAAAATACAGATCAGCCTTAAAACAAGGAGACGCAGAATATGAAAGTAAGACTTCCGAAACACAGAGAGTTTGTTATACACCTCGATGAAACAAAAGAACCGAGACATGAGGAATGCTGGGCAAAACTCGAACAGATAGTAAAGGACTACACAAAAGACGGAAAATCCAAGTTCAGCCCGACATTTATCGAGGACAACGAAGAAAAAGTCAAGGAGTTGCAGAAAGAATACAACTTCACCTATGATATAGAAGAAAGATAGTTCTCTATATTTTCCAAGACTTCAAAAATTAAAGCGGGGCAGTAAAAAACTTACGTTTTTTACTGCCCTTATTTTTGTTGATAAGAAAAAATTAACAGTTCCTCATATTATAGGAGATAATACAAGCAGGGAAATTCCGAAATACGCCAACAGAGCCAGCGCATCGACAATGGTCGTTATAAACGGACTTGCCATGACCGCGGGGTCAAAGCCGAGACGTTTTGCCAAAAGCGGCAGCAAACAACCGACTATCTTTGCGATAAGCACCGCCGCAAGCAAGGTCAGACACACGATAAGCGCTATCAAAGGCGTTACGTCGTAGTTGCGGAGCAGCATCCCGTCAATAAGCAAAAGCTTGACAAAATTGCACGAAGCAAGCGTTATTCCGCAGATCGCGGCAACGCGTATCTCTTTCCACAGCACGCGGAACCAGTCACGCAGTTCGATGTCTCCCAAAGCAAGACCGCGGATAACGGAAACCGATGCCTGGCTGCCCGCATTACCGCCTGTGTCCGTCAGCATGGGGATAAAAGCTATCAGCACCGCCCCGCCCGCAAGCGCGCGGATATAGCCCTCGAAGTTCGTGATTATCATACTTGTGAACGTTGCCGAAATCATCAACAGCAACAGCCACGGTATACGCTGTTTGAACGTGCTGAATACGCCGGTTTTCAGATACGATCTTTCGGAGGGCAACATAGCCGCCATTTTTTCCATATCTTCCGTTGCCTCTTCCGTGAGGACGTCAACCGCGTCGTCGAAAGTAACTATTCCGACAAGCCTGTTTTCGCCGTCAACGACGGGCAACGCGAGGAAGTTGTATTTGCTCAGCATCTGCGCCGCCTGTTCTCGGTCGGCGTGGGTATTGATGGAAATGACGTTATCGTCCATTATGTCCTCGATATGGGTATCGCCGTCCGCCATAAGCATTTCAAGAACGGTGACAACGCCCTCGAGTTTTCTGTCGTTCGAAATAACGTAGCAGGTATAGACAGTCTCCTTGTCCAAGCCCGTCGAACGGATTTTTGCGAATGCCTCTTTAACGGTCATTTTTCTGCGCAGATCGACGAACTCCGTCGTCATTATGCTGCCCGCGCTGTCCTCGGGATAGCGCAGTATTTCATTGACCGCTTTTCTGTCGTCCTTGTCCAGGTTCGCAAGTATCCTGCTGACAACGTTTGCAGGCATGTCTTCGAGCAGGTCTACGGTATCGTCCGTAAACATATCGTCAAGGACTTCTTTGATTTCTTTGTTGGTAAAAATAGTGAGCAAAAGCTGCTGCTGATCGGCGTCCATATAAGAGAACGTCTCAGCGGCAACAGACTTCTCAATCAATCTGAAAGTAACGGCGAGTTCGTTATCGGGAAGATCTTCCAGCAGCGAGGCAATATCTACCGGATTCATCTCTTCGAGCGACGCGCGGATTGATTTGAAGTCCTTCTTTTCCAGAAGTTCGGAAAGTTCTTCCTGAGTCATTCAAACTCCTCCTTAAATTTTCTCGTCGTCGACTGTGACTATCGTCCATTATTGTCTCACCGCCCCTCTGTTCGATACTTTTTTTTCGCGGATTTTTACAATTTTTCAAAAATCCTCTATCTAATTGATTATACACCCGAAAAAGCCGTTTGTCAACCGAAAAAAACGTAAATTTGCGAACTGACGGACTTTTTTGACATTTTGCTCCCGATTTCATAGTATATAAAGAGAGGAGCAGAAAAGTTCCTCCTGGAAAGGAGAAAAACAAAACATGGCAACGACTTTCACTAACAGAGCGTCACTTTCGTACGGAGGAAATACGGTTATTTCAAATACCGTCACCGGCGAAATTGCGGAAGTTCTCGGCGTTACGAAAACGGCTGTCACGGACGAATACAGACCCGGCGAACCCGTGACCTATATCGTCACGCTTACAAATTCGGGCTCGACGGAACTTTCGGCGCTGACTTTGACCGACAATCTCGGGGCATACACGTTCAACGGAACAACGCTTGTTCCGCTGACCTATGACGAAAGTTCCGTGAAATATTTTATAAACGGAGATCTTGTCGCGGCGCCTACCGTTGCGGGAACTTCACCGCTGACGATAACGGGGCTTACGGTTCCCGCAGGCGGCAACACAGCGATAGTGTACACCGCAACGCCCAATGATTTCGCACCGCTCGCAGAAGACGGAACGATAACCAACACAGTTGAGATAACGGGAACGGGGCTTACCGATGTAACCGCAACAGAGACGGTTGCGACCGAAGACGCGCCCGAACTGCGGATAAGCAAGGGTCTTTGCCCGACAAGCGTGACCGAAAACGGAACGATCGAATATACGTTTATAATCGAGAACTTCGGAAATACGGCGGCAACGGACGCTGTGCTTACGGACACTTTCAATCCGAGGCTGACCAATATTGTCGCAACTCTTAACGGAACAGCCCTGACCGCCGGCACGGATTACACCTATGATGCGGCGACAGGGCTTTTCACCACCGTTGCGGGAAAAATAACTGTGCCTGCGGCGACTTATACGCAGGACGCGACAACAGGCGCATACACAACCGTTCCGGGTTCGACAACACTTGTTGTAACGGGCGCAATCTGAAAAACGAAGGAAGCAAAAAGACTCATTAACGGAATTTCAGGTCGGTTATATACAATCTGACCGTAAATTCAAAAAACCGCAGACACCGAAATGTCTGCGGATTTTTTGATTTTAAATTTGCAGTTGCCGATTATTCGACAAGACCGGAACGCTCAATGGACTGAATGAAGTATCTTTGAGCGAACAGGAAGACGATGAGAAGAGGCAGAATTACGAGAAGTGTTGCCGTGTCCTCTACCGCCGCTGCCTGTACTTTGTCTGTAACACCCGAGGAAACATTCAATACAACGTTTGCGAGAATATTCAGGTTCGGGCAAAGCATCGCGTTGTAAGTCGTGTCCGTCCACTGCCATGTAAACGAGAACAGGAAGACGGTTATCATCATGTTCGAAGCGTTCGGAAGCATGATGGACCAAAACGCACGGAGCGGTCCCGCACCATCGATATATGCCGACTGTTCAAGTTCTTTCGGCAGTCCGCGGAAGAACTGTTGCATAAGGTAGATGTACAAACCGTTTTTCAGACCGAGACCGCATATCGAAAGTATGACCACCGGCCATATCGTGTCTATCATGCCCCACGATGTAAATCGGTTGTAAAGCGGAACTATTATCGTTTCGGCTGGAACGATAAGGGTCAGAATAACGATAAAGAACAGCACGTTCTTGCCCTTGAACTTAAATCTCGCAAAGCCGTAACCGACAACGCAACTGATGAAAAGCTGCGCCACAGCAACAAGCAACGACAGCAACGCCGTTTTCAGCAATGCGGGGAAGTAGTTCATACTGTAAACCGCACGTTTGATAAAGTACGTCGAACCCTCGCGGGGGATAAACATAACGGTACTGTCCGTTATATCGTTGACGCTCATAAACGAAACGACGGCTTTGACAAGGAACGGATAAAGAATAAGGAAGCACAGACCTATAACTATTATCGCGCGCAAAACTATCCAGCCGAAATGGCCGATACCGTTAAGCGTAAGATTTTTCCGCGCCCACTTTTTCCAATCGTAATGTCTGAAATTGTACCACTTCTGTTTGAAGTCGAACGCTTTCTTTACCTTTTCTTTGAAGGTGAGTTTCTTCGCTTCCTTTATTTCGGACTCGAAGTTGAGTTTTTTCATTGCCATATCCGCACCTCCTTAGTCCTGGTAAACGATGAACTTCTGAACTATAAGGAACGAAAGTCCGACAAACGCAAGGATTATCAAAGTGTAGATCCAAGACATCGCGGAAGCCTGCGCATACTGCGATGCGGTCTGCAATGCAGTATCAATGAGGGTGATGGCTATATTGTCCTTTTTCAGGAAGAGGTCGATTACCGTATAAAGAAGGTTTACAAGGATAAGAGGGCTTATCATCGGGAAAGAAATTTTCCAAAACGTTTCCCAACCGGTTGCACCCTCAACCTTTGCCGCCTCATACATATTCACGGAAATGGATTGAAGACCGGAAAGGAATACGAGGAACTGAACGCCCGAAGAGGTTATTACCGAATAAATTCCGTCAATGGCATTCAATACGATACTCGAAAGTGTCTCGTTTCCGAGAGCTCCGGAAACAACGCTTCGCAGCGTTGAATAGTCAAAATTGGAAGACGCACTGACGTCAAGTTTGCCTTGGCTTGTATAGATGTCAACCATTGACTTGCGGTTATCAAAATATGCGATAACGCCGCTTGACATGATAACCGGAATGAAGAAAATAACACGGGCGGGAGTTCTGCCTTTGAAGTTCTGGTTCAGAACCGTTGCGATGAAGAACGCAAAGATAAGAATGACAAGAATGTTAGGCAAAAGTCCCAAAGTCGCAACGATAACCGTGGAAACAAATTTTCCGTCATTAGCCTGAATGACCTCTTGGTAATTTCCCCAACCGATAAACTCGGTGGACATACCTGCGCCGGCGATATAGGAGATTTTGGAGAAAGAATAAATGACGGACTGGATTATAACGGGAATATACATCAACAGGAAGCCTAAAATTATCGGCGCGGTGAAGATATAGCCGTAATAACTCATCTTCTTTTCAAGCGAATGTTTCTGCCTTTTGGGCATTTTTTCGATACGAACCGGTGTAGCCATCAGTTATTTCCTCCTTTCTCAGTTTGATATGAACTCGGAACTGTCCAATCGGAATACTCATCTGTTCTGTAAACGTATGAGTTGCCCGCAACGGTATATCTGCCGTCTTCAAGTCCTCCGAGTTCGACGTTGTAACTGTTGTAGTTGACAACGACCTGAACTCCGTTTTCGAATGTCGTCATGAATACGTTACCCGTACCCGTTCTGATGCTGTCTGATTCAATGTCGCCGATGTACGGGCTTTCGATGTATGCCTCTACCGATTTGTGGGAGGTTATCGTCTGACCGCGTACAAGGTCGCAGAACTCGGCAACCTTTTTGTATGCATCTATTGCTTCATTGAACGTGTCGGTATAATGCAGCGAATAGAAGTTTGTGAAATCCGTATATTGGAAGACGCTGTTTTCTTCACCCATCCAGCGGAAATAAAGTCCCGCACCGGTCTCGACCGCTTTAAGAATGGAATTTGTATAGTCCGCTTCGACGTTAAACGCCGCGCCGGTGTAATCTATGTAGCCGTGGAGAACTATCTGCATAAACGGAATCGAACCTGTCGAAGAAAGATATTCGGAAGAACCCATCGGGAGGTCGATTATCGTTTTTGCGTATTTCCAAACATAGTCGTTGCCTGTATCCGCGATGATGTTGTATCCCGCAAACGTTTCAAGCGCTTTTTGCTGTTCGGTCTTTGCGTCTTCTCTTGTATATACTGCGTTGTTTTTGTAGCTCGAATTCAACGCGTTACCCATTCCGAGAAGAGAAATCGTTTTCATTTCCGTTCCGAAAATGTCTTCGTATGAAGATTTCAACGATGTTGCTATCTCTGCGATGACCGCAGGCGAAAGAATAGTCCTTTGCGTCACCGTTGACTCGGAAAAGTCTCCGTATACCGGGAATCTTTCATTAATTCTTGCAATGTTTGAACTCAGGTTTCTTGCCGCTGCGTCGGAATAACTGATTCCGTTGCCGACATTGCCTTTATGCAGATAAAGAAGATCTGCGGAGGGGAAGAACTTTGAACCGTTGCTCGCAAGCATATCGCGGAGTTCTATCAGTTCTTTTTCCGTGCCCATCTGCTTCAACAGATCTATCTTTGAATAAGCGGTGTTTTCATAACCGCCGTTTGACCAATAAACGTAACGCAGATTGAGCGCCGCGCCGGGGATTCCGTTCTCATAGAGTTTGTTCGCTATCTCTTTTGCATCGGAATAAGAGGTCAGCGCACGAATCGAGTTGATGGGGATACCCGCTTTGGACTCGGTCTTGTTTATCGCGCCTAAAAGTTCGATATAAAGCGGCGTTACGCTGTCCGTCGAAAGTTTTTCGGACGTCAGTCTGCCGTTTTCGATAAGATATTCTCTGTATTTGACCGCATACCACGAATAAGTGTGACCGTTCACGTCTTCTTCATAGTCGTCGGCGCTGTTAAACAGGAAATTTACCTCAAAAACAGTCGTCGGGTCATATTTTGCTGTTACAACGCCTTTTTCCACGTTTGCGGAAGAAGACGACGAGGAATCGGAACTGTCGCTGCTGTCGGAAGAAGTATCTTCTTCAACCGAATATGAACTGAAAGTTCTTTCCTTATATATAAGCTGATAGTATGCCGAAGCGACTGCGGAAGCCGCTCTCGAAGACGAACCGGTCGGAGAGGCATTTATGATCGCCATAGAAGAGCCTTTGTCGATGACGGACATATATCCGCCGTCGAAAGAACGGTTCATAACAAAGAATCCCGTCAGAGACTGCTCATAATGGTTGACCACATAATTCCTTATAAACGTTTCGTCCGTTCCGTATATTCTGCCCCAATATGCTTCCGACGTATAGTTGCCGTTTGCTCTGATTATAGAACCCGAACCGTCGGGAACTATCATAAACGCGTCATCGTCGTTACCGGTCGGAACAAACGCACCGAAGAACGGAAGAAGACCTATCGAATAGAGTTTCTGGTTTTCGGGAGAAACTATAAGTGACGAGTCAACATTCACTTTAAGACCCTTGTCCGTAAGCGTGAGGTCCACGGGAACGGTGAAAAGCACGGCACGCGCTTCGCCCGAATATTCAACGTCGATAAGTTCCTGTTTCAGGTCCGCAACCGTGAAATCGGCAGTTTCCATTGCCTGTCTGACAAGTTTTTTCTGCTTCTCCGTCAGGTTACGGGAAACATACATCGTCTTAACGGTTACAAGCGGATATATATCCTGAAGTTTTTCTCTGTCTTCAAGAGAAAGGTTATCCGGGTCAAGTCTCTTGTAAAGGTTCTTGACGTCGGTTATTCTTGCCTCGTATTCCGCTTTTGTGTCGGCGTCTGTCTCGGCATCCGCCTTGCTCTGAATTGCGGAAAGTATCGAGTTGAACGTATCCTCCGAAAGAACGGGGGGAACGAGGTCTTTGTCCGAGTCGTTGCCGATGGTAAATATCAGACGGATAGTGGAGTCGTTCAGTTGAACTATCTTGAATGCGGTCCGGTCTTCAACACAGGCCTCGGACGTTGTGAAGTTATACTTCTTGTTTGTGTTGTCATAAGCTTCGAGTTGCAGAATGTCGCTTCCGCCCTTATTGTTCGTCGTTTTCAGAGAGTTGGACGAATAAACTGTGCCCGCTCCCTCGTCAACAAGGATGAAATCGGCATTCTGGAAATCAACGTAAAGGCTGTAATTACCGGTGGAGAGCAGTTTTATCATGTTCTCCGTTTCGCCGTCGGTCGAAAGTTCGTAACCGTTGTCAAGCAATTCGCTTTCGGTCAGAACCTTGCCGCTGCCCACCATTTTTTCCTGAATGTACTGTTCTCTTTCGGCATCGGTCATGGAACTTGAATCCGTCGAAGTATCGGAAGAACATCCGACTGCGGCAAAGAGAGAAACAACAAGCACAAGTGCGAGTAAAAGAGTTGTTATACGTTTTTTCATATTTGCTTTCCTCCCTTACTCATTCAACCTGTACGAGATCTCCGAGAATACGGAACTGATGAAGCCCCATACCTGCTGGATCAGGTAGAAGATAAGAATGACAACGAACGCAATTACCATCATTCCGATAAGCGTAAGAATGGCGGTGACTATCGCTTTCAGAACGGAATACTGTTGCGTTGACATCATACTGAGGAACATGTACAAAACCATAAGTATGGTTCCGAGAGCCGAGATGAAATCGTAAAGGTTCGACTCATCCGAAGTCATGAGATAAGACAGCGGGATAAGAACGATGTTAACCGCTATAACAGGGATAGCAGCAACGGCGGTCGCGCAGAAAATGTCTTTGAGGTTTCCTTCGCCGTCCATAAGAGAGGTGAAGCACCAACTTGAAACGACCCAAAGCATATACGGAAGGATCGTTGAAATTGTCATTTTCAAAACGTCGAGAGTCAGCTGAACTTCCACGTTGGCGAACATATAACTCGTCAACTGCTGTTTTGCTATTGCGGAAAAGACAAGAAATGCATAAAGAATGATTGCGGCTGCAGCACTCTGCTTACGCTTGTCTTCTTTCATTCTGAAAAAGCCTTCAAACGGATGAGACAGGCAGTAGAAGCAATACGGGATATGTTTCAAACCGTCCCATACCGCAAGCCCGAACTGTTTCAGCTTTGCCCAGATGAAAAGAAGAACTTTCATAAAGACGTTATCAGGCAATTGTTTTTTGTTTTTGAGCGGGGATTCCGCCGCGGAAACGACAGGCTCGACCGCCGCGGCGCTTACGGCCTCCGAAGAAACCTCTGCCTGCACGGTGCTCTCGACTTCGTTTTCTATATTCTTTTCGTTGTCGGTCACAGTCCTGCCCTCCTCTTCTCTTCGGCTCTCTTCTTACGTTTTCCGCGAATCATTATCAGCGCAACAATGCCGACAAAAAGAACAACTATTCCGCCGAACAGCAGTCCGAAATATTCGGAAGCCGTCTCGTTGCGGAGTTCTTTGTAACACTCGGCATAATCGACAAGGTTGTTGGAAAGTTCAAAATAGTGAAGCGCCGTTTCGTAATTTTCTTTGCGTTCGGGAGTTCCTTCCTCGGAATTTGCTCCGCGCAGTTTGTATATCTTTCCGAGTGTGTCGTAAGCGATATACATTCCGGAATTGTAAGCCAGAACCTGAAGCCATGACTCCTCCGCTTTTTCGTAATCTCCGCTTTTGTATTCTTTCTGCGCGGAGATTATGCTTGAAGCGTATTCCGTGGTCTCATAAATCGTTATAAGTTTGTTTGGTCCGTCCGCAATAACGATATCGTCGTTAAAGCAGGCAATGGCAACGGGATCTGCCAGACAGCCGAACTGGTTGCCGTAGCCTCCGCCCATAAACAACTGCATTCCGTTCGACGAGTATGTGAAAAATCTGCACGTCATCCAATCGAGAACCGTATATGTTCCTGCACCGGAGTTCGTTGCAACGTCCACTATCCTGGAGAAGTCGCCGACGTCGCCGTAACTTTCAAACTTTGCATCTTTAAAATTCAGAACGTCCGAACCGTCCGCTGCAAGTTTTCTTACTGCCTTGACCGTTTTGGTGTCGGTCGCAGCGGTATAAATGAATCCGCTGTCATCTATCGTAAGGCTTACATACTCTGCGGCAACGTCTCTTATCTCCGCTTTCTTGGAAGCGGACGCGCCGATTATCGTATATATCCAGTCCGTTGCGGCAAGCGCCACTTTCGGCTGCGCGAAGAACTGCTGGAACGAACCCGTGGAATCTATCTGGATAACGCCCTTGTTACAGTTCTCGCAGAGAACGGAAATGGTTCCCGAGCTGTCAACTACGACCTTTTTCGGTTTGAACAGGAAATCTGTTCCGAGAGCCGCAATACGAACGGACTGGATAACGTTGGAAACATATCCTTCTTTGTTGCAGACAACAAGACGTCTGTTCTGCGTATCCGCAATATAAAGAGTTCCGTCGGAATCAACATATATGCCCTCGGGGCGATAGAGGTTGTATTTGCTTCTGTTTTTAAGAGAAGCGTCCGCGACTCTTGTTCCGTCGTCCTGATATGTATATATGTCTATATCGGGAATCTGATAATCTTCCGAATCTTTGAGGGTGGAAATTCTGAACGCCTCGGAGTAATCGGTGTTGAGTGCGATTATCTGGCACTGTTCGCGGTCTACTATATAAATATAATCTTCGCCGACTGTCAGATCGACCGGGTCAAAAGTTGCGCCGAAAGTGTCGGAACCTTTAACGGTCACCGGGCGGTATGCAATGGGCGCCGCAACGGGAATTGCGTTTTCGTTATAGAAATAACTGTCCGTTATTCCGACGTTGATGGGAAGCGCAAAGGAAGAAACGCAGAGGGAAAGCAGAAGTGCGAAAGTTATCGCAACACAAATAATTCTTTTCAGATTTTTCATTTTCGCCACCCCCTTAATCCTTCATGCCTGCCGTTGCGCAGGTATCCAGAACGTTACTTTGGGTTATGACGAACGTGACAAGAGGAACTATCATAAGCAGTATGCTTGCCGCGCCGCCGATACCGGTTCTGTTGATTGAAATTGAGGTTATTGCCGAAATACCGGACGAAATACCTTTCATTTCTTCTTTGAATATGAACGAGCCGGTACCCATGTTCCAATAGCCCTGAACCGCGAACAGGATAACCGTCATCCATGCGGGTTTTACACCGGGCATCAATATGCCCCAGAAGATACGGAACTCTCCCGCGCCGTCAATGCGGGCGGCTTCAAGAACCGATGACGGAAACGTGTCCATATAGTTCTTTACGATGTACATATACATCGAGTTGCAGGCACAGGGAACGATGAGAGTCCAGTAATGGTCAACGGGGTTCATGTTTGCCAGGATGACGTAACTGACTATGCCGGTTGCGGGCGCCGTGAACATCATCGAAAGTTCGACCATTTTGAACACGGTCTCCTGCCCTTTGAAGTGACGCTTTGATATTGCATACGCCGCCATAGAACAGGACAGCGTGCACACAAGCGTACACATAAAGCAAAGATAAATGGAGTTGAAAAGGTATCTTGACATGGGAACCATCGAGTTGCCCATGTAGTTGAACAGAGATATGTACCATTCAAACGTGGGGTTCTTAACGATAAGGTTCGGGGGGAATATCCATTGTTCGCTGAGCGGTTTCAATGAGTTCGATATGGAATAAATAAGCGGGAACAACATGAAAACGCCGCCGACGAAAAGGACTATCGTCAAGGCAATGTCTCCGCCGAGAGAACGGTTCAGTCTGTGATAGGAAAACTTACGCTTCTTCGGGAGGACGAGCGGGTTTCCGAATTCATCGAGTTGTTCTTTTTTCTTGAAAAGAGAAAATTTCTTTTTCTTTTCGGGTCTTACATCATTAGAATCGGTCATTGCCGTACCTCCTTTCTTATTTACCTATCTTACCTATTAAATAGTTGACTATTTTGTTTATCGTGATTGACAGTATCAGCATGATAGTTGATATTGCCGTTACATAACCCATTTCCAAACGCCCCGAATAGTCCGCAGACAGCATTGCCAACGTAAACAGTTTGTAATCCTGCGTCGGCGTGCCGAAGAAGCCGGGAGCGGAAATGCTTACCGAAGCCGTGACCGTGAGTATTGCGTTCAACTGTAACTGACCTTTGATGGAGGGAAGAGTTATGTAATAAAGTTCCTGCCATCTGTTGTAGATACCGTCAACCGCGCCCGCTTCGTAAAGCGATTTGTCAACGCCCTGCAAACTCGAAAGAAAGACAAGGAACTGTGTTCCGAGCGCGCTCCAAAGCATGATGATAATTGCAAGCGGTAGCATATATTCCGTTTCTTTCGACCACTGAATGGGGTCCTGTATCAAGCCCGCCTGCATCAGCCAGCCGTTCAACCAGCCGTAACGGTCGGAAGAAAGGAGCATATCGAGAATGACGGTGAAGCCGCCGGTCATCGACGGAAGATAGAACAAAAGGGTGAGTATCGTTCTCGGCTTCGGCGGAACTTCGTTCAGTATCCAAGCAAAGCCGAAAGCGAAAAGGTAGTTGATAACGCCCGAAAGCGTACCGAGAACAAGCGAGTTCGACAAACAGAGAGTGAAGTATTCCTCGGAAAGGAACAGTCTCTGATAGTTTTGAAGTCCGACCCAGACGGGGAACTCAATGGTGTTGAACTGCATAAAGGCGATGAAGTAAGAAACGATAACGGGAAGTATCGTCCAAACAAAGAACACCACCATGTAGGGACCGAGGAAGAAGAGCAGGTCGAGGTTCTCGAATTTCTTCAAAAACTTCGGGCTTAAAAACTTCGGTTTTTTGAGTGCCGTGATTTTCATATTTTTTCAGCCTTCCTCCTTAATTTATTCCGGAAGATTAAGTTCTTCACGTTTCTGCGTGATGGACTTGTTTATTTCCTGCATGTGTTCGAGTATGGTCGCATGACCGTCGCCCGTACCGTCAACGATAACTTCCGTTTGCGCAAAGCCTATGTATCTTCCGCTGTAATAGTCGCCGAAGCAGACCTCTGCGGGTCTCAAAGTGTCCCACGTTGCCATAAGAACTTTAAGTTCGTCCGAAGTCCACGGCGCCATCTTAAATGCTTCTTTTACGGCAGAAGCGTAACGCTCAACCTGACCGATAAGAGCTTCGACTTCACGTCCGAATTCGTTCGAGCATTCATAGTCGTTGAACCATTGGATAAATTCCCATGCTCCGTCATGGTTTGCGCCTGCGGCGTAAATTGCGGAGTATGTAACGGTCGGAATCTGTTCTCTGTTTACGGTTCCGTCTTCCTGTTCAACGCCGGGAAGAATGTGGAACTTCCAAAGTCCTCTGATTTCAGGTGCCTGCGCATAGAGGTTTTTCCATGTGCTCAGCGTACCGATTATCATCGGAACTTCACCGGTTCTGAAACGGGAGTGTCCGTCCATCGTTATGGGGCATTTATATTCGGTATAGAAAGCGTTCTGTTTGTCAAACAGTTTAAGATAAAGGTCGCTGTCGATGTTGGACGCTCTTGCGTTTGCCTGTCGGCTGTTATCGTATTTATACATCAAACCGCCGTATTGGTAAATCATCACGCCTGCCTGCGGAGCCTCCGCCTGCATATTGTATTTCTGAAGTGTGGGGATATAAGTATAGTAGTCGTCCCAAACATTGGGAATAGCAAGATTATACTTATCAAATATATCTTCACGGTAATAAAGAAGCGAGAACGAAAGAACTTCGGGAACGCCGTAAATAAGGTTTGCCGTACCTGCGTCAACGTTGCCGTATTCACGGTACATTTCAACGGTAACGCCGTTCCAGAACGAATCGTCGTATCTTTCCTTTATATCCTTGAAGCCGGGAACGGTTATCGTTTTCAGATATGTCTTTTCGCCGGTTTTCATATCCGTTTTGTAAATATCCTTGTCGCGGGTTTTAAAGGTATTTATCGGATACATCGAGTGACGCGCCGCATAGTCCTGAACGGTACCGTGACCGACACCTGTCTGCGCGCTGCATATAAGTCCCGCAAGCATTGAAGACGAAAGTTCGCCGGGGAATAATTTATATGTAAGGTTAATTCCGTACTGATTTACAAATCCTCTGTCGATTATCTGACGGGTCAATATCGCATAGTCACGCGAAAGTGTCGTCCAGATCTCAACTTCTTCTTCATACTCGGGGTGTCCCTCACCGCTTATGGAGTTCAGATCCTGGAAGAAAGACGCGAAGAACATTTTGAACTGGTGCAAAATGGATTTGCCTGCATCGCCCTCGGCTGCGGGAAGTTCCGCATCTGCGGGAAGGACTTCAATGTAGTCTATTTCGATGGGCTGCAAGCTGCACGACTCAACAAAGTCTCCCAAAGAAGTTATCGCGCTGTTGAGGTTTCTCAGACCGCCGGAAGTCGTGATGGACTCGGGGTCATCATACATTACATAAAGTTCATTTACTATCTGCTTTATCTGCGCGGTATACTGTCCCTCTTCTCCGTTAAGAGCGGAAAGAAGTTTTTCGTATATCTGATTAAGCATATCGCCCTGAGATTTCAGGTCGGAAATAACTTCGGGAATGGTCTCGGCAAGGTCGTAATCCTGGAAGGTGTCCGGTTCGCCGCCCGTAATAGCCGTGATCTTGGTATAATCGGACTGAAGAGACCTTACTATTCCGTCGCATGCGTTGATAAGGTCGTTAAGTTCGCCCGTTACCGCTTTAAGACGAATTTTGTTCGTTCCCTCTTCAAACCAGAAAAGAGAAGCGTCGCCCGAAGAATCGGTCGGGGTCGTAACTTCCCAGTTGCCGCCGTAGGGGAACTGAACTATGTATTCGTCAAAGTTTTCGCCCTTTGTACCCTCGGCACCCGTGTTGACGGTTATTTCTCTGGAAGTAAAGATACCTGCGGAAAGATTCTGTCTGTAACGAATCGCTATCTTATAAAGACCGCTCTTGGGAATATCGTTGACGGTATATTCTATCCACTGTCCGACCGTCTCCCAACGCTCACCGCCGATTATGTTAAGTTTAATGTTTGTCGAAGCGGGAGGCTCGGTGAAAGCGGACGCTCTGTCGAAAGTGGAGAACAGCATCGGGTCGGATTTGGAGGTCGGATATTCCGCTTGAAGTTTGGAACTCGTCCAATCGGAAACATCGGCGGAGTTCACTTCGCTGCCCTGTTTTTCGTAAAGATAGTCCGTATATCTGTTATTCGAGGGAATGGTATAGAAATAAATATCGGAAATATAGGAAACGCCGCGAACGGAAGAAATTCTTACGACGTTTTCTCCGCTTTTAAGATAAAATTTAAGAGGAACGGTGTATGAACCGTTGGAATCGCGGAAAGTGCTGTTGTCGGTCCAGACCTGACGCTGTTCCTGAACGCCTCTCGATTCGTTGCCCTCGGAGTCGATGTCGTAGTAATACTCGGACTTCGGCTCAAAACGCTGAGAAAGGTCGGTCAGTTTGCCTCCGTTTTCTTCAAGTTCGAATGCATATTTATCAACGTATGTTCTGTCAAGCGCCGCACTTCTCGACTCTGTATATTGCAGTTCGCCGTTGACGTAAATCGAATATTCGAGAATACCCGCTTTCGATTTATCCGCCATATAGTCGATTCCGAGCGTGTAAAGACCCGCCGACGGAACGCTTATCGTCCATTCGACGAAACCCTCTTCGCTTGTGTGAACCGCAACTCTCTCAACGCCGTCGTCGTCCTTGAACTTTCCGACGGAATTGTCGTCGAGGTCACCCGAAGACTTGATGTTCGTTATCGGGTTGGCATTGTCGCCCTGTTCGGTCTTTATCGGATAAAAACCGTACTTGCCGACGTTGTAGTTCTTGTTGTCCTTGTAGAGAGTGAAATCAACGTCGTCGAGAGTTCTCGATTGAAGTTGGAGAAACTCACCGTAAGACCCCGCCGAATAAACGGGAACGAACGGTGTTTCGATGTTGATCTCATCGCTGTCCTTATTGCTCGACGAACAAGCCGCGCAGAGTTGTGCGCAGAGCAAAATTGTCAACAGAACTGCAAGGATCCTTGATTTTCGCACTTGGGAACACCTTCCTTTTCTCAGGCACGCGCCCGGGAGTTGATAGATAAAAAACGCTTTTTCTGTCGAAAAAGGGCCGACAGAAAAACCGTCGGGCTTTCGCGTGCGCATACGCGTGTAAAACGCAAAAGAGAACACGACACCCTCGGCATCGCAAAAAAGACTTCCGCAGCCTCTCTTTGAATGCCGAAATGCCGTATTGCGCAGAAAGCACAAAAACATTTTCGTTCAGATATGCATATATTATAATACTTTTTTGCTCAAAAGTCAAGTAAAAACCCGTGTTTTCGACCTTTCCGCCGCCGTTTCGCAAGCCCCCGACAAGGCATATCCGTTTGGTTATTCAGCACAAATTTTCGGGTTTAAATTTTTACATTTAGTATATTTTTCAGTTGCGTTTTTTGTCACTTGTTATGCAGACTTTACAGCACCGAAACAAGATGTGGAAAAATAACGCCGAAAAACGGGACGCAAACGCAATATATACGTTTGTAAAACTTTTTTTGCAATTAAATCCGTTGTGCAACCTGCACAAAAAATGCAAACTTTTTTGCAAAATCGGAATAAATTCGGAAGTTTTTGCCCGAAGCGGTTTTTTTTTGCATTTTTCGGGATTTGATGCGCAGAAAGCAAAAGAGGAGCAGCGCCTGACGGCGAACAGAGTCGGACAATAACAGAACCGACTTCGGCAAAGGAAAAGCATTGTTTCGGAGACAAAAAGAAAGAACGTTTTTCACCTCTCGAAACAGTACAGAATATGTAAAGAGAACACAACAAATACCCGACGGAAATCGTTAATAAAAGACTCCATGTTCCTATAAAAAAATGAATAAATATAAATCGAAAAGGACAAAAAAGATAAACGGCAGAGTTGTACCGAAAACAACTTCTGCCGTTTTGTCTGCTTTGCAGTTTCAAGTTTTTTCAAAAAGGATGAACAGCCGCCGACAGGCAAAAAGTAAGTGTGTCTGTCAAATCAACCCGAAACGGGCGAATATCTGACAAGTTTTGCGTGAACCACCACTCTGCCGTCGGAAAAGCCCTTGCAGGTGACAAGAGAAATTATTTTATCTTTGTCTTTGAACTCGAATTTTCCGAGAGAAGGGATCTCGTTAAGTCCCTGCAAATAGGTAAAATATTCCGCCCAATTATCGGTTGAAAGGCGGTCAAAATCGCCGCCGTCCGTACTCTCGTACCATGAGAATATCTGCCAGATGGAGTAATAATTATCCGTTTTTATGCGGATGAAATGGTTGTTTCCGTCCGAATACCAACGCTTTGCGTCGTTCAGATATTTCAGTCCCGCAAACGCATAAGGATTCTTTGCGTGACCGTAAATCATCGTGTTTGAATTGTTTACAAGGTCGGGGTCAAGCCCTGCGGACATATAGATACAGCCGTTGGAATCCTTTACGCCTTTTGCGTTGTAGTCAAGATAATGATAATCGTCGTCACCCTGCACCAGCGCGGCGTTTATCGGAAGTCCGTATATGGAAGACGGTCCGGGGAAATATATCCAGCCTTTTACGTCGGGGTTCTCCTGTTTAAGTTTTGAATAATTTGTATCTATATACTTGATTTCTCCTATATCGACATCTTCAACGGGAACGACCTTTATTTCGGTTTTCGTGTCCGAATCGCCGCCGTTGCCGTGGTTTGCGGGGTTATCGATGATTCCGCCCCAATCGGGAACCTGACCGTCTATGTTTTCGACATCGCCTATCGTTGAGCGGTAGCCCGAATCGCGGATATGCGCAGAGATAAAGTAGTCCGCCACTTTATATGCCGAAAAGCCGAAGATGCAAAGACAAACCACAAAAATAACAATAGTCAATGGTCCGTTTTTCTTTTTTTGAGCATTTTCCTTTCCGTTTGTCTGCTGCGTTTGTGAAGCGGTTTTTGAAGAAGTTATCCGAGGCTCGGAAGATGATTTTGCATTTCGCTGCGCGTTGCCGCCCGTTGCGGTTCGGTTTGCGGGACGGGGAGTTGAGTTCCTGTTTGATTGTGAAGAAGCCTGCCGCGGTTGCACTTCCGTCCGAGAACGTGAAACCGCCGTGCGCGGATTTTCCGTTTCGGAATAAGAGGTAACGGGCTTTCTTTTAGGTGGGTCTATCTCGTCAAGTTCTGCGAATGCTTCGCGGGTCTTTTCAGCAATTCTTCTGTGGCGTTCCGCAGTTGTTTCGGCAGGTCTTTTCGGCACGGAAGAAGACTGTGCCGCAGACTGTTTTGCCGCAATGGCTTCACGGACGGCACGCTCTGCTTCGATGCGGTCTCTTTCGGCTTTTCCGTCTGCTCTGGACATAGCGTCAACCTCCGTAATTTGTTATTTTTCCCGTCGTTCTGTCCTTGGACGATACAAGTTTTGCCTGAACGACGAAGCGCACGTCGGTGTCGTTGTCGGCACAGGTGACAAGAGATATTATGCGGTCGTTTTCGGTAACGGTTACGCCCCAATCGCGTGCACCCAGAGACTTGGAAAACGCGCCGTAACGGTAACTTGTCGTGTCCATTCTGTCACGCCAGGAGTTTGCCGTCTGTGCCATTTCCGCGCCGTTTTTCATCAGTTTTTCAAGATTTCCCGCAAGCGCCTGTGCGGCAAGGTAATCTTCGCCGTACTTTTCGGTCAGTTCCTCGGTCGTCAGCATATAATTCAGCCTTGTAACGGCTTTTTTGTTGCTGTCAACGGCAAAATTCGTGTAATATACGGCAAATATCTCCCATTTTGTCAGTTCGGTCGCCGTGTTGACGTAAACGTATCTGTTTTCTTTGTTTTCAAACCATGAAGAGAGAACCAAGTTCTTTTCGAGTTGGTCAAAAACATCGTCTCCGCGAGCGTGACCGTAAACCACGGTATTCAATTCGGAAATGCCGACAAAACCGCCGTAACGCGAAAGTTTGGACGAAGAATCGACAAAAGCGGAACCGCTGTATTTTTTATAACGATTCAGTCCGTGCGAAAGGTAGTATTCGGGGTCGGACATCGGCGCCTGTGCGACGGGCAGATTGATGTTTGTGCCGGGAACATGAAGCCACGCCACGGTGTCCGTATTCATCTGATAATATTCAAAAAAGTTGTCGCCGCTCAAAAAGCCGTCCTTGTCGAACTCGGCTTCGGGAATTTCGGGAACATAGCCGCTGTCACCGCCCGTGGTGCCGCTGTTGCCGCCCGCGGTCTGCGCTGCATTGACGGTGACTACACAAACCCCGAATACTTCTTCGCCTTTTATCTCGCAGGAAGCCTTGACAGCCGCCACACCGCCTTTTAAGGACGTAACGGTGCCGTCGGCGGTCACGTTGACTATATCCTCGTTCGACGAAGAAAACGTGAGTTCAACGCCGTCGTCGGGGTCAAGAGATGCGGAAAGAACAAACTTTTCTCCTATCTTGTCAAAAACGTGTTCGTCCGCACTCATAACAACTTTGAAATCTTTTGCTTTTGCAAAAAGAATGCCGAACCCGCCCTCTCGGAAGAACAGGAAAAGGAATACGGCGGCAATAGCCAAAAACGCCGCGCCGCAGGCAAAAACAACTGTTCTGAATTTGCGGGAAGAGAACAAAACGTCGGTTTTTTTCATTTTCCGTCACCTCCGAAAAGAGCTTAAATCGAACTGTTCTGCATAATGAGCAAACGTTATACGGATATATAATAGCATACTTTTGCGGCAAAATCAACATTCAAAAAACGGAAAAGACTCGAATAATATAAAAACTTCACGCTTTCGGCGGTTTTTTCCGAAAAAATCCGCGTTTGTCCGCGCCGTCTCCGTGTCCGGAATCCGGGAGGGAGGCTTTTTTCGCAAAAACTAAATCCTTTTCCCCGTCGCACTTGACATTTTGAATAAAATAATATATAATAAAAATAATATCACGTTGCGAAAATATTTCGTCGGAACAGGAGAGAAAAATGAAGAACAGAAACGTTTCGCCGTCGGTCATCAAACGGCTTCCGAGATACTTCCGATACCTTAACGAACTCAGTCTTTCCGGCGTTACGAGGATATCTTCGAAAGAACTCAGCGAAAAGATGAATATTACCGCGTCGCAGATAAGGCAGGACTTGAACTGCTTCGGCGGGTTCGGACAGCAGGGTTACGGTTACAACATAGAAAATCTGCTTTCGGAAATAAAACATCTGCTCGGAGCGGACAGACACACAAAGGCGATAATCGTCGGTCTCGGCAACATGGGGCTTGCGCTTGCAAACAACATGAAATTCGACCGTCGCGGCGTTTACCTTATCGGACTGTTCGATACCGACAGGGAAAAGATAGGAAAGACCATACGGGGCAACGAGATTCTTCCCGCAGAAAAAATCGAGGAGTTTTGCAAAAAGAACAAGCCCGACATAGCAATACTGACCGTTCCGCGCGATGCGGTGGTCGGAACGGCGCATAAACTTTACGGATTGGGCGTGCGCGGGTTCTGGAACTTTTCGAACGTCGAGCTCGACGTTCCCGGCGCACAGGTGGAAAACGTCCACCTCGGGGACTCGCTGATGCATCTTTGCTACAATCTCGTGAATGAAGACGGAGAAACCGATGAATAAAGACAAAAAAGCAATAAAACAACTTGCGCAAAACAGAAAAGCGTATCACGATTATTTTGTGCTTGACAAGTACGAAGCGGGAATAGAACTTTTCGGAACGGAAGTTAAAAGTCTGCGTCTCGGTCAGGCTAACCTGAAAGACAGTTACTGCACCACGGACGGCAAACAGATATGGGTCAACGGGCTTCACATCAGCCCCTACGAAAAAGGCAACATCTTCAACAAAGACCCTCTGCGTCAGCGTCGGTTGCTGATGCACAAAAAAGAAATACTGAAACTTTTTGAAGCGGTCAAACTCGACGGACAGACGCTCGTGCCGCTTTCGCTTTACCTGAAAGGTCCCGTCATCAAACTCGAAATAGGGCTTTGCAAGGGTAAAAAGCTTTACGACAAGCGCGATTCCGCCGCAAAAGCGGACAGCGAAAGACGCATACGCAGAGAGTTCACAAAGGAGCAGCGCTGACGGAATGAGAATTTTGGGCATAGACCCCGGTTACGCAACCGTCGGGTTCGGCGTTGTGGACTATGTAAACAGCAAATTCACCTGCGTTGATTACGGCGCGATACAGACCCCCGCAAAAACGCCGTTTGAGGACAGGCTCGAACAACTTTTTGACGACATGAGCAAACTCGTCGAGTACTACAAGCCCGAAACGGTCGCTTTTGAGGAACTGTTTTTCAACACGAACACGACAACGGCGATAAAGGTCGCGCAAGGGCGCGGCGTTTTGCTTTTGGCGGCACGGAAAAAAGGGCTTGAATGTTTTGAATATACGCCGTTGCAGGTCAAGCAGGCTGTCGTGGGCTACGGACGCGCGGAGAAGATGCAGGTCATGCTGATGACGCAAAGACTGCTCAATCTGCCGAAACTGCCGAGACCCGATGACGCGGCGGACGCGTTGGCAATAGCGATATGCCACGGCAACAGCATGAATATGCGAAATCTGAAAATCAGGGTATAAAAAATGTATTATTATCTCAACGGGGAAATAGGGTATCTCGACTTGAAGACCGCGGTCATAGACTGCGGCGGGGTCGGTTACAAATGCGCGATAACACTCAACACTTACAAGCAGATAAGCGGAAAAAGCCGCGCAAAACTGTTCACATATCTGAGCGTTCGCGAAGACGCAATGGAACTTTACGGCTTTGCGGACGAAACGGAAAAAACATTTTTTGAAATGCTTCTCGGAGTCAACGGGGTCGGTCCGAAAGCGGCGATAGCGATACTTTCCGACATGACACCGTCGGAACTGTCCGCGGTACTTGCGACACAGGACGCAAAACGGCTTTCGAAAGTCAAGAGCATAGGTGCGAAAACGGCGCAGAGAATAATCCTCGATTTGCGTGACAAGATAGCGCATTCCGACCTACCCGACACGGGAGCGGGAATATTCTCGCAGGAAACGGCGGGAGAGATGAGCGACGCGAAAGCGGAAGCGGTGGAAGTGCTCGCCGCGCTCGGATATACGAAAAACGACGCAAGAAACGCGGTTGCGAAATGCCCTGCGGAAAACGTAAACGACTTGGTAAAACAGGCTTTGCGCCTGCTCAGCAGAATTTAAGGATAAAACCGTATGGAAGATTTTGACGAAAGACTTTTGTCCGCACGCACCCTATCTGCGGAAGACGAAACGGAGCGTTCGCTCCGTCCCCACAGACTTGACGAATATGTCGGACAGGAAAATGTAAAAGAACTTCTGAAAGTCTATATCGAGGCTGCAAAGCAGCGCGGAGACGCGCTCGACCATGTTTTGCTCTACGGACCTCCGGGACTCGGAAAAACGACGCTTGCAAATATCATCGCCGCCGAAATGGGCGTTTCGATAAGAATAACGTCGGGTCCCGCGCTTGAAAAAACGGGCGACATAGTGGCTCTGCTGACGAATTTGCAGGAGGGAGACATTCTTTTCATTGACGAGATACACAGACTTTCGAGAACGGTGGAGGAAGTCCTCTACCCCGCAATGGAAGATTTCGAGTTCGATATAATCATCGGCAAAGGTCCGTCCGCACGCTCGATACGCTTCGATCTGCCGAAATTTACGCTGATAGGCGCAACAACACGTTCGGGACAGTTGACCTCTCCGTTCCGAGACAGATTCGGCGTGCTTTTCAGGCTCGAACTTTACACGGTAAAAGAACTTGCGCAGATAGTTACGCGGTCTGCGGACATACTCGGGATAAAAATTGAGCCGCAGGGCGCGGAGGAGATAGCGTCACGCTCACGCGGAACGCCTCGAATAGCGAACAGGCTGTTAAAAAGAGTGCGAGATTTTGCGCAGATAATGGGCGACGGAACGATAACAAAAGAAATAGCGCAAAGTGCGCTTCTCAAACTCAACATCGACGAGATAGGGCTTGACAACACGGACAGAAATATGCTCGAAGCGATGATACGTTCGTTCGGCGGCGGCCCCGTGGGGCTCGATACGCTCGCCGCAATGATAGGCGAAGAGGCAATAACAATAGAGGACGTTTACGAACCGTATCTTATGCAGCTCGGGTTCATCAACAGAACGCCGCGCGGCAGGGTGGTCACTCCCGCCGCATACAAACATCTCGGATTTGATTATCCGCAAAAATAAAGATGAAAAACAGCATTTTACAAAACGGAAATTTCACATTCGAAACGGCGGGCATTAAGTTTTCCGCCGTTTTTTCCGATGCGCTTCCGTCGGAAACAGGCGCGGTAAGCATTATCTGCGCCGCAGAGAACGAAGTCTGCGTTTCGGCTGACGGAAAGGCGTTTACCGTTTCGGAAAACGGAGTTCTTGTTTTATCGAAAAACGCGGAAGCGAAAACGGAGCGCGGAAAAGCCGCCGTGTTTTCCGTTATCGCGGGAAAAGGCGAACAGGAAGAGGAAGAAAATCTTTTTCCGATGTTTTCGGAGTTTTTCGACGCGATAGAGCCGGTTTGTCTCGAAAGAGCGGAAGACCTTGCCAAACTCATTAAAAAAGGTCTTTGCGTGTCCGGGGCAAAAGAAAAAGGATATGCCACGCGGCTAAAAGCCGTTGCGACGGAGACCATATTCGAACTTTACGATTTTCTTGCCGCGCTGACCGTCCGTATTTCCGATGACGGCGAAAAAACGCTTGCGGGAAGAACAAGAACGCCGCAGACGCGCCTGATATTTGTCGAACGCTATTTACGGGAGAACTTCCAAACGGATATTTCGCTTGAAACGCTTGCGGAAAAAGCGGGCGTTTCCGCCCGACAGTTGAACCGCATTTTTGAGAAAAATTACGGAACGACGTTTTATAAATACCTGACAGAACTCCGCATTGACGAAGCAAAACGCCTGCTTTCGCAAAAACCGATGCCGTCTGTGGAAGAAGTTGCTTACGCCGTCGGATATTCAACGTATACGGGCTTTCACAACGCATTCAAAAAAGAGACGGGAATGTTGCCCGGCGAATACAGAAGAAGAAAACATTAAAACGGGAAGAAAAAATTTCCTCAATATACAGAAAAAGGCTGTCCGCAAACTGCGGACAGCCTTTTAAGCGTATAAACGCTATTTAATCAGTCTTTCATCATTCGACTTATCGCATGAAAGCCCTCGTCGATGAAGTTGCCCGTCGTTGCGCAAACACGCTCGCAGAACGGTGCCGTGCCGTCAATCTCGCGGTCGGAACGGTATATCATATACGGAACATCGTCGGAGGCGTGACCGCGCGTCGTAAGCGGCGTCGGGTGGTCGGGGGTTATCAGAATGCGGAAATCCTCGCCCGTCGAAACAAGATATTCGTATATCGGTTTGACTATTTTTTCATCTATTATCTCGATAGAGCGGATTTTTCCCGCAACGTCGCCCTGATGTCCGCACTCGTCGGGGGCTTCAAGGTGCGTGTAAACAAGATCAACGCCTTTTTTGAACCATTCTATCGACGTCTGCGCCTTACCGTCAAAGTTGGAATGGAGATTGCCCGTCGCGCCGTCAACATCGACAAGGGACATATCCGCGCAAAGCGCGATACCTTTTATAAGGTCTACCGCCGTGACCGCCGCGCCGCTTATGCCGTGCACGCTTTCAAAAGACGGCAGGCTCATGCGTCTGCCCTGTCCCCAGAGCCAAAGCGAATTTGCGGGGTTAAGCCCCTTTGCGACACGAGCAGCGTTTATCGGGTGTTTTGTCAAAAAGTCGAAAGAGCGTTTCTGAATATCGAGCAAAAGGTCGCAGTAATCGCCTTTCGGCAGATATTCGGAAATGCTTTTTCCTATTATGTTGTGCGGCGGGGTGAACGACATTTTGTCCGTGGCGTTGTGCATGATAAGGCAGTGCTTGTAACTGATACCCGCATAAAAGGTCATCAGTTCCGAGCCGAACTCTTTCTGCACATCGTCCATCAGCGCCTTTGCGTCCTCGGTCGATATTTCGGACGCAGTGTTGTCAACCATCGTCTTTTGCTCATACGGTTCGTCGGCGGAAAGCGTCACGAGATTGCAGCGGAGAGCAAGATCCGTTTCGCTCATTTCTATGCCGAGACTTCTTGCTTCAAGCGGTGAACGCCCCGTAAGGTAAACGCGCGGGTCATAGCCCATAACGCAAAGATTTCCTATCTCCGAACCGCCCTTGCAGCCGTCGGGAGTGACGTGCAGCATACCGAGTTCGCTTTTTTTCGCAAGCGCGTCGATACAGGGCTTTTTCGCGACCTCAAACGGCGTTTTTCCGTCCAGTTCGGGAACGGGATAATCCGCCGCTCCGTCGGTCAGAATAACTGAATACTTCATTTTGTTTTACTCCTTAAACTCTTTTACATATATGCTTTTCTTCGTGTGTACAAGATTTATTTCTTTTCGAGCGCCGTCAACGCCGAGGTCATGTCGCCTTTGTAGGGAACGGTCTTTCCGTGAACTTTTTGCGTGGTTTCGGGGCCTTTGCCCGAAAGAAACACAACATCTCCGTTCTGTGCGGTCTCAATCGCAAATTCGACCGCTTTTTCCCTGTCTTCTATCTTGACAAACGGAACGGGCGTTTTCTCCATTTCCGCGCCGACCTCGTCAAGAATGTTTTTCGGATCTTCGTTTTCGGGGTCGTCCGTCGTTATTACCGCAAAATCCGCGTGATGTCCGACCACCTGCGGAAGCTGCGTTCTGCGGTCAAGCGCTTTGTTGCCCTGACAGCCGAAAAGGCAGATGACCTTTGACTTCGGATAAAATTTTTCTATATGGTCGAAAACAGATTCAAAACTGAGTTCATTGTGGGCGTAATCGACGATGACCGTTATCCCTTTTTTCTCGACAATCTCCATTCTTCCGGGTATTTTTGTTTCGGCAAGACCTTTCCGAACGCTTTCCGCGCAAATGCCGCAAAGCGCCGCGGAAGCTATTGCGACAAGCGCGTCGTAAACATTGAATTTGCCCGGAATGCGAAGCGAAAATCTTTCGCCGTCAAAAAATTTTCCGCGAACGGTTAAATCTATTCCCGTTTTTGTCTGTGTCACGTCGCAGGCACGGAGATCGCATTCGCTGTCAATGCCTATCGTAGTCATCGTTTCGCAGGTCGCGGCGTTCAGAAAATCGGGCGCCGCCGCATCGTCGATATTGACCACCCCGTGCCGACACAGCGTCATCAACCGCATTTTTGCCGCCTTGTATTCTTCAAAACTGTGGTGTTCGGTCGGGCTTATGTGGTCTTCCCCGAGGTTCAGAAACGCGCCGACAAAAAAATCTATGCCGTCCACTCTGTTATATGCCAGCCCCTGCGATGAAACTTCCATACAAGCCGCTTTTACGCCGTCATGAACAAATTCATTCAGTATTGAGTAAAGTTCAAGCGCTTCGGGCGTCGTGCCGCTTTTGGGTATGTTGCGCCCGCAGGACGTTGCCTCGACGGTGGAGATCATTCCTACTTTGTTGCCGAATGCCTCTTCAAATATGTTACGGAGCATATACGCGCACGTTGTTTTTCCCTTTGTGCCGGTTATTCCGACAAGCGGAAATTTTGATGCGGGATGATCGTAAAAGACGTTTGCGCAAACGGGCATGGAGGCACGGACATCGCTGACGCGGATATACGGAACGGAAAGAGTTCTTTCTTCTTCTCCGATAACGGCGCAACAGCCTTTTTCGAGCGCGGAAACAAGAAATTCTTCGCGAAAACCTGCGCCCTTGATAAAGAAGAGTTGTCCTTTTGTCACCTTGCGTGAATCGCAACCTACGGACAAAACCCCGATATTTCCGAATTTTTCATATTCGCCGCGCAAAAGCCCGTTTTCGGAAAGCGCGTCGAGAAATTTTTTCAGTTCCATGCCAAACTCCGATATCTTGTGTCAATATGTCAAAAAAATTTTTTTTCTGTCGTATTTTTTCGGTCAACACGAAAAAAGTTCTGTTTTTAAGCGAGTTTTCCACCTTTTCAACAGAGTTATCAACAAAGTCGGTGAAAAACGCAAAAAACTTTTTCGGGTAATATTTAACGAATTTTTCCGCTTGTCCGCCCGAAAAATCATTTTTTTTCTCAAAACCGAATACAGTATAATTCCGAAAAATTTTTCCGTCCGCAGTCGGTACGAAATTTTTCGAACACTATATATTGTGGTCGAGCCTTTTCGCGCAAAGCGACGGTTTTCGAAACGCAGAGTCACAAACCGTGAATGGACTGCGACAACTTAAAATCAATAGCCGCTTTCGCGCACGGAGAGCGAATCGTCGTTCAAAATCCAATCGTTTACGTCTATGCGGCGGAACTCCGTTGCGGTGTCTCGGACATAGACTTCCGAAATACCCGCGTTGATGACCATGCGCTTGCACATCATGCAACTGTCCGTTCCGGGCACGGCGCTGCCGTCGTTGCCGAGACAGGCAAGATAAAGCGTTGAGCCTATCATTTTTTCTCTGTCCGCGTTTATTATGGCGTTCGCTTCCGCATGCACGGAGCGGCAAAGTTCATAGCGTGTGCCCGTGGGAATGGAAAACTTCTCGCGAAGGCAATATCCGAGATCGGTGCAGTTCGCTCTGCCTCTCGGCGCGCCGTTGTAACCGGTACTGATTATCGCGTCGTTTTTAACGATGACCGAGCCGAAACGCCGTCTCATGCACGTCGCTCTTTCCGCCACGGTCTGTGCAATGTCAAGATAATAATTTATTTTATCTATTCTCATAACCGTTCCTCCGTTTGATGTTCGTCGGTTTTTTCTTTTATATGAACGCCGTCGCCGTATTCGCCGAAGAATTCTGTGCAGACCGCGCCCGCAAATGCTCTGTCCACCGCAGATGAAACAAAAACATAACCCCGATAGTTGGAGGCATTGAACGCCCGCGACCATGTTCCTATATACTCAAATCGGTTTATTTCGGGGGTCAGGCATCCGCGCCGCAGAACGAGAAATTCCGTCTTTCCGCTCGAAAGCGGCGGGAACACGATGTGAATGTCGAAGACATCGAAAAGGGCTTTTTTGCCGTCTTTTTCATATTCGTCGCGAAGTCTTTCGAAAAGTTTTTCGCGCAAGGTCATGTAACCGTCGTAGTCGGCGAAACCGAGACGTTTCGAAAGTTTTTTCAGCGCGGCAAAAACAAGTTCGTCGTCGCTGTAATTTTCCGTATACTCATCCGCAAAATTTTTAAGCACCGCTATTTTTTCGTTCTCCGATATACTGCTTTCAATGGCTTTCAGCGTTTTATCCGTAAATTCGCGGCGGAGCTCGTCTGCGGAAATAACCTCGATGTCCGACCCTCGAAGTTCAAACGCGCGTTTCGGCAGCGCGCGGCGGTTGATAAGCCGTATCATGTCGCCGAGAGTTCTGTTGGGCGCGATGTCGGGATACGGCACAAGGTCGCAGGTGTCAAGCGTCGCTATCCTGTCGTCGGTAAATTCAAGAAAATCGCACGGGTGCGAAAGAATACCGCAGGCGACCATGCCGTGTATAACGTCGCGAACAGCCGCTTCCGCCGCAAGCACTTTCTGATGGCGGTACATATAAACATAAAGCATATTGCGGTTGAATATAAGTTCTTCCACCGTTGTGACCGCATCGGAACTTATCGCAAGTTCGTACCGCGTTTCGGAGTCCTTTTGAATCTTGCAGAGAACTATTTTCATCAGGAAACGTTCTATGCCATAAGTCAGGGCAATGCCCGAAGTATAACTGTCGCGCTGGGTGTAGTCGAGTTTGTCGGCGTCGAAATCGCCGTTCAATATCTGCGTCATAAACGCATAAACAACCGTGTTTCCGTTCTCGTCGCACGTCCTGTTCATCTGTCCCACGACCATGTTCGCACATTCTTTCAAAAGAGCACGGCAGCTCTCCCTGTCACCCTTTTCGGGATAGTCCACATGTTCGGCAAAAAATGTCAGAAACGCTTCGGAACGTATTATCATATACGAAAAAAGTTCGTGAGGTTTCGGATGTATTCCCTCGTCGAGGTCTTTTTCTATGTCCGCTCTGACCTGTAAAAACGGCTCTGTGTTTCCGTAAACATTCTCGGAAAGATGTGAGTAAAAGCAATGCCCCACATCATGCAGAAGCGCGGCAAGGCGCACCTTGTTCCTGTCCCTTTGCGTTATTTCAAGTCCCGCGCTGCGCTCGGCAAGTTTATCTATCATTCGCGACGCGATGGCGGTCGTTCCGAGCGAATGTTCAAAGCGCGTATGGTGTGCGGACGGATATGTTGTTTCGGCGCGTCCGAGTTGGCGTATGTCGCGCAGACGCTGAAAAAGAGGAGAGTCGATTATCTGTATCTCCCATCCGTTATACAGCACCGAACCCCATATAGTGTCGTGAATGACCTTGCCCGAGGTCGGCGCGGGGGTATATCTGTCGAGTTTTTTTGTAACGAAAGCATTTATTCTTCCGTAAAAGTCCTCGCAAACAGTCATATCAACCGTTCCTTTCACTTTACTGTGTTATCAGTCTGTCCGACAATGCCGCAAAATCCGTCACGGAAAGTCTCTCGGCGCGAACCGTGGGTTCAAAGCCGCAGTCCGTCACCGCTTTTTCTATCTCGGTCTTTGGTATTCCCGTTTTTGCGGAAAGCGCGTTCACAAGCGTTTTTCTGCGCTGTTCAAAACCTGCGGAGATAAGCAAAAACATAAACTTTTCGTCTTTCACTTCAACCGGAGGAGGAACAAGGTCAAGAGCGATAACGCTCGATTCGACCTTCGGTGCGGGCATAAAACAGCCCGGAGAAACCGTAAAAAGAGTTTTCGGTCTCGCATACCAGTTTATTGCCGCGGTGATCGCACCGTATTCCTTTTTTCCCGGTTTTGCGGAAAATCTCTGCGCGACCTCTTTTTGTATCATAACGGTTATACGCGAAAGCGGAAGCCGCTGTTCGAGAAGCGCCATTATTATCGGTGTGGTTATGTAATACGGCAGATTTGCGCAGACACAGACACGTTCTTTTCCCTCGCAAAGCGCGGAAAGATCCATTTTCAGAACATCCTTGTTTATAACCGTCACGTTGTCGCAGTCGGCAAGCGTTTCGGCAAGCACGGGGATAAGTCTTTGGTCTATTTCTATCGCAAAAACTTCCTTTGCCCGAGCGGAAAGTTCCTTTGTCAGACAACCCACGCCGGGACCTATTTCAATGACCGTTGTATTTTCGTCAAGCCCCGCGTTTTCGGCAATGCGCACGGGAACATCGGGATTTATAAGAAAGTTCTGTCCGAGCGTTTTGGAAAACGAAAAACCGTGCTTTTCCATAAGCGGGCGGATTTCTTTCATCGAAGTCAGTTCCATTTTATACCACTCTGTTCCGTTTTTCGCCGTTCAGAAACGCGGCAACGTTCTTTTCCATTTCGGCAACGAGCCGTGTTCTCGCCTGAACGGAAGCCCACGCGATATGAGGTGTGAAACACACGTTTTTCATGTCCTTTATCTTTACATACGGGTGGTCTGCGGGGAACGGCTCTTTGTCATAAACGTCGGAAGCAAAGCCGCCGAGAACGCCGTTCAGAACAGCCTCAACCGTTGCGTCGTTATCAAGCACCGCCCCGCGCGCAACGTTTATAAGCAACGGATTTTTCTTCATTTTCGAATATTCTTCTCTGCCGATAAGCCCTCTTGTCGCGTCGGTCAGCGGGCAATGCACGGATATAATATCGCTCTCGCCGAGTAAACTGTCAAGTTCCACGCATTCGACATCGGGCTTCGGAGTGCGCGTATACGCGATAACACGGCAACCGAAAGCGCGCGCGATATCCGCAACCTTTTTGCCGATATTGCCGTAACCGATTATGCCCCACGTTTTTCCGTCAAATTCGTCGAACGGCGGAACAAGGCGGTTCGGCAGACCCGCCGCCGTATATTCGCCCGAGCGGCAGAAATCGCAAAAAACGTCAAGTTTTGTCATCATCATGCAGACAAGGGAGACCGTTACCTGCGCCACGGAAGAAGTCGAATAGGCGGGAACGTTCGCCACGCCTATGCCGTGTTCGAGACAGAACGCCGTGTCTATGTTATCGACGCCCGTCGCCGCTTCCGCGATAAATTTCAGATTCGGAGCGGCAGCAAGTATTTCTGCGGAAAGCCTGACTTTGTTTGTCACCGCAATGTCCGCGTCTCCGATATTTTTAACCGCGTCTGCGGCAACGGTCCTGTCGTGAACCGTCACGTTTCCGAATTTTTCAAAGCCCGAGATGTCGATGTCCTTGCCTATCGCATCTCTGTCCAAAACGGATATTTTCATCTGTTTTTTCCTTATTTATTGAAGTATTTTTTATCGAGTGAGCGGAAATAGACCGCTTCCGATATATGCTTTTTTTCTATTGAGTCGCTGCCCTCGAGGTCGGCAACGGTCTGCGCTATTCTTATCAGTTTGTCATAGGAACGCATTGACAAAAAGCCCTTTTCAAACACGCCCGTCAAAAGGTTGTCCGCGTCCGCAGTCATTTGTTTTTGGCAAATATCCCTTATTAAACCGGGCGTCAGTTTTGCGTTGCACGGAATGCCGAACTCGGCATATCTTTCCCTCTGCCTTGCTCTTGCCGCATCGACACGCTTTTTTATGCTTGCCGAACTTTCCGCTATCGCGCGGTTTTTCAGGTCTTTGACGGGAACTGTCGGCAGTTCGACCTGCAAATCTATCCTGTCGAGAAGAGGTCCCGAAATGCGGTGCATATATCTGTCTATCTGCGCTTTTGTGCAGGTGCATTTGAGCTCGGGCTGACCGTATCTGCCGCACGGACACGGGTTCATGGCGCAAATAAGCATAAAAGATGCGGGATATGCGACCGTGCCGCGAACACGGCTTATGCTCACGGTTCCGTCTTCAAGCGGCTGACGCAGGCAGTCAAGAACTTTGGGAGGGAACTCCGCCACCTCGTCAAGGAACAAAACGCCGTTATGCGCCAGAGACACAAGCCCCGGCACGGGGTTTGACCCGCCGCCCGTCATAGCGGGCACGGAAACGCTCTGATTGGTGGTAACGAACGGACGCCTTGTCACAAGAGGTTTTTCGTCTGTCAGTTTTCCCGCAACGGAATAAATGCGGCTCGACCCGATTATTTCCTCTTCGGACATTTCGGGAAGTATCCCGGGAAGCGCTTTTGCAAGCATCGATTTACCCGTTCCCGGAGGACCTATGAAGAGCATATTGTGACCGCCCGCCGCGGCAATTTCGCAAGCGCGTTTTGCTGCGTGCTGCCCGACTATATCGGAAAAATCAAGCGCGGGAGCATCATCGGTCTTAACGGGGCGATGTTCGGCTTTTGCAAGGGATATCTGTCCCCGAAGATGAGAAACAAGGTCTTTTATGTTCGTCACGGCATAAGTGGTTATGCCGCCTATGCACGCCGCTTCGGACGCATTGGCAAGCGGAACAAAAATCTCTTCAAAGCCGAGTTGCTTTGCAACTATGGTGCTGGCAAGCACGCCGGAGCACGGTCTGACATCGCCCGAAAGAGAAATCTCGCCGATAAAACATTTTTTCGGGCTGACGGCGGGAATGACTTCCGCGGAAGTCAGAACTCCGAGAATCATCGCAAGGTCGTAAACCGAACCCTCTTTTTTTACGTCCGCGGGCGCAAGGTTTATCGTAACGCAAAAGCCCTCTATGCCGTAGCCGCTGTTTTTGAGAGCGGCGCGAAGTCTCTCTTTCGCCTCGCGAACGGCGTTGTCGGGTAACCCGACAATATCTATTTTTGTTTCGTCCGCGCTTCTCGAAACATCGGTCTCAACCTCGATGGCATAACCGTCAAGCCCGTTCAGTCCGACCGCTCTGACCTTTGATACCACATCGTTTCCTCTTTTCTTTTTCTTCAGTTTGGGGAAATCCGCCCTTTTTTCAATCATTTTTTTCCGAATATATATAATATTCTATTTTACATTGTAGCACACATTTTCGAAGAAATCAACACGCGAAAGAGTCTTTTTTCGGCTCTCGGCAATTTTTTTGACGACGCATCAAGGCGAATTTGTTTTTTTTCCGTATATTTTATAAAAACGGTAGATTTTTCGAAAGAAGTATGCTATAATTATCAAGATGGGATTTTATACCCATTTTCCAATATGAAAAAACATCTTTTATGTGAGGTCAAATAATGGGACTTTTTGAATCGGTTTTCGGCACGCACAGTTCGCGTGAACTGAAAAAGATCAATCCGACAGTTGCGAAGATAAACGCGTTGGAGCCTGAATTCAAGGCGCTTTCCGACGAAGAACTTCGCGGTAAAACGGATATATTCAAGAAAAGACTTGCGGACGGAGAAACGCTTGACGACATTCTTCCCGAAGCATTTGCCACTGTTCGCGAAGCGTCCCGCAGAGTGCTCGGCATGAGACACTTCGACTGCCAGTTGGTCGGCGGCATCGTGCTCCACCAGGGCAGAATAGCGGAGATGAAAACGGGCGAAGGCAAAACGCTTGTGGCAACGCTTCCCGCATACCTGAATGCGCTGACGGGCAAAGGCGTTCACATCGTTACGGTAAACGACTATCTGGCACAGCGCGACAGCGAGTGGATGGGTAAGATACACAGATTCCTCGGACTTGACGTGGGACTTATCGTTCACGGACTTGACAACGACCAGAGAAGAAAAGCCTATGCGGCGGACATAACCTACGGCACAAACAACGAGATAGGCTTTGACTACCTGCGTGACAACATGGTTATCTACAAAGAAAACATGGTTCAGCGCGGGCAGGCGTTCGCCATCGTGGACGAGGTGGACTCCATACTCATAGACGAGGCAAGAACGCCGCTTATCATTTCAGGTCACGGAGAAGAATCCGACGAAATGTATCAGAAAGCGAACGCCTTTGTTCGCGGACTGCGCAAATACGTTGTAAAGGAAATGGAAAGCAAGGAAAATTACGACGACGTTGACGGCGACTATGTTGTGGACGAAAAGAACAAGAATGCGGTTTTGACGGCTTCGGGCGTTGAAAAAGCGCAGAAAGCGTTTGGCATAGAAAACCTTGCTGATATCGAAAACGTAGGACTTCAACACTATATAAATCAGGCGCTTAAAGCATACGGAACGATGAAGCGCGACATTGACTACGTTGTCAAAGACGGCGAAGTTATCATCGTTGACGAATTCACGGGTCGTATGATGTTCGGCAGACGTTACTCCAACGGTCTGCATCAGGCGATAGAGGCAAAAGAGGGCGTCAAGATAGAAAACGAATCCAAAACGCTTGCCACGATAACATTCCAGAATCTTTTCAGGCTTTACAAAAAACTTTCGGGCATGACCGGTACGGCGCTGACGGAAGAGGACGAGTTCAGACAGATATACGGACTTGACGTTATCGAAATTCCTACAAACCGCCCGATGATAAGAAAAGACCTCAACGACAAGGTCTACAAAAGCGAAGTCGGCAAATTCAAAGCCGTTGTGGAAAAGGTCAAGGAAGTTCACGCAAAGGGTCAGCCTGTGCTTATAGGCACGGTTACGATAGAAAAATCCGAGATACTGAGCAAACTTCTCAAACGCGAAGGCATCGAGCATAACGTTCTGAACGCGAAGTACCATGAAAAAGAAGCGGCGATAATCGCACAGGCGGGACGCGAGGGCGCGGTTACGATAGCGACAAACATGGCGGGGCGCGGAACGGATATCACGCTTGGCGGTAACGCGGAATACATGGCAAAGAAGCAAATGGAAAAAGAGGAGTTCGAGCACGAATACATCGTTGCTTCGACCTCGTTTGCGGAAACCGACGACGAGAAAATACTGGAAGCAAGACGCAGATATACCGAACTTTACGACAACTTCAAAAAGGAAGTTGACAAAGAAGCGGAAGTCGTTAAAAACGCGGGCGGTCTTTGCATTATAGGTACGGAAAGACACGAGTCCAGACGTATAGACAATCAGCTTCGCGGCCGTGCGGGACGTCAGGGAGACCCCGGAGAAAGCTGCTTCTACGTTTCGTTTGAAGACGATCTGCTCCGCCTTTTCGCGGGCGACAGACTTGCGATGATCTCCGAGAGATTCAACATTCCCGAGGATCAGCCGATAGAAGCAAAACTCCTTTCGAACACCATCGAAAACGCGCAGAAGAAAGTTGAAAGCAACAACTTTGCGCGCAGAAAGAGAACGCTTGAATACGACGATATCATCAACAGACAGCGCCAACTCATATACGAACAGCGCAGGCTTGTGCTTGACGGCAACGACCTGCACGATTATATCGCGCACATGGTCGAGGACATCGCGGATGAAGCGGTTTCGCAGTTCTGCAATTCCGACAAGGCGCACGAATGGAATTTGACGGCGTTTACAGAAGAGTTCCCCGGGGCGCTTCTTTCAAGAGAAATAGAAGCGCTTTCCGACGAAGACCTTCACAACCTTAAAGAAGCGGACATCAAAGAAAAACTCATCGAAAAGATAAATCTCGGACTCAAAGTCAGCGAACAGGCAAACACGCCCGAAAAGATGAGAGAGATAGAGCGCGTGATACTTCTGCACAACGTTGACAAGAACTGGATGGACAACATCGACGCCATGGACGACCTGCGCCAGACGGTCTCCACACGTTCATATGCAAACAAAGACCCGCTTGTCGAATACAGATTTGCGGCGGACGAAATGTTTGAAGGCGTTGTTTCGGAAATCAAGCGTGACACCGTCAGAGACCTGCTTCTTGTTCGCATAAGAACAGGCGAAGAAGTAAAACGTCAGCGTGTCGCGAAAGAAAGCGCGGCGGGAACGGCGGAAGCGATGAAGGCAGGCACGGAAAAGGCGAAGCCGAAAGTCAAGACCGCAGCCGAAAAAGTGGGCAGAAACGATCCCTGTCCCTGCGGAAGCGGCAAAAAGTACAAAAAGTGCTGCGGCAGAGTTCCCGGCAGCGACGACTGATATTACATTTGAACAAAACAACCGCGTCGGGTTTTCCGACGCGGTTGTTTTTAACTGATAAGACAAAAGGGGAAATGTAAAAAATTTGCGTTTTTTTTACATTCCCCTTTTCCTCATACAGTTTAATTATTAAATCAACGATACTTTTTATTGAAGAATATTATTCTTTCGTTTTCCGATCATTGTTTCGCTTTTTTAAGAAGCGCTCCCCATTCTTTTACGATGGATCTATCCGCAAAATAGTCTATTTTCATCGCTTTGCGGACGCGAGCCAGCGTTTCGTTTGTTTTTTCAACCGCTTTTGCCGTGCTTTCGCGAATAATATCGTAAACGGCGTCTATGTCGTTTTCCCATTTTGCGCGCTCCGCTCTTATCGGGCTCAACGTCTCTTCCAGCACATTCAACAGGAACTTTTTGCAGGTTCCGTCGCCGAGACCGCCTCGGCGGTAATGGTCTTTCATCTCTTCAAGATTTGCATATTCGGGCAAATACTCCGCAAAATGAGCGTCCGTGCAGAATGCGTCAAGGTAAGTAAACACGACATTCCCCTCTATATGTCCGGGATCGCTTATCTGCAAATGCAGAGGGTCGGTATACATCTTTCCGTTGATCTGCTTTTTCAGAACAGCCGAAGAATCGGAAAGGTATATACAGTTGCCGAGAGATTTGCTCATCTTTGCTTTGCCGTCCACGCCGGGCAGTCTGCGCTGCGTCTCGTTTTCCGGAATCATGGCTTTGGGCATTACGAGCGTTTCTCCGTATATCCTGTTGAATTTTTCCACTATTTCACGCGTTTGTTCAAGCATGGGAAGTTGGTCTTCTCCGACGGGAACGACCGTTGCGTTGAACGCCGTTATGTCCGCCGCCTGCGAAACGGGATAAGTGAAAAAGCCCGCAGGCAAACCCTCGTCCGCGAATCCGCGCATCTGTATTTCCGCTTTGACCGTCGGATTCCTCGACAATCTTGCCGTCGTTACAAGGTTAAGATAATAAAAAGTCAACGCGTGAAGCGCAGGCAAGGCAGACTGCACGCATATTGTCGATTTTGTCGGGTCTATGCCGACCGAAAGATAATCAAGCACGACATTGATGATGTTTTCCCTGATTTTTCCCGGGTTATCGGCGTTGTCCGTCAACGCCTGATCGTCCGCAATAAGAATATTTATCTCATCAAACTGCCCCGAATTTTGAAGTTCCACTCTCTTTTTGAGTGAACCGACGTAGTGTCCCAAATGCAACCGTCCCGTCGGGCGGTCGCCCGTAAGAATTATATTTTTCATCGGAAACTCCTCTGTACATTTTTATAATATTTATTATTATAGCAGTTCTCTCGGCAAAAGTCAACTTTTCGGAGAGATTTGATTATGCAACCGAGGTTGACTATCGACTGGCTGCAAAAATCAATGATAAATAGTCAAGATTTTGTTATATTTTCCGTCTTAAAGCAATTACCTTGCCCCTTTTCGAGAGTTACATTTACTGCAAAGAACTTGTAAGTTTGAAGGAAGGGTCTTTCCGCCTTTTGCTATCGGAATAATATGATCCACCTGTAAACCAACTCCGTCAAACATTTTTTTACCGCACACCTGACAGGTGTAATTGTCTCTCTCTATTATTTGCTGTCTCAAATTTTTTGTAATCTAATGTTCCGACATCAATATTTTTAATTAAAACAATTGAACTGCCAATCTGATCGCATAGATAATACGCTATCGCACCAATCAGGTTAAAGTAATTTCTATCAGAGAGTCTATTGGAACTATTCAAATGCAAATATGAGTCGTAAAATTTTGACGCAAAGTATAATTCCTTTTTTCGTGTTTTTATCTGTTCGTCGCTTTCTTTTCCTCGAACAATATCTGCAGATAAGTCTGCAATGCAGGCAATTGCTACTGGAAACAGTTCGTCTATGTTAATGTCTTTTTGTGCGCGTAACTCTTCAGGAATATCAAATTCTATTTCTTTTGCAAATGCCCGAGTTCTCTTCAAATAATATTGAGCGTTTTTTTCAATTAACATTGCGAAGCCACCTCGAATAGTCTGTGCACTAAACTCATAAGATTATCCCTTTTTATTACTATCATCCATCGCTTTTCACCTTTTAATTTTGCAGTTTTTATCAACTCTTCTGAATAAGTTGCGGCATCATGAACTGCGGCCGCCCCATATTTTTCTTTATATGGTCTATCAGGTTTATTTTGAAAGCGTTCCACTTGTGAAACTTTTTCAGAATTCCCCTTTTCGATGTATATTTGTTTTAATGCACTCAATGTTTCTCCTTTACGTATTGCGTCTTTGCGTGAATCGTCTATAGCATCTTGAAGCCGATTTTTTGGCATTTTACCGCTTGACTGCGCCTTAACCTCGAACGTAACGAACTCGTCATCCGGCGATGGCTTAGTCCCCGCAAATTTAAATCCAAGAACATCGGAGCCTTGAGTGGAAGTGTTTCGATTGAATTTATTTTTATATCTTTCGCGATGAATAATATATCCCAATGTAAATTCTAAATAATCAGAAATCAACAACTCTGCAAAATCGCCTGAACGTGTTCCGGGACCAAACCCATCATTAGCGTCCGGAAATTTATAAGATAATAAATATTGCTGTTTTGTCATACCAGTTCCGCTAACAAGCAACTCTAAAAGTTCATCCTCGCAATAGTTTTGACGAAAATAGGATGCCCATTCTTTAACCGCACTTTCTTCTATCTTTGACAGTTCATACGCCTCAACAATCTCTCCTTCATCTGTTACAATGTCTTTTTGTTTAATTAACGAGTCTAAATATTTCATTTTGCTTTCACCAATCCTAAATATTTTTTACCATATACCATAAAGAATTATTCCTCTGTCATCCCGCTGTTCACCCACTCATCAATTTCGGAAAGCTTGAACTTCCAGTTCTTCCCGATTTTATGGGCGGGCATTTGTTTGGTTGCGATCCATCGAAGTGCTGTATCGCGGCTGATACCCAAATACTTCATAATTTCCGGCATGGAATAATAACGGTCTTCAATATCGTTCATTTTTGCACCTCATCAATACATCTAACTATATTATACATGAGCGAACAAGTATTGTCAAGAATTGTACGATATTGTATTATATAATATGAGTATTCATTTAGGAGGAGTAAAAAATGAGCAAACGGCACGATGAAAAACAAATATCTGCCTGCTGTCTGGATTATCGAAACGGGAAATCGGTTCAAGAGCTTCTGCATTGCTATTCTATTTCAAAAACAACCTTATATCGCTGGCTGAAATTGCAAAAAACAAAGGACAAGCGTAGTATAGGAATAAATGTCGTCAGAAAAGCTGTCGTTGAGTTGGAGCGGCAGCGCAAAATGCTTGAAATTTATCAAAAGACCGGGCTGGGAACAGGCAGCCCGGTTGCAGAAAAAGTGGCGGCAATACAGAATCTGAACGGTGAGTATTCCCTGAATTTATTGTGCTTGACACTGGGAGTTCCCAAAGCGACATATTACCGTGCGATTGAAAGCAAAGAAACCCAATTTGAAATCAAGTGCAAAACATTAATGCCGATAATAGAAGAGATATTCAATGAATCAAAACAATCGTATGGTGCACGAAAGATAACAGAAATTCTGCGTAAAAAAGGATTCTCCGTATCACCGAATACAGTGGCGAAGATCATGCACAGCCATGGTTTGTTCAGTGTAAGGGCAGGAGCAAAAAAGCTGTACCTCCAAAATCAAAAACGGATGGAAAATCTGCTTTGTCAGCAATTTTCGGTTTCAAAGCCCAACGAAGTATGGGTAAGTGATGTGACAGAGATCAAATACAGAAAGTACAAATACTTTATTTGCATTGTCCTTGATCTCTTTTCACGAAAAGTAATCGCCTTTCACATTTCCATGAAAACCACCGTTCAGCTGGTCAATCGGACAATAAAGAAGGCATTTGAGACAAGACAACCAACAGAACCGCTGATTCTTCACACTGACAGAGGTGTCAATTATACATCAAAGGATTACAACCACACATTGCGTCTTATGAACATTACACATTCCTATTCAAGCGCCGGCAATCCTTATGACAATTCGGTTTGCGAAGCATTTTTCAAAACATTGAAGGAAGAGGAACTGTACCGCCGGGAATATCATTCAGAAGCAGAAATGAAAAAGTCCGTTTCCGATTATATCGAACGATATAATACAAAACGGCCTCATACATATTTGCACTATAAAACACCCGAACGGGTAGAAGAGGAGTATTTTGCGAAGCGTAACCTGACTTGATTCATCCGTATTCGGGACTACACCGGCTCACAAATGCGGCAAATCTGACTTTTGAAACGGATTTGGCGGTTTTCACACGGCAAGTCCCGTTTTGAAAACACCGGAAAGCCTTGTGAAATAGGCAAAAATAAACCCTCAAACGGAACTTAGTGGTTCACATTTGAGGGTTTATTCACTTGGAGGCGCCACCCGGAATCGGACCGGGGATGAAGGTTTTGCAGACCTCTGCCTTACCGCTTGGCTATGGCGCCTTATGTCGCATACACAAAAGTATATGCTTTATATATAAAAAAAATGAACGCAGGGTTCATTCTTTTTTTTAAGTGGAGCGGTATACGGGGCTCGAACCCGCTACCTCAACCTTG
>ULQF01058357.1_pt1 | contig 44688 bp, 28 predicted proteins | sample 1954211 | NCBI WGS metagenome assembly ULQF01 (sample SAMEA4835648, study PRJEB28245) | human gut metagenome | biome: gut microbiome; material: fecal sample | place: Denmark | collected 2008 | reverse complement strand
GCGTTGATGAACGGTGTTGTAAACTTCTCCGTACTCGACGGATGGTGGTTGGAAGGCTACCGTGAAGGCGCAGGTTGGGCGTTGACGGAAAAACGTACTTACCAGAACCAGGAATACCAAGACCAATTGGATGCCGCTACCATTTACAGCATCCTCGAACAGGAAATCCTGCCGTTGTACTATGCACGCAACAAGAAGGGATATTCTGAAGGCTGGATTAGAACCATCAAGAATTCTATCGCGCAGATTGCGCCTCATTACACAATGAAGCGTCAGCTGGACGACTATTATAGCAAGTTCTATACAAAAGAAGCGAAACGCTTTAAGGCGTTGGCTGCCAACAACTATGCCAAAGCCAAGGAACTCGCTGCATGGAAGGAAGAGGTTGTCTCCAAGTGGGACAGCATCGAAGTAGTATCTTGCGAAAAGACGGAAGAACTGGTTAAGGGTTCCATCGAAAGCGGTAAGGAATACACGATTACTTACGTTATCGACGAGAAAGGCCTGAACGATGCCATCGGTCTGGAATTGGTGACTACTTATACCGCTCAGGACGGTAAGCAACACGTTTACTCGGTAGAGCCGTTCAATGTAGTGAAGAAAGAGGGCGACCTCTACACATTCCAGGTGACACATAAGTTGGAGAACGCAGGCAGCTTCAAGGTAGCTTACCGTATGTTCCCGAAGAATGCGGAACTGCCTCACCGTCAGGACTTCTGCTATGTTCGCTGGTTCATTTGAGATGAGATAACAAAACAGATGGTGCGTTTCATGCAAACGCACCATCTGTCAGCACTAAACGCATCATCCGTTTCGGGTAAGCGGATGGTCTGTTTTTTTATATGCCTAAATATGCTTCTTAAGCTCTGCCGTCCAGTTGTCGATGCGTTCGGCGGTTTTATCGCTCTCGTTTACTTCGTCGAGGGCAAGTCCTACAAAGGCGCCGTTTACTACGGCGATAGAGGAAGAGAAGGAGTATCCGTCCGTGCCGACCTTATTGCCGATGAAGCTGCACCCGCTGTCTTTTAAATCTTCGTACAGGATGCCCATTCCGTCGCAGAAGGTGTCGCAATAGGATTCGGAGTCGCCGCAGCCGAACAGGGCGATACTCTTGAAAGACAAATCGGCCGACTTCAATACTTTTATGCCGTCGTACCAATCATCCTGCAATTCGCCGTCCCCCCAGGTGGATGTACCTAAAATCAGCAAATCGTACTCTTTTACCAAATCGGCGCTCAACTTGTCCGCGCTGTACACATCGGATGCGGCCACTCCCATTTTATCGGCTATCTGATTAGCCAAGTCTTCGCATGTTCCGGTACTGGAACCATAAAAAATACCTGTTTTCTTCATTCTGACTAAAGTATTAATTTGTTCGCTGCAAAGTAAAGGCTTTACGGGCTTTGGTGAAATACCTATTTATAGGGCTTTTCTGCCGGTGCGGCTCCCTATTTCCGGTTAACTCGCAGTGTCGTTACGGATGTTAAATCTACCTATAAATAGGGAGATTGGGATACTTTTTGATGAAAAGTAGGTATTGTTAATTTTCTCAAAACGCGGGAACTTTGCGCAACAATATAAAAGGGGTAAGCTATATGGTTAAGTTCGCGCATTCCGCTTCGCCACATCCGCGTTCCGCATCTGCCGGCAAGTGGGTGGTATGGGTGGCTTTGATGATGTTGTTGGCAGGGGTGGCTATTCTGGTATTTTCTTTTTTCTCGCATGATGCCGCCAATCCGGCCTGCCGTTGTATACTTTGCGAGTTCAATCACGTGCCGCAGGACGGTGAGTTGGTGTACAACCGTTATTTGCCGGTCATCAGTATGGTGTGGGTGGCATTTATGATATTATTGGTGTATATGATGCGCCGTTATATGAACAAGCGGTGATGAATGCGTGTTCTTAGTAGAAACAGAAAGGAGATTATCAGAGATGAAAAAGATTGTTTTACTCCGCCACGGCGAGAGTGCATGGAATAAAGAGAACCGTTTTACGGGATGGACGGATGTAGACCTGACGGAAAAGGGCGTTGCCGAGGCGCTGAAGGCGGGTGAACTGCTGGCGGAGAAAGGCTTCCGCTTCCAAAAGGCGTATACGTCTTACTTGAAACGCGCCGTAAAGACATTGAATTGTGTGCTCGACCGCCTTAATCAGGATTGGATTCCGGTAGAGAAGTCATGGCGGCTGAACGAAAAGCATTATGGTCAGTTGCAAGGGCTGAACAAAGCCGAGACCGCCGCCAAGTATGGAGACGAGCAGGTATTGGTGTGGCGTCGCAGTTACGACATCGCCCCTCACGCGCTGGCGGAAGACGACCCGCGCAACCCGCGTTTTGAAGAACGTTACCGGGAAGTGCCCGACGGGGAGCTGCCGCGTACCGAATCGCTGAAAGATACGATTGACCGTATCATGCCGTATTGGAAATGCGTCATTTTCCCAAGCCTGAAGACGGCCGATGAACTGTTGGTCGTGGCTCATGGCAATAGCCTGCGTGGCATTATCAAGCATCTGAAGCATCTGTCGGATGAAGAGATTGTGCATCTGAATCTGCCTACGGCCGTACCGTATGTGTTTGAGTTTGATGACGAACTGAACCTGACGAACGATTACTTCCTGGGCGACCCCGAAGAAATCAGGAAACTGATGGAAGCCGTGGCAAATCAAGGCAGGAAAAAATGATAAGGTAGGATGAAAAATCCGTCTTGCAGGATGAAAATATTCGTCTCACGAGACTGAAAAATTCATCCCGTGAGATGATTTATTTCATATCACGGGATGATTTTTTTTATCCCATAGGACGGATTACGGGCGATGCAGGTTCGTTTATTTTCCTACTTCTTGGAAAAGGATGATGCTTAGGAATACCCCGATGATGATGCAAATCAGAATCAGAAACCAATTCATGAGGCGTGCGCCCGGTTTCGTTTCTTTATGCAGGTTTTGGGCTACATAGTTCTTGAAGAACAGATAGATGGCGGGTACGGTGGCGCTTGCCAGCAGCAGGTCTTCGGGTATCTTGTACACATACACTTTGGAAAAGGCTATGAGCGCCCAATGGCAGAGGAAAAGGATGACGAGCAGATTGACTTTGCGCGAGAATGCCAGCAGCAGTCCGATGGTAAAGGCGGCTACCGAGCAGGGCATCACCGTTGTCGTCATCATCGGGAACTCCATGCCGCGCGCCCACGAAAGGAGAGGGTAGAGGAAGGGCATCGCATAAAGTACTCCCACCAGTACACGGTATTTGGGATTGCGCTCGAACGGGGTGTAACCGGTAAATAAATCCCATAGCCAAATCAGGGCGATTACTCCCCAAAAGATGGCGAGTACATGGTGATAACTGCGTGTGTCACAGTACATCAGATAGTACACCGACGCTATCCAGCCGTTGAGGAATACCATATATATTTTCATGGAGCGTTTTACCCGGACGGTGGGTTTGCGGTATAGCAGTGCGGTCAGCAGGACGCCTGCTACGGTAATGATAATCTGCGCCCACCAGGTGTTTTCGTTATATTGCGCGATAGTGTTCCAAAATATTTCCATATCAATCAGCTTTTGTTTTTGGGAGTATGATGAAAGTCCGGTCTGTTGTTTTTCCCTTCTCTAAAAATGTGTGCAAAGGTATGGGTTTCCGATGAGATATGAAATTCTTTTCTATATTTTGCCTATCTTTGCACTCTTCTTTAAGGATAGGTAAAAAACAGGATAGTAGTTAGTAGAATTTTTGATGGATAATACAATGGTTGAGCAAGAAATTATTTTGCGCAGGAAGCTTGATTTATTGCTTCGCACAGGGAAAATATTAGTGGAGAGTGCTGCCGATACCAATCGCATTGTGCGTAATATGCAGCGGGTTGCGGCTTATTTGGGACTACCCGAGGAGAATCTTCACATTGACGTGACTTATACAATGCTGGTGGTGAACCTGAGTGACGAATCGCATTCTTATTCCAAATTTCAGAAGTGTGAGAAGCACGGCATCAACATGACGGCCATTTCCGAAATCAGCAAGCTTTCCTGGCGTGCCATCGAAGAGGATTATTCGCTCGATCGCTACGAGGAAGAATTGGAGAAGATAAAAGGAAAGAAGCGGAACTATACTCCCTATCTCGTCGCCATCGGAGCGGGGTTTGCCTGCGGCGGTTTCTGTAAGCTGTTCGGCGGCGACTGGATCGCTTTCTTATTCGCCTCTATCGCCGCTTTTGCCGGTTTTCGTGTTCGCGCGCGTTGCGTGGAGTTCGGCATCAATCTATATATGAGTATCGCCATCGCGGCATTGGTGTCCACCTGCCTTGCTTACATCACTACTTTTACAGGGCTGTCGGGAACTCCGTATCATCCGTTGCTGGCTTGCGCGCTGTTCATCGTGCCGGGAGTGCCTATTATAAACTTTGTGGACGACATGATTGACAATTACATACAGGTGGGAATCGTGCGTGCCGTCAATACGGTGCTGATGGTGTGCGCCATGGCTTTCGGTATTGTGATAGCCATGCGCCTGCTGGCTATGGAAGATGTGGTGATTGACAAGAAGTTCAGCGAACTGAGCATGGTTCCGCACGATCCTTATTATATATACGCCATTGCGGCGGCCATATCCGCGATGGGTTTCTCCATGATATTCAATATCCAGCGCCGTCTGTTGTGGGTGGTTGCCGTCGGGGGAATCCTTGCCGTATGTACGCGTAACTTTGTCAACTTCGAGTTGGGGCTCGGTCCTGTCATCGGTTCCTTTACGGGAGCTATGGTGGTGAGCCTGGTGGCGGTGAAAGCCGTCCACTGGTTTCATGTGCCCAATCACGTGCTGACCATTCCCTCTGTCATTCCGATGATTCCGGGGGTGCTGATGTATCGTGCGCTGGTTGCCCTCATCAATATGCACGGAGTGGTAGGTGAGGTGACGGTGGCTGTGTCCAACGGTATCAATGCTTCGCTGATTATTCTCTGCATCGCGTTAGGGGTGGCTGTGCCCAATATATTCGCCCGCCGCTATATCGCCAAAGACCGTCAGCGCTTCTTGAAAGAAGAGTTGCAGAAACGCAGGGAGAGGGGAAAATTCCTTGAGTGGTAAGAGTGGTATGTTTGATATAAAAAGGGCTGTCTCAATTGCTGAGGCAGCCTTTTTCCGTTTGTGTCTTTTCCCTTATGCGGCAGAAACAGGATGCTGCGAAAGAACGGGTGCGTTTACCGCAACCATTCGTTTAGCAGCTTCATCACTTCTTCTTTCTCCTTTTCGGGCAGTGTGGAGATGCGTGCCAGGTGGCTGCCGCCCGGCTGAATGAATACGTGAATATTCTTTTTCCCTTTGAGCCAGGTAACCCCGGCAGCCGTCCAGGGATCGTTTTCACCGTAGATGAATATCATTTTCGGGTCGTTCTTTTGCAGGAATCCCTTAATCTTCTTACTGAGTGTCTTGTCAAAAGGCATATCTTTCAGTTCTTCGGGAAGCATCAGGCGATGCAGGTAGCCTTTGCCGGACTTGATGGAGAGATACTTTTTGAAAGGACGGGTGTCGTAGCCGTAATAGCCCAATTCGCGTGCGGCCTGTACGAAGAAAGAGGCGTTGGTACTGTCGGTTGTGAAATAGGACGGGTCGCTGATGGCCAGCAGATGGGCTATGAGTTCTGCGTCGGTGGCTGTGGGTAGCGGGATGCTGCCGACGGGAGTACCCCATTGCCAGAGCGCGAATGAATATTCCAGTACCGAATAGTCGTATATCTCTTCGATAGGAGCACGGAACTTATACTCCTGTTCGGTGCAGTATTTCTCGAAAAGGGGGAGTAAGGCCGCTTTGCGTTTCAGGATTTCCAGCTGGAAGTCGGTAATTCTTTTACGGTCTTCATCCGTAGACACTTTTTTGAGGAACGGTTCGTGACGGCCGTCCTCTGTTCCGTAGCAGAGGGGAGCCACGTAAGGAACGGATACATCCACATCGTCCGGATAGAATGTGCGGTAGAGCAGGGCGGTCTGTCCGCCTTTGCTGATACCGGTAGCAATCCATTTTCCGGGATATATGTTTTTGAATGCGGTTGTTACCGCGTGCAAATCATCGGCGGAACTTTCGGCTGTAAGGTATCGCCAGTCTTTGGGTTCGGGAGTGGATTCCAGGAAGTAGCGGTATTCCACAAATACCATATTGGCATTGAGGAGCCTGGAAAGTTCCTCGCGATATTGGGGCTTGAGCGCGTAGGCGGCTCCATACCCTTCGGTTATAATGACCGTGGGACGATCGAAGCCCGCGTGCGCCACGATAACCCGCTGGCGGAAACTTCCTTTCTCGGGATGCCGGTGGTCGAGCGGCTGGGTGAAATAGGTTACATACTTCTCCGAAAACTCGGTAGATTCCAACGGTTGGGTTTCCGTTATGGCGGAAATCTCACTTAGTTTCTGCTGTAAGCCGGTCTGTGCGGATAAGGATACCGATGCCAGCAAGAATGTAAACAGCAGCAATGCTGTATGGCGTATACGTAGGTCTTTCATAATGTGTTTATTTGTAATTGGGGACAAAGATAATCTGTTTTCCTCTTCAGGCTGCTGTTTGCCGGATAAAAAAAGGGGAAAGAACTACCATCACGGCACTCCTTTCCCCTGCAAACTTAAAACAACCAACAAAAGAAATAGATAATTTCCGGTTTCAGAGTTTGTATGTCTGAAATAGTTCTTTATCTTATAAACAACAGTTCCCTGTATTTCGGTAATGTCCACATCTGGTTGTCAACGATGAGTTCCAACTTGTCGATGTGATAGCGGATTTCTTCCATCATCGGTACGATGTTGTCGTGATAAGCGATGGCTTTGTCGCGTTCACATTCAATCTTGTTGGCAACCTTGCGGGCTTCTATCATGGCATCTACATGTTCCTTGATGAAGGTGGTACGGTCGGCAATCTCTTCGATGAGTTCCAAATTCTTGGCAGACAGTTTTGCAGCTTTCTCTGCCGGGAAGAGGTCTTTCATTTTGTAGACATTGTCTATCAAATCCGTCTGATATTGAGTGGCTACGGGAATGATGTGATTCATCGCCAAGTCACCGAGCACGCGGGCTTCAATCTGAATTTTCTTGGTATAGGTCTCCCACTTCACTTCGTTGCGGGCTTCCAGTTCCTTTTGCGTCATTACGCCTACAGACTCGAACATACGGATGCTTTCGGGCTTCAGATAGTTGTCGAAGATGAGGGGTACACTGGTTTCGCAGTCCAGACCGCGTTTTTTGGCCTCGGCTTTCCATTCGTCGCTGTAGCCGTTACCGTCGAAGTGAATGGGCTTGCATATCCTGATGTATTTACGGATAACGTCGAGGATAGCCGAAATTTTCGGTTCACCCTTCCCGATAAGTTCGTCTACATCCTTCTTGAATTCTACCAGTTGCTCGGCAAGAGCGGAGTTCAGGGCAATCATGGCGCTGGCGCAGTTGGCTTCCGAACCTACGGCACGAAACTCGAAGCGGTTGCCCGTAAAGGCAAACGGGCTGGTACGGTTACGGTCGGTGTTGTCTATCATTAGCTCGGGTATCTGTGGAATGTCCAGCTTCATGCCCTGTTTGCCGCTGAGGCTGATGAGGTTATCCTTAGTGCTTTCCTCAATATGTTCCAGAACCTGGCTCAACTGCTTGCCGAGGAAGCTGGATATGATTGCAGGAGGCGCTTCATTCGCTCCCAGTCGGTGGGCGTTTGTGGCGCTGGAGATGCTGGCTTTCAGTAATCCGTTATGTTTGTAGACTGCCATTAAGGTATTTACTACGAAGGTGATGAAGCGTAAGTTGTCTTCGGGCAGTTTGCCGGGGGCATGGAGCAGGATGCCCGTGTCCGTACCCAACGACCAGTTGTTGTGCTTGCCGCTGCCGTTGACACCCTTGAACGGCTTTTCGTGCAACAGTACTCGGAAGCCGTGATTACGTGCCACCTTGCGCATCAGAGCCATGATGAGCATATTGTGGTCTACTGCAAGGTTGCATTCCTCGAAGATAGGAGCCAACTCGAATTGGTTGGGAGCTACCTCGTTGTGGCGGGTCTTGACGGGGATTCCGAGTTTCAACGCTTCGATTTCCAACTCCTTCATAAAGGCTGCCACACGCGGAGGGATGGCGCCGAAGTAGTGGTCTTCGAGTTGTTGGTTCTTGGCACTATCGTGTCCGGTCAGTGTGCGGCCGGTCATCAACAGGTCGGGGCGGGCGGCGTAAAGGCCTTCGTCAATCAGGAAGTACTCCTGTTCCCAGCCCAAGTACGCCACTACTTTCTTTACGTCCGGGTTGAAGTAGCGGCATACGTCTACCGCTGCCTTGTCCACTGCACGCAGTGCTTTGAGTAACGGCGCTTTGTAGTCAAGAGATTCACCCGTGTAGGCAATGAAGATGGTAGGAATGCAGAGCGTATCATCTACTATGAATGCGGGAGAAGAGGGGTCCCATGCTGAATATCCGCGTGCCTCGAACGTGTTGCGGATACCGCCGTTGGGGAAGCTGGATGCGTCCGGTTCCTGCTGCACAAGCAACTTGCCTGTGAATTCTTCCATCATGCCGCCCTTGCCGTCGTGTTCCACAAAAGCGTCGTGTTTTTCGGCAGTGCCTTCGGTGAGCGGATGAAACCAGTGCGTGTAGTGGGTGGCTCCCATCTCAAGTGCCCATTTCTTCATTCCCGCCGCTACTTCATCGGCAATACTGCGGTCCAGCGGCGCACCGTTGTCAATTACATCAATCAGTTTGGCATATACCTTGCTCGGCAGATACCTGAACATCTTTTCCTTGTTGAATACATACTTGGCGAAGTATTCCGACGGGCGTTCCGCCGGGACTGCCACTGCAACGGGTTTCTTCTTGAACGCCGTCTCTACTACTCTGAATCTCAATTTTGACATAATACCTTAGAATTGTAATTGTTGGTTTATAAAAACTTATTGTTAGAGTGAAAAACTTTTTCTTTCGTTGTTCCCGGGCAGGCGGTCAAGCCTGCCCGGGAGGGGAAATTTATGCGTTGTAAGCTGATTCGCCGTGTTCGTAGATGTCGAGTCCTTCTTCTTCAACTCGTGCAGGAACACGCAGACCGTGAATCTTGTCGAGGACTTTGAAGATGATGAATCCCATGCCGGCGGCCCATAAGCCCACTACCAAAGCACCGAACAACTGTGCACCGAGGAATCCCCAACCTGCACCGTAGAACAGACCTTCGCTGGTGGAAAACAAGCCTGTCAGGACTGTTCCCGTGAAACCACATACGCCGTGTACGGAAGATGCGCCTACGGGGTCGTCAATCTTCAGCACTCTGTCAATGAACTCTACGGAGTATATCATCAGTACGCCGCAGATGGCGCCGATGATGACCGCACCCAGTGGAGACACCATGTCACATCCTGCCGTAATACCTACCAATCCTGCCAAGATACCGTTCAACGTGAGTGATAGGGACGGTTTGCCGTACTTCAGCCAGCTGACAGCCAGAGCAAAGAAACCGCCTGCGCAAGCTGCCAAGTTGGTGTTGAGGAATACGAGCGAGATAGCTACCTGGTCTTCGGTTGTGGCTGCCGCCAACTGAGAGCCGGGATTGAAACCGAACCACCCGAACCAAAGGATGAATACACCCAGTGCCGCAATGGTGAGGTTGTGTCCGGGGATGGCTTTTGACCGGCCGTCTTTGCTGTACTTGCCGATGCGCGGACCGAGGATAGCTGCACCTACCAGTGCAATCCAACCGCCTACGGAGTGTACAATGGTGGAACCGGCAAAGTCGTGGAAGGTAGTTCCGAATGTTTCCGTCATGAAGGAACCGGCTTCACCGTTCATCAGCCATCCTCCGCCCCAAGTCCAGTGACCGGAAACGGGATAAATCAGTACGCTGATGAAGATTGTGTAAACCAGATACATGGAGAACTTTGTACGTTCTGCCATGGCTCCCGAAACGATTGTGGCGGAAGTAGCGCAGAATACAGTCTGGAATACGAGGAAACCCTCGGTGGGTAGTGAAGCGGGGTCGGGCAGGCCGTTACTGTCGAACAACAGGCTCATGAAGTGGGGAGTTCCGAAGAAGCCACCTAAACCGAACATGATGCCGAAACCTACCAGCCAGTAAAGGAGTGAACCGAACATGAAGTCTACGAAGTTCTTCATCAGTATGTTGGCGGTATTCTTGGTACGGGTAAAACCGGCTTCCACCAATGCGAAGCCCGGTTGCATAAAGAACACCAGCATAGCTGCCAGCAACATCCAAACGGTGTTGACACCGGAAATTAACTGGGCGACGGTATCGGTTGCCGATGTTTCTTCGGCAGGTATTTCTGTGGCAGCTATCACTTCGGTAGTGACGACTGCCGCACTGTCCGCAGTTACGGCGGTTTGCGCATACATATCTGTTGCGAGGCAGCAAGCTATGAGTATAGCAAGGGCCATACACAGTTTTGTGAAACTGCGTTTCATATATTTGTCCATAATCTCTTTGATTTTTAGTTGTACTTGTATTTTGCTTGTCATCGAGCACGCCGCTCAATGAAATTCCTGTGGTTTGAGTGCTGCCGGTTATCTTTCCTGCTCGGCATTATAGAGGGCAATGTCACCCCGTTCTCCTGTGCGGATGCGGATAGCGTCTTCAATGGGGATGACGAAGATACGGCCGTCACCGATTTCTCCGGTTTGTGCGGCTTTGATGATAGCTTGTACTGTCTTTTCTGCGTTTTTGTCGCGTACTACGATAGAGATGAGGATTCGCTCGATGGAACTGGTGTCGTACAATACACCACGATAAATGCGGGCTTGTCTGGACTTTCCGATGCCTCTTACATCATAGTAAGAGAACCATTCGATATCCGCTTCGAGGAGTGCGTCTTTCACTTCCTCGAATTTGGTTTTGCGGATGATAGCTTCAATCTTTTTCATACCTTAAATTATTTACTGTTCTTAAAAACTTAATCCTACTACGAAGTATGCTCCTTCCGAACGTGGGTTCCAAGTGGCTTTGGCAAAGAGTGGCAGGGAGAATGAATTGGTTATTTTGATGTCCTTTGCAACCCCGAGACTGATGTCGCATACGGCAAATCCGCTTGCTCCGTAGAAACTCGTTTCCCATGGGGTGGCGCCTACTTCAGCTGTCCAGTCAAGTCCGCCCAATTTGAAGGGGGCAGCTACGGAGATATAGGATGAATAGGCTCTGTCGCCATTCTCCTTGACACCGTCGTCTCCGGCAAAGTTGGTGTACCAGTTTACTGCCACCGGACCGAAGTCGTAACCCAACTGTGCCTCGTATACGTGGGCTGTGTTGTGAGCATCGTAATGAAAATAGCCTGCGCCGGTATTGAACCAGTAGTCTGTAACCGATACGCTGAAACCGCCAGTAGAGTAGCCCAGTGTGAGGTCAAACTCTTTGGCATCTGTACTCTCAATCCCTACTGAGCCCCATGCTCCAAGCGAGAAGCCTTTATAGGCGACGGATGCGCTGGGCTGAAGGCTTACACCTCCCAAGTCTTGTCCGCGCCAGATGTAGCCACTTACGATGTCTGCACCTACGGATGCTTCCACTTTGTCCTGTGCTTTTGCCGTGAAAGGCATTACAGCTGATAGTAACGCTATTACTATTACTCCTAATTTTACGTTTCTTGTTTTCATACCTTCTTACCTTTTTAGTTAGAAAAATTGCGGATGATCAGTCCGGCTCTGTTTGTATAGTATTGCGCTTGAACTATATTAAATAGTAGTTTGCTTATATTATTTCAGCCAGTTGCGGATGCGTTTCATGGCTTCCACACAGTCTTCGTGTTTGCCGAAAGCGGTCAAACGGATGTATCCCTCACCACTTGGGCCGAAGCCTACGCCCGGAGTTCCCACTACATTGGCTTCGTACAACATCTGTTCGAAGAATCGCCAAGAGCCTATGCCGTTCGGGGTTTTCAGCCAGATGTATGGAGCGTTCACACCGCCGTACACTTCCAGCCCGGATGTTTCCAGTCCTTCTTTCATGGTGCGGGCGTTGTTCATATAGTAGTCAATCGTTTCTTTTACCTGCCGTCTGCCTTCCGCAGTGTAGATGGCTTCGGCGGCACGCTGGGTGATGTAGCTTGTACCGTTGAACTTGGTGCATTGGCGGCGGTTCCACAGTTTGTTAAGGGAGATACGCTCGCCTTCCAGCGTGGCGGCGGTCAGTTCTTTCGGCACTACGGTGTAGCCGCAACGCACGCCTGTAAATCCGGCGGTCTTGGAGAAACTGCGGAACTCGATGGCGCATTTCTTCGCCCCTTTTATTTCGTATATGGAGTGGGGCACATCGTCTTCTTGGATGAAAGCCTCGTAGGCGGCATCAAACAAGATGAGCGTGTCGTTGTCGAGAGCATAGTCCACCCATTTCTTCAGTTCAGGTTTGGTAAGGGTAGTACCCGTGGGATTGTTGGGGTAACAGAGGTAGACGATGTCGATGCGCTTGTCCGGTATCTCGGGGATGAAATTGTTCTTGGCTGTACAGGGCATATAGGTTACATTGCTCCATTTGCCGTCTTCCTCCAGTATGCCGGCGCGTCCGCACATTACGTTGCTGTCAATGTAGACGGGGTAGATAGGGTCGGTTACTCCCACACTGTTGTCATGGCGGAGTATGTCGCCTATGTTTCCCGTATCGCTCTTGGCTCCGTCGTTGATGAAGATTTCCTGTGGACTGAAATGAATGCCGCGTGTCGCATAATCGTGCTTGATGACAGCATCAATCAGAAAGTCATAGCCCTGTTCGGGACCATATCCGCGGAATGTCCTGGCATCAGCCATCTCATCCACTGCCTTGTGCATCGCTTCGATGCAGACTTGCGGCAGCGGACGGGTAACGTCTCCGATACCCAGACGGATGACCTCTTTTTTAGGGTGCGTTATCCTGAAAGTATTAATCTTCTTAGCTATGTCCGAAAATAAGTAGCTTCCGGGTAATTTCAAAAAATGTTCATTAACTAATGCCATATCTCTGTTGGTTTAATTATTTAATAATGAAGAATGAAGAATTGCCATGCGGCATAAAAGCGTATACTCATTCTTCATTCATAATTCTTCATTCTTCATTCCTCTCCATTTCTCCCTCGAAGACCTTACTTGCCTCTCCCGTCATAAAGATGTGCTTGGTGGCTACATCCCATTCAATGGTGAGTGCCCCTCCATCCATGATGATGATTGATTTTCTTCCGGCGCGTCCTGTGAGGAAAGCGGCTACGGCGGTGGCACAGGCTCCTGTTCCGCAGGCTTGGGTGATGCCCGAACCCCGTTCCCATACGCGCATCCTTATCTTTCCCTCTCCCAGTACTTGGGCAAACTCCACATTGATGCGGTCGGGGAAGAGGGGATGATTCTCCAGTTTGGGACCGATGGAGGAGAGGTCTACCTCCGTTATGTCGTTTATGAAGATTACCAGATGCGGGTTCCCCATGGATACGGTAGTACCTGTATAGCGTATGCCGTCTATTTCGATGGGATGTTCTTTCATCGGCTTGCTCTCCTTGCCGTCATAGTTCACGGGTTCGTCAGACGGAATACCCATGTCAACGGTTACCGTGTCTACCTTGTCGTCTGTCACGTGCAGTTTTAGAATCTTGATGCCGGACAGGGTGTCGAGTGTGATTTCTGTTTTGGAAGTCAGCTTGTAGTCATAAAGGTATTTGCCGATGCACCGGCTGGCATTTCCGCACATCTTGGCTTCCGAACCGTCCGCATTGAAAATGCGCATGCTGAAATCGGCTTTGTCGGAACGCCCTATAAGTACCAGACCGTCGCTGCCGATTCCCGTATGCGGTGCACTCCATTTCTTCGAAAGCTCCTCCGGATTCTCGATAGGATAGCGGGTAGTATCTACATATATGTAGTCGTTTCCTGCACCGTGCATCTTGGTAAACTTTATGGTTCTTGTCATTTTGTACTTACTTAGTTGGTTGATTATATCCTTTTGTCTTATTTCACTGCAAATATACGACGTTTTGGATAATTTTCATCTATATTGGTATCTGTTTTCTATTTGTTTCTATTCTAACTTTCATTCAGTGCAAATATACACGATTTCACTTCCAATTTAAAAGTATATGATGCTATATTCGTAAAGATTGTAATATGATGCTCTCGTATTCTTGCAGGGAAATAGTAAAAATGATTGTTTTATTCGCGTATTACTACCTTTTTGAAATATAAAAGTCGCTTCATTGTTTTCAAAATGAAGCGACTTATTTGTAATAACTTTCTAAATGTATTGTAAGCTGATGCTTTTACTGTAATATTTCTTGCAGTTCTACGGGTTCGTTGGTGGTGATGAAATCCACACCGTGACCAATCAGCCACTTCATGTCTTTGGCATCGTTTACGGTCCAAGCATTTACTTTCATGCCCAAGTCGTGGGACTCTTTAATCCATTCGGGATGCTTTTTGAATACGCTGAAGTGATAGTCGGGTCCGGCGCATCCCCATTCTTTCAGTTCTTTGGGAGAGAGGTCGCCTTCCAGATAATATACCGGAGTGCCTTTGGGGGCAAGGCGGATAAATTCTTTGGTGGCGTGTCGCGAGAAAGCGATGTATTCCATGCGGTCTTCCAACCCCATTTCTTCCACCATTTTCACGATACTTTCTACGGCACGTGTTTCCCGCTCGGGCGTTTTGTGGGATTTCAGTTCCAGAATAAGGCGCGTTTTCAGTTGTCTGGCTTTTTCCAAGTATTGCCGCAGGGTGGGGAGTTGCTCTCCGTTGTCCAGTATGACGGCGGTGCACTGTTGTGCGGTGGATTTCTGCATATTCACTCCCTTGAAAGTGCTGTCGTGGTTTACTACAAGTTGGTTGTCGGCGGTGAGCCATACATCGAACTCGGAACCGTAACAATTTATGGAGTCGGCTTTCACCAGTGCGGCAATGGAATTTTGTGCCGAACCGTCTGTTTTCCAGAAGCCGCGGTGAGCAATGACTTGGGTGGACTGTGCCTGTGTATAGCCACAAGCGGCAAGTAGCAGGGCGGAAGTGATAATAAGGCTTTTCAGTTTCATGGGCTTTAGAATTAATTATTTTCATCGTTCTTTCGCAAAGGTAGCATAAGCTTACGAATATGAAACAGAAAGTATATTAAAAATCCGTTGCATTTGCCGTGTGGTTACTTTTTTTAAGGTTCAGTCCTTGTAGGCTTCTTCGTGCACACCGGCAACGGCGCGTCCGCTAGGGTCATTTTTCCCTTGGAATGAGACGTCCCATGCCAATGCTTCGGCGGTGGAACAGGCTACACTCGGTACGCTGGGTACACTGCGGGCGGCACTCTCGCTGGGGAAGTGCTCCTCGAAAATAGTGCGGTAGTAGTATTCCTCTTTGTTCATCGGTGTGTTTACGGGGAAGCGTTCGGAGGCTTTCAGCATCTGTTCATCACTGACGGCAGCGGCAGTGACAGCTTTCAGCGTATCAATCCAGCTGTAACCCACACCATCGGAAAATTGTTCTTTCTGACGCCATGCGACGCTTTCGGGCAGCATATCCGCAAAGGCTTCGCGAACCACTTTCTTTTCAATTTCCTTTCCGGGACACATCTTCGTGGCAGGATTCAGTCGCATGGCTACATCCAGAAATTCTTTGTCGAGAAACGGGACACGTCCTTCCACGCCCCAAGCGGCAAGACTCTTGTTGGCGCGCAGGCAATCGTAAAGGTACAGTTTGGAGAGCTTACGTACTGTTTCTTCATGGAAGGCTTGTGGTGTGGGCGCTTTGTGGAAGTAGAGGTAGCCGCCGAATACTTCGTCCGCACCTTCACCACTAAGTACCATCTTGATGCCCATGCTCTTGATGACACGCGCCAGCAAGTACATGGGCGTGGATGCGCGGACAGTGGTTACGTCGTAGGTTTCGATGAAGTAGATGACATCGCGAATGGCGTCCAGCCCTTCCTGAATGGTGTAGTTTATTTCATGGTGGATAGTGCCGATGTGTTGCGCCACTTCACGTGCTTTGATGAGGTCGGGAGCGCCTTTCAAGCCTACTGCAAAAGAGTGGAGTTGAGGCCACCACGCATCTGCCTTGTTGTCCGTCTCAATACGTTTTCCGGCGTATTTCTTGGCGATGGCCGAGATTACGGAAGAGTCCAGCCCGCCAGACAACAACACGCCGTAAGGTACGTCCGACATCAGTTGGCGCTGTACGGCGGCTTCGAGGGCATCATGTACGGCGGAAACCTGAGTTTGGTAGGTTGTGGCATTGACGTCAGGGTAACCAGTATGATAGTTGTCTTTTACGTCAGGGTATTGCATCCAGTCGCGAGTGTACCAGCGGTGCATTTTACCCTCACGTCCCCGGTAATAGTGTCCGGGCAGGAAAGGCTCGTACTCGTCGCAGAAGCCTTCGAGAGCTTTCAGTTCGCTGCCGAAGTAGATGCGGCCTTCCTTGTCGCGGCCTATATATAAAGGTATCACTCCGATGGGGTCGCGGGCTATGAGGTAATCGTCCGTCTCTTCATCGTAGAGGGCAAAGGCGAAGATACCGTTCAGTTCTTCGAGGAAATTGATGCCTTTGTCTTTGTAGAGGGCGAGGATGACTTCGCAGTCCGAACCCGTCTGAAAGGTGTACTTTCCGGCGTAATGTGCACGGATATCGCGGTGGTTGTATATCTCACCGTTGACGGCAAGGATTTGCTTGCGGTCGGGCGAGTACAGAGGTTGCCCACCCGATTGAGGGTCGACGATAGAAAGCCGCTCGTGTGCAAGGATTGCGGAGCCGCCTACATAAATACCGCTCCAGTCCGGTCCGCGATGGCGGATTTTCTGTGCCATTTTTAAAGCTTTACTCCTGAGTTCCGGAGTCTGGGATTTTATGTTGAAAATACCTGCTATTCCACACATGGTTGTAGTTGTTTTAGAAGTTGATATCGGGATGATGTTAGTTGTATCGGGTGAGACCGGCAGTTTCGTCCGTTGGAACGGATTGTTTCAAGCGTTGAAACGAGTCGTTTCACACCGGGGGACAGAAAGTTTCATGCGTTGAAACTCTTGGTATCCCTCTTTGAAACTTTTTTCGTTGCCGCAAAACTACCGGTTGAAGTATTGGTCAATCCGCCGGGCTACTTTGCGACCGTCAGCCAGTGCACGTACTACGAGACTTGCACCATTGGCGGCATCTCCCGCCACGAATACATTCTCTGCAAATGTCGGCTGTTCCGGTTTGAGGAAGCCCATAGCCAACAGCACCATATCGGCTTCAATGACTTCTTTCTTACCCGTAGGTTTCATGGTGGGGCGGCCACCGTCTTTTGCCGGAAGCCATTCCACTTCTTCCACTTCCACGCCGCAAACCTTTCCGTTCTTGCCGATGAATCTGTTGGATGCCAGTGACCAGCGGCGTGTGCATCCTTCTTCGTGACTGGAAGTGGTTTTCAGGACAACGGGCCATTGCGGCCAGGGCGTAGCTTCATTGTGGCCTACGGGTGGTTGTGGCATGATTTCTATTTGTGTCACGCTCGTAGCTCCTTGGCGGATGCTCGTGCCGATGCAGTCCGAGCCTGTGTCGCCACCGCCAATGACAAGCACCCGTTTGCCACGGGCATTGACAAGCTGCTCTTTCGGAAATGTCTCTCCGTCGAGGATACGGTTCTGTTGAGCCAGCATATCGAGGGCAAAGTAGATACCTTTCAGTTCACGGCCGGGGATGGTAAGGTCACGGGCAGTGGGAGTGCCTGTGCAGACGGCGTAAGCATCGAAACCTGCGGGCAGCTTCTGCATATCGATGCAGACACCCATTTCAAACCGGATACCTTCGGCTTTCAGTACATTCATGCGACGGTCTATCACTTCTTTGGGTAGTTTGAAATTGGGAATACCGTAGCGAAGCAGTCCGCCCGGCATCGGTTTGGAATCGAATATCGTGACTTCGTAGCCACAGGCATTCAGCCGTGCGGCAACGCTCAGCCCGGCAGGCCCTGCACCGATGACAGCTATTTTCCAGCCATTGCGTTCGGGGCGGACAGGCACGATATATCCTTCACGAAAAGCGGCTTCGGCAATGGCTGCCTCATTCTCGCGGATGGTTACGGGAGCATCGCAGGAGAGTTTCAGCACACATGACTTCTCACAAAGTGCGGGGCAGATACGTCCCGTAAATTCGGGGAAATCATTCGTTTCGTTCAGTACTTGATAGGCTTCGCGCCATTTTCCTTTGCAGAGTGCGTCTTGAAACTCCGGTTGCTTGTTGCCCAACGGACATGCCCAATGGCAAAAAGGTACACCGCACTCCATACAGCGTGAGGCTTGGAGCTTGCGGTCGTGACTGTTCAGCGTCTGTTCCACCTGGCTGAAATCTGTGATACGTTCGTGTATCGGACGGTAGCCCGCTTCTTGGCGGGGGATATTTAAGAATGCTTTTGAATCGCCCATGATTGATAAATTGAGAATTAAAAATTAAGAAATAATACTCAGAGAATCGAAAATTAAAAAGAACGTGGAATTTGTAAGTACGCACTATTCTGTATTTTTTAATTCTCAATTCTCAATTTTTAATTTAATAGTCTCTTTGCATATCCGCAATCTTCTGTTGCAGCTTCTTCATCTGTTCTTCTTGCAGCACTTTCTTGTACTCGATAGGGACTACTTGGATAAACTCGTCTACGTAGTGCGTCCAGTCATCGAGTAGGATGCGCGCCAGTTTGGAACCGGTGTAGAGATAATGCTGGCGGATGAGTTCGTGCAACTCCTTGCGGTATGAGGTTTCTTCAATGAGGCTTAGTTCCACCATTTCCATGTTACAGAAATAGTCGAAGTTTCCGTCTTTGTTCCAGACGTAGGCCACACCACCGGACATACCTGCGGCAAAGTTACGTCCCGTCTGTCCGAGCACCACTACACGTCCGCCGGTCATGTATTCGCAGCAATGGTCACCCACACCCTCTACAACGGCTATTGCACCGGAGTTGCGGACGGCAAAGCGTTCGCCTACGCGACCGTTGATATATACTTCGCCGCTGGTTGCACCATACAGAAGGGTGTTTCCGGCAATTGTGTTCTTCTCGGCCTCGAAGTTGCTGCGTACAGGGGGGAGTACGGCGATACGTCCGCCACTCAACCCTTTGCCCAGATAGTCATTGGCCTCACCTTCCAGCTTGAAGTTGATACCCGGTACGAGGAATGCTCCGAAACTCTGTCCGGCCGAGCCTTTGAACTTGACGTTCAGTGTATGTTCGGGCAGGCCTTTTGCGCCGTACTTGGCGGCGATAGCGCCGGAGAGCATCGCACCGCAGGCGCGGTCGGTGTTGGCGATGGTATATTCGAGAGAAACTTCTTTCTGTTCGTCTACGGCATTGGCGGCGGCATTCAGCATTTCCACGTCTTTTACGCGGTCGATGCCGTGTTGCTGGTTTATGATGTGGCGGATGGCGGCTCCGTTGTCCACACGCGCCAGTACTTTGTCGAAGTTGATGAGTTGATGTTTCTTGATGCCGTCATCCGGTCTGCGGATGATGAGGTCGGTACGCCCGATGATATCATCCAGTTTTTCCACTCCAATCTCTGCCAGATACTCGCGTACTTCGCGGGCAAGGAAGGTAAAGTAGTTCACAAGGTATTCGCTACGGCCGATGAAACGTTTGCGCAGTTCCGGGTTCTGGGTGGCTACACCTACGGGACATGTGTTTTGGTTACACTTGCGCATCATCACGCATCCCAATACGATGAGGGCAGCGGTGGCGAAACCGTATTCTTCCGCACCGAGCATGGCCATGAGTACTACGTCGCGTCCGGTTTTCAGTTGTCCGTCCACTTGCAGCAGCACTTGTCCGCGCAGCCCGTTCAGTACCAGTGTCTGTTGCGTCTCACTCAGTCCGAGTTCGGGCGAGATGCCGGCATATCGGATGGAGCTTGCGGGTGATGCGCCTGTACCGCCTTCGGCGCCGGAGATGACGATGAGGTCGGCTTTGGCTTTCGCCACACCTGCGGCGATAGTTCCCACACCGCTTTCGGCTACCAGCTTCACGCTGATTTTGGCTTTCGGATTGACGTTCTTCAAGTCGAAGATAAGCTGTGCCAGGTCTTCGATGGAATAGATGTCGTGATGGGGCGGGGGAGAAATCAATGAAATACCCGGAATGGAGTGGCGCGTGCGGGCAATCACTTGGTCTACTTTGAATCCCGGCAACTGGCCGCCTTCACCCGGCTTGGCGCCTTGTGCCACTTTTATCTGTATTTCGTCGGCATTCACCAGATATTCCGTAGTGACCCCGAAGCGTCCGGATGCTATCTGTTTGATGGCACTGCGCATTTCCGTTCCGAAGCGTGCGGCATCTTCACCGCCTTCACCCGTATTGCTTCGCCCGTGCAGTTTGTTCATGGCAACCGCCATTGCCTCATGCGCTTCCTGACTGATGGCTCCGAAAGACATGGCGCCCGTAACGAAACGTTTCAGAATGCTTTCCACCGGTTCCACCCTGTCTATGGAAATGGGGTTGTGACGGAAGTCGAGAAAGTCGCGCAGGAAGATAGGCTTTTCTTTCTCATCGACCAAGCGGGTAAACTCTTTGAATTTCTTGTAACTGCCCAGACGGGTGGCTATTTGCAGGGTACTGATAGTTTCCGGATTCCAAGCGTGCTTTTCTCCGTCCTTACGGTATGCGTACAGTCCTTTGTTCGGCAATAGGGGAGCTTCACCACCATCATTCTTCATGCGCGTTTCTTCCTTTTTCATCACTTCTCCTTCGTCGTGAAAAGTGATGGCGTCACGTGCCACCTCATCCAAACGGATGCCGCCGATAGCCGATTTTAATCCGCCGAAGTAAGCGTTGCTCAATTCTTCGCTCAGCCCGACAGCCTCGAATATCTTTGCGCCCCGGTAGGAGCGGATGGTGCTGATACCCATTTTGCTCATAATCTTGAACAGGCCTTTGCAGATGGCTTTGATGTAATTCTTCTCTGCAGTGGCATAGTCCAACTGTACCTCTTTCTTGGCAACGAGTTCGTTCAGTACGGCAAATGCCATATAGGGGTTCAGTGCGCTTGCACCGAACCCGAGGAGCAGTGCGGCGTGCATCACTTCGCGTATCTCGCCGCTTTCCACTACCAATGCGGTCTGTACGCGCTTTCCTACCGAAATGAGGTGGTGGTGCACTGCCGATACGGCAAGCAATGAGGGGATGGCGGCATGGACGGCATCTACGTTGCGGTCGGTCAGTACAATGTAGTTCACGCCTTCGGTGACGGACTCTTCGGCTTCCTTGCACAGGCGGTCAAGCGCTTCCTGAAGTCCGGCACGTCCTTTGGAGACTTCAAACAGCATCGGCAGCTTTACGGTCTTGAAACCTTTGTAGCGGATGTTGCAGAGAATATCCAATTGCGCATTCGTCAGGATGGGGTGGTTCAGCCGTACCATTTTGCAATGGCTTTCGTTGGGCGTCAGTATGTTCATGCCTACTGCGCCGATGTACTCGGTGAGAGACATTACCAACTCTTCGCGGATAGGGTCGATAGGCGGATTGGTGACTTGCGCAAACTGTTGGCGGAAGTAATTGTATAGTAGCTGCGGCTTGTCGGAAAGTACGGCAAGCGGGGTGTCGTTACCCATTGCGCTGACAGGCTCGGCGCCGTTGGATGCCATGGGTAGGATGATTTTCTCGACATCTTCTTTGGAGAAGCCGAACGTACGTAGCATACTGTTATAGTTGTCCACGTTGTGGGGCACTTTGCGCCCGCTTTTCAGTTCGTCCAGTTCGATGCGGTTGCTGGCGAGCCAAGTGCGGTAGGGCTTGGCTTCGGCAAGTTGCTTTTTCAGTTCGCCGTCGTAGTAAATCTCGCCTTTCTCGGTATCTATCAAAAGTATCTTGCCGGGTTGCAGACGACCTTTCTCTTTGATGTCGCCTGGTTCAAAATCCATTACGCCGACTTCACTTGCCACTACCATGATGTCGTTGTGCGTAATAAGGTAGCGTGCGGGACGCAGACCGTTGCGATCCAACATACCACCCGCATAGCGTCCGTCGCTGAAGAGTAGTGCGGCAGGTCCGTCCCAAGGTTCCATGAGGATAGAGTGGTATTCGTAGAAGGCCTTGAGGTCTTCGCTGATGGGGTTCTTTTCGTTGAAGGATTCCGGTACGAGCATTGCCATGGCATGCGGTAGGCTGAGGCCGGACATGACAAGGAACTCCAGTACGTTGTCCAGCGAGGCGCTGTCGCTCATGTTCGGCTGGATGATGGGACGCAGTTCTTTGATGTCGCCAAGGGCGGGAGAGGACAGGACGCTTTCACGCGCTTCCATCCAGCCGCGGTTACCGCGTATGGTATTGATTTCACCGTTGTGCGCCAAGAGACGGAACGGCTGTGCCAGTCCCCATGTAGGGAAGGTGTTGGTGCTGAAACGGGAGTGCACCAGAGCCAGTCCGCTGGTGAAGTAGTTGTTTGTCAGGTCGGGGAAGTAGTTACGTAACTGTAGGGAAGAGAGCATACCTTTATAGATGATGTTCTTCGTAGACAGCGACACGATATAGAAATCCTCTCGTGCGGCTATATCCGACCTGCGTACTTTGTTTTCTATTCTTTTCCTTATTATATAGAGACGGCGGTCGGCGGTTTCACTGTCCGTAAATCCGGTGACGAAGATTTGTTTGATGTCGGGTTCGTTGGCAAGTGCGGCCTCACCCAGTATTTCGGGGCAGGTAGGCACATTGCGCAGGTGCATCAGCGTTAATCCTTCTTTCTCTATTTCTTCAATGATGATACTCAGGATGGCTGCCCGGTCTTTCTCATCTTTCGGAAGAAAAAGCAGTCCTGTTCCGTATTTCCCTTTTTCGGGAACGGGGATGCCTTGCAGCAGGATGAATTCGTGCGGTATTTGCAACATGATGCCGGCGCCGTCTCCGGTCTTGTTGTCGGCACCTTCCGCTCCGCGATGACGCATATTCTCCAATACTTTCAATGCGGATTCAACCAATTCATGTGATTTGCTGCCGTGAATGTTCACTAACATTCCCACACCGCAAGCGTCGTGTTCATTGATGACATCGTACAGGCCCAACTGCATGGGCTGTCGTTGTGCGGGTTGTTTCTTTGTTTTGTTGTTAAAAAGCTCTTTGTTTTCCATTTTTGGTTTACTCTAATTTATGTAATACCTATTTATTGTATCAAAATATTTGGCAAATATAAATATTTAGTTTCAAATTGATAACAATATTCCTCGATTTGTGCCTTGTTAAATACTTACACCGGGGGATGAAGTTATAATCTGATAGAAAATACCCTTTGTTTTCTTCTAATCTTAAATCAGATTTCGTCTGTTTGCTTTAAGATTATAAATTCGACCTTTTGCTTTTAAAATATTATTTTCCTTGTCTTTTTGATAATAAAATAACTTTTTTCTACTCTTTTGATAAATAAATAGTGAAAAGGTTAACTTTATGTTCTAAAGAATATATATCTTTGCAGCGCAAATCAAATACTGATATATTATGTGTGGAATAGTAGGCTATATAGGTCAAAGAAAAGCCTACCCCATTCTTATCAAAGGTTTGAAGCGGTTGGAGTACCGCGGATACGATAGTGCAGGGGTAGCATTAATCAGTGATGACCGACAACTGAACGTGTACAAGACGAAAGGAAAGGTTTCGGATTTAGAAACTTTCGTTACTCAAAAAGATATTTCCGGTAGTATAGGTATTGCACATACCCGCTGGGCTACACATGGAGAACCTTGTTCCGTTAACGCTCATCCTCATTATTCCTCTTCCGAAAGATTCGCTCTCATTCACAACGGTATCATTGAAAATTACGCCGCCCTTAAAGACAAACTCCAAGCCAAAGGCTATACTTTTAAAAGTAGTACCGACACCGAGGTACTGATACAACTCATAGAATACATTCAGGTTATAAACCGCATCGATTTACTGACTGCCGTGCAACTGGCTTTGCAGGAGGTTATCGGTGCATATGCCATTGCCGTGCTCGACAGGGAGAATCCTGATGAGATTATTGCTGCGCGCAAAAGCAGTCCGTTGGTGGTGGGTATCGGGCAGGATGAATTCTTCTTGGCATCCGATGCCACTCCGATTGTGGAATATACGGACAAGGTGGTCTATCTGGAAGATGAGGAGATAGCCGTTATTCGTTGTGGGGAGAAACTGAAAGTGGTGAATCTCAAGAATGTGGAGTGCCCGCACGAGGTAAAGACGGTGGCGCTCAATCTCGGTCAGTTGGAGAAGGGCGGTTATCCGCATTTCATGTTGAAGGAGATTTTTGAGCAACCCGATTGTATTCACGACTGTATGCGCGGACGCATTAATCTGGAGGGTACTAACGTGGTGCTTTCCGCCATTATAGATTATAAAGAACGTCTGCTTGCTGCCAAACGTTTTGTAATTGTGGCTTGTGGCACGTCGTGGCACGCTGCGCTTATAGGCAAACATCTGATAGAGAGTTTCTGCCGCATTCCGGTGGAAGTGGAGTATGCTTCGGAATTTCGTTACCGGGACCCGGTGATTGACAGTAGTGATGTGGTGATTGCCATTTCGCAAAGCGGGGAGACAGCCGATACGCTGGCTGCCATAGAACTTGCCAAAAGCCGTGGTGCATTTATATATGGCATCTGTAATGCTATCGGTTCGAGTATTCCGCGCGCTACGAATACGGGGTCTTACATTCATGTAGGGCCGGAAATAGGTGTGGCGTCCACCAAAGCCTTTACAGGTCAGGTAACTGTGCTCACCATGTTGGCATTGACTCTTGCACGGGAGAAGCATACGATTGATGAAACGCAATACCTCGCCATAGTGAGGGAACTCGGACAGATTCCCGGAAAGATGAAAGAGGTGCTGAAGCTGAACGACCGCATAGCGGAGCTTTCTAAAATCTTCACTTACGTACACAATTTTATCTATCTGGGACGCGGTTACAGTTATCCCGTAGCGTTGGAAGGCGCTTTGAAGCTGAAAGAAATCTCGTACATCCATGCGGAAGGCTATCCGGCCGCCGAAATGAAGCATGGGCCTATTGCTTTGATAGATGCGGAAATGCCGGTGGTGGTCATTGCCACACAGAACGGATTGTACGAAAAAGTACTGAGCAATATACAGGAAATTAAAGCGCGCAAAGGCAGGGTGATAGCGATTGTTACCAAGGGAGATACGGTTATCGGTAAAATCGCTGACATTTGTATCGAACTTCCCGAAACAATGGAATGTCTTGGTCCGTTAATAACTACGGTTCCCTTGCAACTGCTCGCTTATCACATAGCCGTATGTAAAGGCATGGATGTAGACCGACCGCGTAATCTTGCCAAGTCGGTAACGGTGGAATGACCGGAAGCGGATGATGTGTATGGGTAAAACAGAGAATGCGTTTGCCCTTGACAGATGATATGTTTTCAGAATATAAATAACGCGTTTTTAAAAGAAGTAATTACTCATTAGTAAATATATAAATGGAACAACTGAAGCATGAATGTGGCGTTGCCATGATACGCCTGCTGAAACCGCTGGAGTATTACGAAGAAAAGTACGGTACATGGATGTACGGGCTGAACAAGCTTTACCTTCTCATGGAGAAACAGCACAACCGGGGGCAGGAAGGAGCCGGACTGGCTTGCGTGAAACTGGAAGCGAACCCCGGCGAGGAATATATGTTCCGCGAACGGGCGCTCGGTTCGGGAGCTATTACCGAGATATTCGATACGGTGCAGAGCAACTTTAAAGACCTGACGAAAGAACAATTGCACGACGCCGGTTATGCAAAGCGTGTGCTTCCTTTCGCGGGAGAAGTGTATATGGGACATCTGCGTTATTCCACCACGGGGAAGTCGGGCATCTCGTACGTGCATCCGTTTCTCAGGAGAAACAACTGGCGTGCCAAGAACCTTGCCCTGTGCGGCAACTTCAACATGACGAACGTGGATGAAATCTTTGCACGCATCACCGCTATCGGCCAGCATCCTCGCAAGTATGCCGATACATATATCATGCTGGAACAGGTGGGGCACCGGCTCGACCGCGAAGTGGAACGCCTCTTCAACCTTGCCGAAGCCGAAGGGCTGACGGGTATGGGCGTCACGCATTATATCGAAGACCATATAGACCTTGCCAACGTGTTGCGCACCTCGAGCAAAGAGTGGGACGGAGGCTATGTGATGTGCGGGCTTACCGGGAGCGGTGAGACATTCGCCGTCCGGGACCCCTGGGGCATCCGCCCTGCATTCTGGTATCAGGATGATGAAATAGCCGTGCTCGCCAGCGAACGTCCTGTGATACAGACCGCGCTCAACGTTTCCGCTGACAGCATCAAGGAGCTGCAACCGGGACAAGCCGTCCTTATCAACAAATCCGGTAAGCTCCGTACGGTGCAAATCAATAAGCCGCGTGAGGTGAAACCTTGTTCCTTCGAGCGTATCTATTTCAGTCGCGGCAGTGACGTGGACATCTATAAGGAACGTAAACTATTGGGTGAGAAGTTAGTGCCTAACATCCTGAAAGCCATTGACAAGGATATAGACCATACCGTCTTTTCCTTCATACCGAATACGGCGGAAGTGGCCTTCTACGGAATGTTGCAGGGACTGGACGACTACCTCAACGAGGAGAAAGTCCGGCAGATTGCCGCTTTGGGACATAACCCCAGCCACGATGAGTTGGAGCGTATCCTGTCCCGTCGCATACGAAGCGAAAAGGTAGCCGTCAAAGACATCAAGCTGCGTACTTTCATCGCCGAGGGCAACAGCCGTAATGACCTTGCCGCCCATGTGTACGACATCACTTACGGTAGCCTTGTGCCCGGTGTGGACAATCTGGTTATCATAGACGACAGCATTGTGCGCGGCACTACCTTGAAACAAAGCATAATCGGCATCCTCGACCGCCTCAATCCGAAGAAGATTGTAATCGTAAGTTCCTCGCCGCAAGTGCGCTATCCCGACTATTACGGTATCGACATGGCGAAGATGAGCGAATTCATTGCTTTCAAAGCCGCCATCGAGCTGCTGAAAGAACGTGAGATGCGCGATGTCATCGAATCCGCCTACCGCAAATCCAAGGAGCAAGCGGGGCTGCCCAAGGAGCAGATGGTGAACTACGTAAAGGAAATCTATGCTCCCTTTACCGATGAAGAGATTTCCGCCAAGATGGTGGAACTCCTGACCCCGAAAGGCACGAAGGCCAAAGTGCAGATTGTATATCAGCCTCTTGAAGGCCTGCATGAAGCTTGTCCGCGGTACCGGGGCGACTGGTACTTCAGCGGTGACTATCCCACGCCGGGCGGTGTGAAGTTGCTGAACGCGGCATTTATTAATTACATAGAACAAGTATATCAATTCTGAATATGAGAAATGTAACTTTAATCCTTGACGACGGGAGCAGCTTCTGCGGTAAGTCGTTTGGCTATGAAAAGCCGGTAGCGGGAGAGGTGGTTTTCAACACGGCCATGTCGGGTTATCCCGAAAGCCTGACCGACCCTTCGTACGCCGGCCAGTTGATGACGCTCACTTATCCGTTGGCGGGCAACTACGGTGTACCGCCTTTCACCATCGAGCCAAACGGGCTGCCTACATTCATGGAGAGTGAACACATCCATGCCGAAGCCGTTATCGTAAGTGACTATTCCGAAAATTACAGCCATTGGAATGCCGTGGAAAGCCTCGGCGACTGGCTGAAGCGTGAGCAAGTACCGGGCATTACAGGCATCGATACCCGCGAATTGACTAAAGTACTGCGCGAGCACGGCGTGATGATGGGGAGAATAGAGTTTAATGAAGAATCGGGGGGGAGGAATGAAGAATTAAGAATGAAAAATGAAGAATCGGGGCGGAAGGATGAAGAATTGCCGGCAGCGGTGTACGAGGGTGTGAACTACGTGGACCGCGTGAGCTGCAAGGAAATCATCCATTACCTGCCCGACGGCACTTCCACCCGTAGCGCAGCCCATTCTTCATTCCTCATTCCTCATTCTTCATTCAAAAAGGTTGTTCTTGTGGACTGCGGTGTCAAGACCAACATTATCCGTTGTCTGCTGAAACGGGATGTGGAGGTCATTTGCGTTCCTTGGAATTACGATTTCAACGGGCTGGAGTTCGATGGCCTGTTCATCTCCAATGGACCCGGCGATCCCGACACCTGTGATGCCGCCGTACAGAATATCCGCAAGGCGATGCAGAACGAAAAGCTGCCTATCTTCGGTATCTGTATGGGCAACCAATTGCTCTCCAAAGCCGGAGGAGCCAAGATATACAAGCTGAAATACGGACATCGCAGTCATAATCAGCCGGTGCGCATGGTGGGTACGGAACGCTGCTTCATCACCTCGCAGAATCATGGTTATGCGGTGGACAACAATACGTTGGGTGAAGACTGGGAACCGCTTTTCATCAATATGAATGACGGCTCCAACGAGGGTATTCGCCATAAGCGCAATCCCTGGTTCTCCGCGCAGTTTCATCCCGAAGCTGCCAGCGGACCGACGGATACGGAGTTCCTGTTCGATGAGTTCGTGAAGTTGCTATAAGGGTTTGACAGGTATCGAAATGTGGTTTGATATACGTCAAAACTTCGTTTGATGTACATCAAAAAAGATTCGGATGCCTGTGAAAACCGATTGTTGGTATAATCAAATTTAGACAAATGAAAGAAAACAATATAAAGAAAGTCCTGTTGCTTGGTTCCGGCGCACTGAAAATCGGTGAGGCGGGAGAGTTTGACTATTCCGGCTCGCAGGCGCTCAAGGCATTGAAAGAAGAAGGTATCCATACCGTACTTATAAACCCGAACATCGCTACGGTGCAGACCTCTGAAGGTGTGGCCGACCAGATTTACTTCCTGCCCGTTACCCCTTATTTCGTGGAGAAAGTTATCGAGAAAGAGCGCCCCGACGGCGTTATGCTCGCTTTTGGCGGACAGACGGCGTTGAACTGCGGCGTGGAGCTTTACAAGAAGGGGGTTTTTGAGCAATACGGTGTAAAGGTGCTCGGTACTCCCGTGCAGGCTGTCATAGATACGGAAGACCGTGAGATATTCGTCCGGAAGTTGGATGAAATCAATGTAAAAACCATTCAGAGCGAGGCTGTGGAGAATGCCGAAGATGCCCGTCGCGCCGCTGCGGAACTGGGTTATCCGGTGATAGTGCGTGCAGCCTATGCGCTGGGCGGACTGGGGTCGGGCTTCTGCGACAATGAGGAAGAATTGAATGTGCTGGTGGAAAAGGCTTTCTCCTTCTCCCCGCAAGTATTGGTGGAGAAGTCCTTGCGCGGCTGGAAAGAAGTGGAGTATGAGGTGGTACGCGACCGTTTCGACAACTGCATAACGGTCTGCAATATGGAGAACTTCGACCCGCTGGGCATCCACACAGGGGAATCTATCGTGATTGCTCCGTCGCAGACATTAAGCAATACGGATTATCACAAACTGCGTGAACTGGCTATCCGCATCATCCGCCATATCGGTATTGTGGGCGAGTGCAATGTACAGTATGCCTACGACCCGGAAAGCGAAGACTACCGTGTAATAGAGGTAAATGCCCGCTTGAGCCGTTCGTCTGCACTTGCCTCTAAGGCAACGGGTTATCCGCTCGCTTTCGTAGCCGCCAAACTCGGATTGGGCTACGGGCTTTTCGACCTGAAGAATTCCGTTACCAAGACTACCAGCGCATTCTTTGAGCCGGCGCTGGACTATGTGGTTTGTAAGATTCCCCGTTGGGATTTGGGCAAGTTTCATGGCGTAGATAAGGAACTGGGTTCAAGCATGAAGTCTGTCGGCGAGGTCATGGCTATCGGACGTACTTTTGAAGAAGCTATTCAGAAGGGGTTGCGCATGATAGGACAGGGGATGCATGGCTTTGTGGAGAACAAGGAGCTGGTTATCCCCGATATCGATAAAGCGCTCCGCGAGCCTACGGACAAGCGTATCTTTGTCATCTCCAAGGCTTTTCGTGCCGGATATACCGTAGAACAGGTGCATGGACTGACAAAGATAGACCGCTGGTTCTTGGAGAAGCTGATGAATATAATGAACACCAGCAAGGAACTGCACGAGTATTCGGAAGCTGTCTGCCATTCAAAAACTGTCTGTCATTCAACAGCCGCCTGTCATTCGGAGCTCAGCGGCGACTCTCTGCCCCTTGCGCTTTCAAAGGAGCAGTTTCTTCACTCCGTCCGGAATGACAAAACAGCGCGGGAGCTGTTGCGCAAGGCCAAGATACAGGGCTTCTCCGATTTGCAGATAGCCCGCGCTCTCGGTTTGGAACGCTATATGGATAGCGAGGACGGCATACTTGCCATACGTGCGTTGCGCAAGAGCATGGGTATTCTGCCCGTAGTGAAACAAATAGATACCCTTGCCGCCGAATATCCCGCGCAGACCAACTATCTGTATTTGACGTATAGCGGCATTGCCAATGATGTGCATTACCTGGGCGACCGTAAGTCTATCGTTGTACTCGGTTCGGGCGCGTATCGCATCGGCTCCTCGGTAGAGTTCGACTGGTGCGGTGTACAGGCATTGAACACTATCCGCAAGGAGGGCTATCGCAGCGTGATGATTAATTACAATCCCGAAACCGTATCCACAGACTACGATATGTGCGACCGCCTCTATTTCGACGAACTCACCTTCGAGCGTGTCATGGACATCCTCGAGCTGGAAAATCCGCATGGGGTAATCGTTTCTACGGGCGGCCAGATACCGAACAACCTTGCCATGCGTCTTGATGCGCAGAATGTGCCCATCCTCGGCACAAGCGCCAAGAGCATTGACAACGCCGAAGACCGGGACAAGTTCTCCGCCATGCTGGACCGTATCGGTGTAGACCAGCCCGAATGGCGGGCGCTTACTTCACTGGAAGATATCAACGCTTTTGTCGATAAGGTGGGATTTCCGGTACTGGTTCGTCCCAGTTACGTGCTATCCGGTGCGGCAATGAACGTTTGCTCCAATCAGGAAGAGCTGGAACGCTTCTTGCAGTTGGCGGCAAACGTATCGAAGAAGCATCCGGTAGTCGTGAGCCAGTTCATAGAGCATGCCAAGGAAGTGGAAATGGATGCCGTAGCGCAGAACGGGGAAATCATCGCGTATGCTATCAGCGAGCATATAGAGTTTGCCGGCGTACATTCCGGCGATGCCACTATCCAGTTTCCGCCGCAGAAGCTTTATGTGGAGACGGTACGTCGCATCAAGCGTATCAGTCGGGAGATTGCCCGGGAACTGAATATCTCCGGCCCGTTCAATATTCAGTATCTCGCCAAGGACAACGACATCAAGGTGATTGAATGTAACCTGCGTGCCAGCCGTTCGTTCCCGTTCGTAAGCAAGGTACTTAAAATCAACTTTATCGAACTGGCTACGAAAGTGATGCTCGGCATTCCTGTACAGAAGCCGGACAAGAATCTCTTCGACCTCGATTACGTAGGAATCAAGGCTTCTCAGTTCTCCTTCAACCGCCTGCAAAAGGCAGACCCTGTACTGGGTGTGGATATGGCGTCTACGGGCGAAGTGGGGTGTATAGGCAGTGACACTTCCTGTGCCATTCTCAAGGCGATGCTCTCTGTCGGTTATCGTATTCCGCAAAAAAACATCCTGCTCTCTACCGGTACTCCGAAACAGAAGGTGGATATGCTTTCCGCAGCCCGTATGCTTCAGAAGAAAGGATATAAACTGTTTGCCACCGGTGGTTCAAGCAAGTTTCTTACGGAGAATGGTGTGGAGAATACCCGCGTCTATTGGCCGAGCGAACCCGATATGCAGCCGCAGGCACTCGAAATGCTGCACAAGAAAGAAATTGATATGGTGGTGAATATTCCAAAGAACCTCACCGCGGGCGAGTTGGACAACGGCTACAAGATACGCCGTGCCGCTATCGACCTCAATATTCCGCTGATTACGAACGCACGTCTGGCAAGCGCCTTTATCAATGCGTTCTGTACGATGACACCGGATGATTTGGCTATCAAGTCTTGGGAGGAGTATAAATAACAGTCCATTACTGTTTGTTTCTTTTCAGGTACGGATTTCACGGAAAGAGGATAAAGTAAATCCGTGTAATCCGTGCCTGAAAGAAATCATCCGGTGCATTTTGGCTTCTTGTTTTTATAATAATCGTTATTTCAGCAGCGTACCCGTCGCCTTTAAATAAGCGACATAGTTCAAGTACAGCCGGAAATGTGTATCTACTTTGGTTTCGTACGCTTGCTGCCACATGGCTTGCGCTTCCAGATGGTCGGGCAGTGTTTCCAGTCCCACATCATATTGGCTGCGGCTCACTCTCATATTCTCTTCCGCCTGTTGCAGGGAACGTTCGGCGATGGAGCTTTCCAGCCGGGCTTCATCGAGGTTGTTGGCGGCTTGTGTAAGTTCCAGTAACATCTGTTCGTTCATATTCTCCTGTTCAAGGCGGGTTTGTTCCAGTTTGGCTTTGGCCGCACGTACTTTGCCGGTACGTTCGCCGAAATGGAAAAGAGGTACGCTTACGTTCAGGAGAACGGAGAAACTGCCCTTATCAAACAAATTTTGGTTGTTCACTTCCAGGCCGTGAATATAGTCGTATGAACCTTTTACACCGATTTGGGGCAGTAACTCGCTGCGGTTTAACTTAACCTGTTGCTTGGCAATGGCTACTTGCTGATTCAGTATGGCATATTCGGGACGGGCGGAGATATTCGATATCTGCAGTTGGATGTCCTGTTCCACTTCGGGAAAACTGTCGGAAGTCTGTATGTCCGCGCCCAAAGGCTTGCCGATGTAATGGCAGAGATTCATGGTTGCCAGACGGAGCGCATTGCCGGCCTTGCGGATATTAAGTTCGCTCTCATTCAGTTTTACCTGCACTTTCAGCACATCGTTCCGGGGCTTCAGACCATGCTTATGGGCGCTCTCAACATTCTTCATCAATTCTATAAGCACGGCGTTGTACTTCTCGGCCACTTTCTTCATCTCTTTGGCTTTGATGACCTGCGCATAGGCTTGGTCTGTTTTCACGATAACCTCCGAGGCTGTCAGCGTTTCGTTCATCCGCGCCATTTCTTTGCCCAATAAAGACAGTTTGTAGGCCGCACGAATTTTGCCGCCCATATACAGCGGCTGTTCTATTTGTACACCGCCCATATATACCATGCCTATCTTATAGTTCAGGTCTACTCCGGGGAAATAGGCGAAACCGTTGTTGGGCAGAAACTGTCCTGCGGCATCGGGCAGGAAAGTGGGCAGATTGCCGCCGGCTATGCCGAAGCTGCCGTCCGCCGTACTGTAAATACCCGTTCCGCTGAGGGTGAAGTTGGGGAAGAAATTACCTTTGTAACTCTTTGCGGTGTAGCGCGCGCTTTCCGTTTGCTTGGCGGAGGCCGCCATCTCTTTATTGTATTTCAACGCCATTTCCCTGCATTGCTCCAAGGTAAGCGTCTCCTGTGCGGAGATACCGGCAGAGAACAGCAGAGAGGTGAGGATGATTATTTTCTTTTTCATCATTGTTCGTTTTTTATATGAAAGAATAATGCGTACAGGATGGGGATGAAGAGGAGCGTTATCAGCGTTCCGAATGTAAGGCCGCCCATAATGGAAGCCGCCAGCGAACCGAACATGGCATCGGGCAGCAGCGGTATCATGCCTAAAATGGTAGTCAGCGCCGCCATTGTCACAGGACGGAGACGGCTTTGGGCGCTGTCCACCAATGCCGTAATCGGTTCTATCCCCTGATTCAGTTGAAGAGTGATTTCATCCATTAGCACGATGCCGTTCTTGATGAGCATACCTATCAGCCCCAGTGTGCCCACAATTGCTACGAAGTTGAACGTTTTACCCGTAAGCAACATCACCGCCACCACTCCCACAAGAATCATGGGGAGACAACAGAAGATGATAATCGGTTTGCGGTAGTCCTTGAACAGCATAATCAGGATGGCAATCATCAGTATGATAGCCAGCGGGAAGTTCTTGAACAAATATTTCATGGACTGGTCGCTTGCATTCTTTTCTCCTTGCCAATGCAGGGTGTAGCCGTCAGGCAATTCTATCTGCTCTATCTTTCGTGCAATGGTTTGCCGCGCTTTTTCCGTTTCTATGCCGGGAGCGGGCGAGCATTGCACACGCTGGCTGCGCTGTCCGTTGTAGCGTGGCACTACGGGATCTTCCCAACGGATGTCTATGCTCTTGCTGATTTGTTTCAGCGGAGTACTGCCCATGAGGCTTTCCACCAGCTCTTCTTTGCTCAGGGTACCGGCTTTCAGCTTGACCATGGTTTCTTCATTCAGCAGTCCGTTCAGAGAGGGAAGGGCGGAGAATACCTGTGTGTTGCCCAAGTCTTCTATCGGCCGCCCTTGCTCGTCCAGACATTTCAGATAGATATTGTCGCGGTGTATGCCTTCGTAGAAAGAGCCGATAGGTATGCCGCCGTTCACGGAAAGGAGAGACATGCTTACGTCGTTACGGCTGAGGCCTGATGCCCGGGCTGCCGCCTGATCGTATTCAATGGAAAGTACAGGTATCTGCGGTTCCCAGTCGGTGGTGATGAGACATATTTCCGGGGTATTCTCCATAATGCTCCGTACACTGTCCGCCAACTGATGCAGCACGGCGGGATCAGGGCCCATGAATTGAGCTTCGATGGGGTACTTCTTGAACATCAGGTTGTAGCGTTTCAGTTTTACATAGGCATCGGGATAATGCCGTGTCAGGTAGTCCTGTATTTCATCCATGTTGTCTACCAGGGCGTCCGGTGAGGTGAAGTCGATAATCAGCTCGCCGTAAGACAGCGACGGATTGGCGATGCTGCGCACCAGATTGTAACGCCCCGGTGTGCCGCCTATGGAAGCGGTGACGTGGGTAATCTCCTTGCGTGTTTTCAGATAGGCTTCTATTTCCCTTAAATCTCTTGCCACACGGGTGGAGTTATTGCCCTCGGGCAATTTGTATTCCATATATAACTGGTCGTACACCATATCCGGGAAGAACCCCTGACGCATATATCCGTAACCGAATATGGAAAGCCCTAACAGAGCCGCCATTGCCAGTACAAAGCTCCAACGGTGTGCCAGTCCGAAATATAGGGCGGTGCGCAACAAGGCATAGGTACGCCCTTTGTATTCACGTTTTCCGGTAGCGCTGACTTCTACTGTGGGGTGCAGCCTGCGATTGGCCATTAGGGGTACGTGCACCAATGCCAGTACCCAGCTTAGCAGCAGGGAGACAGCCAGCACAATGAAAAGGTCGCGGGTGTACACTCCGGCGGTGTCCGGTGACATGAAGATGGGAAGAAAGGCGATGATGGCTATCAGGGTGGCTCCCAGCAGAGGCATCGCTGTCTGGCGGCCGATGGCGGTCATGGCTTCCATACGGCTCTTCCCGGCTTTCAGGTCTACCAATATGCCGTCCACGATGACGATGGCGTTATCCACCAGCATACCCATGGCCAGCACGAAGGCAGCCAGCGATACGCGCTGCATGGTTCCGCCCGCCGTTTGCAGGAACAGGAAGGAGCCGAATACGGTGACAACCAGACTGATTCCGATAATGACTCCGCTCTTGAATCCCATAGCCAGCATCAGAATGACTACAACGATAATGACGGATTCAATCAGGTTGATTACGAAAGTTCCCAAAGAAGCCCCTACACGCTCCGGCTGATAGAACACTTTGTGGCACTCTACACCGGCGGGCAGGCGGTTTTCTTTCAGCTGCGCCAGTTTCTTCTCTACGGTGGCGCCGACTTTTACAATATCCGATCCGCTGGCAGCCGCGACAAGAATGCCTTGCGCCCGTTCGCTGTCGAAGAACAGTTCGTTGCGGGTAGGTTCTTCGTATCCTTTTTCGATACGGGCAATGTCGCGCATACGGAGTTGGTCATCGTCATGTCCCTGAATCAGCATATTGCCTATGTCTTCTACCGTCTTGAATTTATCGCTGACAGTGACGCGGATGCGGTTGTCTCCGTTGTCGTAATAACCGCTGTATGTAGTCTTGTTCTGTCCGTTCAGGGTAGTGAGAACTTCGGCGGGTTTCACGCCGAGGTTTGCCATGCGGTCTTGCAACAGGGAGATGTTGATACATTCGGGACGTTTGCCGTACAGCTCCACTCGGTCTACGTCTTCCATGTCACTGATTTCCCGCTTGATGAGTTCGGCATAGTCGGACAGTTCACGGTCGGACAGTCCGTCGCCTGTCAGTGCATAGAACATTCCGTACACATTGCCGAAATCATCTTTGACGATAGGGGTACCCGCTCCGTCGGGAAGCAGGGCGCAAGCGTCGTGTACCTTGCGGCGCAACATGTCCCAGCATTGCTCCACCTCTTCATCCCGGGTGGTAGTGGTCAGTTCTACCTGTATCAGCGAAAGGTCGTTGTAAGAGTAGCTTTCCACATTGTCTATGTTTCCCATGCTGCGGATGCTCTTTTCCAGCACATCCGTCACTTCCAATTCCACTTGGTGGGCGGATGCTCCCGGATATGTGGTCATCACCATGGCAAGTTTCACTTTAATTTCCGGGTCTTCTAGTTTACTCATCTGGTAGCAGGAGAGAATTCCGCCGATAAGCAGCACCGTCACCAGAAAATAGATAAGGTTACGGTTCTTAAATGCCCATTTACTTATATCCATATAACTGATATTTTAGATGTAAATCAATGTTACAACAGTCCGCCGATATTTGTCTTACTGGCAGCGGGCAGAGGTTTTACGGTTTCTCCGTTCTGTATGTGGTGTATTCCGGCGGACACGACCAGTTCTCCGGGTTTCAGTTCATCGGATGTGATGATGCAGCGTCCGTCACTCATCAGGCGCACTATGGTTACTTCGCGGCGGCTCACCTTATTGTCGGACGGGGTGTATACAAATACACCGGCCTTGCCGTCTTTCTGCAGAATGGCATTGCAGGGTACGGACATACTGTGGGTATCGTCATTATCGCAACGGATGGTAACCATTGTATTCATGCCGGGCGAAGGAACGGGTTGTTTGTCCGCAACCAGTTGCAGGCGCATGGTGTACAGTTGGTTTGCATTGGCTTTGGGAGTGACGCTGATAAGCTTCAACGGGTAACTCCGGTCCGGATAAATGTCGAATGTGCAGTGATATTGGTTGAATTGCTCACGCCGGATATATTCGGCTGCAGGCAGATTTATCTCTACTTCCGGTGCACCGCCACTAATCATGGACAGGACAGGCATGCCGGCACCTATTGTCTCGTGCGCTTCAAACAGACGTTTTTGTATATAGCCGTTGAAGGGAGCGTAAAGGCGGGTGTAACCCAGCTGGTCTTTGTGGTGCTGATATTTGGCGGTGATTTGTTTCAGTCCGTACACAGCCTTGTCGTTGGCGCTGGGAGTAGTCCCGTTCTCTTTGTACAGGGCCATTACGCGTTCCGCTTCCGCTTTTATCTGTTTGTATTCGGCTTCTGTGGCATCCAGTTGTACTTGGTAGTCCGTCGGGTCCAGTTCGGCAAGCAACTGTCCCGCTTGTACACGGGCGCCGTCTTTTACATATATCTTCCGGATAGTTCCGTTTACCCTGAATGCAAGGCTGATGTCCTGTGCCGCTTTTACCTTTCCGGGATATTGCAGATAGGTCTGTCCGTTGGCGGAAGTAACCGTATCTATTTTTACAGTTTGGTATTCTCTTGCATCTTTCGTGCTACTGTTGCAGGATGCAAGTAAGCATGTGGTAATGCTCGCTAAAACCCAATAAATTCGTTTCATAATTTACAGTATATTAGTTTTGTGACAAAACTACTCAGTAACCGCTATATAGAAAAGGTTTATAAGGTTTATAAACTGTTCTGTTTATGACATCCTGATAAGGAAAAACAGACCATTTCCGGTTTATTATGTTTTCTGGTATTCGGCAGGCGTCATTCCCGTCATTCTCTTGAAGAATTTCGAGAAGAAAGACGGATTGGGAAAATTCAATTCATCCGATATTTGGAAGATTAGCAGGTCGCTGTGCTTCAGCAGCACTTTTGCTTCGAGAACAACGGATTGGTTGATCCATTGCATTACCGTCTGTCCGCTTGCCTCACGTATAATGGTGCTCAGATAATGAGGGGTCAGGCATAGTTTGTCGGCATAGAAGTTGACGGAACGTTCTTGCTTGCTATGTTCGTTTACAAGGGCTATGAAACGGCGGAATATTTCTTCCCGGCGCGAAAGGCGCAGGGGAGTGGTTGTGCGCGTTTGCTCGTAAGTATACTTAAGATTGTAAAGCAGGGAAATGATGAAGTGCTGTACGGTCTCACGACGGTAGGGCGAGGAATGGAGTATATTCCACAGCAGGGTAAAAAACATCTCCGCCTGTGTCCATTCTTCCTCATTAAGTGACAGTACGATACCGTTTCTCGTGTAAGTTTCCGACAGGATAGAACCGGGCAGGGCAGGCAGAAAATTACAGGCGGGCACTATGACTTGAAAATCGTAGTCGGGACTGATTTCAAGTAATTCTATCAGGGAGTTGTCGGGGATTATAATAATTTGATAAGCGGACACTTCGTATTCGATAAGGTTGATGGAGATTCGCCCTGTTCCTTGCAGAATACGGATGATTCGTCCTTCTTTGGCACGATAGGGCTGTCCGGTATGGAACAACTTGCTTCCCATTTGTATGAAACTGATAACCATACCCAAATCATCGTTTATAAAGCGATATTCCAGGTGGTTGATGATGTCCAGCTTATAACGGATATCATCGAATGCAACGCTTATAGGTCTGTTCTTTTCCATGTTTATAAATCGTAAGTAATTCAGTGGCAAAGATAATAAAGTATCCATATCGTTTGCCTTTTTCTACAAAAAGCCGTACTATTGGAACATCTTTGCCAACAAATAGGTTGTAAGCATACTAAGTTATGCGTCTATCTTTGCATTGTGCTAAATAAATAAGAAACAGATATGGATATGAAACAAGTAATTCTCTCTTTAACCTTTCTTCTTACGGCTACGTTGGCTCACGCCCAGCTTACTTTGGATGAGTGCCAACGTCAGGCGCAGGTTAATTATCCGTTGGTACGCCGGTACGGACTGATAGAAAAGGCACGTGAGTATGACCTTTCCAATGTCGGAAAGGGATATCTGCCCCGGTTCTCTTTGTCGGGCAAGGCTACGTATCAAAGTGATATAACGCAACTTCCCGTCGAAATACCGGGTATCAATGTAAAGACCGCTCCCAAAGACCAGTACCAGGTGATGCTTGAATTGCAGCAAACCATTTGGGACGGTGGGGATATCCGTAACAGGAAACGTCTGACACGTGCGGCATCGGATGTGGATATGGAAAAGCAGAATGTGGATATGTACGCGTTGAACGACCGCGTCAACCAGTTGTTTTTCGGTATCCTGTTGCTGGACGAACAGCTGAAGCAGAACCAACTTTTGCAGGATGATTTGGGAAGAACGCACAAGCAAGTATCAAACTATATAATAAACGGTATAGCCACTCAAAGCGATTTGGATGCCGTCAGTGTGGAACAACTGAATGCCAAACAACGCCGCATTGAGCTGGAAACATCGCGTCAGGCATACCTAAACATGCTTTCCGCTTTTATGGGACAGGAAATCCCTTCCGGAACTACTTTGCGGAAGCCCGTACTGGAAGATACGGGTAGTATGGTAAACGGAATGAATAACCGTCCCGAGCTTCGCCTTTTTGAGGCTCAGGGAGAACAGCTCAGAGTACAGGAATCTACGCTGAATGCAAGGGTAATGCCCCGTTTCGGGCTTTTTGTACAGGGCGCTTATGGCAATCCGGGTTTGAATATGCTGAAAGATGAATTTGATGCATATTATGTGGCAGGTATACGTATGTCATGGAACTTCGGCAGTCTGTATACTCTAAAGAATGACCACCGCAGGATAGACAACAGTCGCCGGCAGATAGAAACCGGCAGAGACGTGTTTCTCTTCAATACCCGTTTGCAAGCTACGCAGCAGGATGCGGGTGTATGGTCCATGCGCAGGCAAATGGCGAATGACGATGAAATCATCCGTTTACGTGAGAATATCCGCCGTGCAGCCGAAGCCAAAGTAGAGAACGGGACGCTGACCGTCACCGATATGCTCCGTGAGATAACCAATGAAAATCTGGCGCGCCGTACCAAGGCATTGCATGAAGTGCAGCTGTTGATGAATATCTGGCAGTTGAAATATACTTTAAATAATTGAGACTTTAGAATTGACAGTAACAATAAAATCCTATAATATGAAATCATTTAAATTATTGCCGGTATTGTTCCTTCTTGGCGCTTGCAGTAGTAGCACACCCGAATATGACGCTACGGGAACTTTTGAAGCTACCGAGGTTATAGTCTCTGCCGAAGCGTCCGGAAAGATACTCGGTTTGGATGTGGAAGAAGGTACGACCTTGAAAGCCGGGCAGGAAGTCGGCATCATCGACACGGTTCAGCTCTATCTGAAAAAACTTCAGCTGGAAGCCAGCGCCAAGTCTGTGGAAGGGCAACGCCCCGATATTCTGAAACAGGTGGCGGCAACCAAAGAACAAATTCTTCAGGCGCAACGCGAGCGTGACCGTGTAGCCAATCTGCTTCGTGTAGGTGCGGCTAATCAGAAGCAATTGGATGACGCCGAATCGCTACTTAAAGTACTCCGCAAACAACTTACCGCTCAAAACTCCACGCTGCGGAACAGTGACCAAAGCCTGACGTGGCAGAGCTCGTCGGTAGGTATCCAGGTCGCGCAGATGGAAGACCAGTTGAAGAAGTGCCATATCATTTCCCCGTTGACAGGAACTATTCTTGCCAAATATGCAGAAGCGGGAGAACTGGCGGCACCGGGCACTCCGTTATTCAAGATTGCTGATATGGAACAGATTTATCTGCGCGCCTATATCACTTCCGAACAATTGTCCGAAGTGCAGCTGGGGCAGAAAGTGACAGTCTATTCCGATTATGGTAAAGATGTAAGGAAAGAATATCCTGGAATTGTCATTTGGATTTCGGACAGTTCCGAGTTTACTCCCAAGACGATTCTTACGAAAGATGAGCGTGCCAATTTGGTATATGCCATTAAAGTGGCTGTGAAAAATGACGGTATGTTGAAAATCGGAATGTATGGAGGAGTGGATTTTAACGACTGATAATGTATAGTTAGTATTTTGTAATTCATCATTCAACAACGTCATGAACTTTGCAGTAACTGTTGATAACATCTTTAAGCGTTACGGCCGGGTGGAGGCCTTGCAAGGCGTCTCTCTCTCCGTCCGTCCGGGTGAACTTTTCGGAATCATCGGGCCTGACGGTGCGGGGAAAACGTCGCTGTTCCGTATTCTTACCACTTTGTTGCTTGCCGATGAGGGTAAGGCTACGGTATGTGGATTGGATACGGTGAAAGATTATAAGGCTATCCGCCAACGGGTAGGGTATATGCCCGGACGTTTCTCTCTCTATCAAGACCTGACGGTAGAAGAAAACCTGAGTTTCTTCGCTACGGTTTTTCATACTACCATTGAGGAGAATTATGATTTGGTGCGTGATATCTACCGACAGATAGAACCTTTTCGTACACGTCGTGCCGGAGCCTTGTCCGGTGGTATGAAGCAGAAGCTTGCCCTTAGTTGCGCGCTTATCCATAAGCCGGATATTCTTTTTCTGGATGAGCCTACTACGGGTGTAGACCCTGTTTCTCGCAAAGAATTTTGGGAAATGCTCTGCCGTCTCAAAGAACAGGGTATCACCATCATAGCCTCTACTCCGATTATCGACGAGGCACGCCAATGCGACCGTATTGCCTTTATCAATGAAGGCCGGATACATGGTATTGATACTCCCGGCCGTATTCTGAAACAATTTGCGGACATACTTTGTCCTTCGGGACTGTTACACGAGAAAGCGGATAACCATGAGAATCATGTAATCGAAGTGGACGGACTGACCAAACGTTTCGGTACGTTTACGGCTGTCGACCATATTTCCTTCAAAGTACGCCAAGGTGAAATCTTCGGCTTTCTGGGTGCCAATGGAGCCGGTAAGACTACCGCTATGCGTATGCTCACAGGTTTAAGCCATCCTACGGACGGCAAAGCTTGTGTTGCAGGCTTTGATGTTGCCACCCAATCCGAAGCCGTGAAAAAGAACATCGGTTATATGAGTCAGAAGTTTTCCTTGTATGAAGATCTCAAAGTATGGGAAAATATCCGCCTTTTTGCCGGTATCTATGGGGTGCCCGAATCCGAGATTGCCTCGAGAACAGATGAATTGCTTCTACGTCTGGGACTGGAACAAGAGCGTGATACGCTTGTTAAGAACCTGCCGCTGGGGTGGAAACAGAAGCTCGCTTTTTCGGTCTCCATTTTTCATCATCCCAAGATTGTTTTTCTGGATGAACCTACGGGCGGTGTCGATCCTGCCACCCGCCGCCAGTTTTGGGAGTTGATTTATCAGGCTGCCGATCAGGGTATCACTGTTTTTGTCACAACCCATTTTATGGATGAGGCGGAGTATTGCGACCGTATTTCTATCATGGTGGACGGTGTAATCCGTGCGCTTGATACTCCCGGCAGACTGAAACAACAGTTTGGAGCGGCTACCATGGACGATGTTTTTCAACAGTTGGCCCGTGAGGCTGTAAGAGCGGCCGATTGATACAGATATAAAATTCAAAACTGATTGTGATATAACCATGAAACAATTCATAGCTTTTGTCCGAAAAGAATTCTTTCACATCTTCCGCGACCGGCGTACGATGCTGATTCTGTTGGGTATGCCCATTATGCAGATTATCCTTTTCGGCTTTGCCATCACTACGGAGGTAAAGAATGTGCGTGTTGCCGTTCTCGACCCTTCCAATGATGTCGTAACCCGGCGCATTATCGACCGTGTGGATGCCAGTGAGTATTTTACCGTTATCCGCCGTCTGCATTCCCCCGAAGAAGCAGACCGTTTTTTCAGGAGCGGGGATATTGATATGGCAATAGTCTTTAGCGAACGTTTCTCGGACAATCTCTACACCGGTGAGGCCGGAGTACAGATTATTTCCGATGCCACCGACCCCAATATGGCTACCATGCAGGCCGGATATGCCACAAATATTATCTCTATGACGGGACAGGAGATGCTTCCGCCCGGAGTACGCGCCTCTGCCATTGTGCCCCAGGTCAAGCTGCTTTACAATCCGCAAATGAAGAGTGCCTATAATTTTGTTCCCGGTGTTATGGGCCTTATCCTGATGCTGATTTGTGCAATGATGACTTCTATCTCCATAGTGCGCGAAAAGGAAACGGGAACTATGGAAGTGCTACTGGTTTCTCCCGTAAAACCGCTGTTTATCATCCTTGCCAAAGCAGTGCCATACTTCGTTTTGTCATTTGTCAATCTGATAACGATTTTGTTGCTCTCTGTCTATGTCCTTCATGTGCCGGTTGCGGGCAGCCTGTTTTGGCTGATTGTAGTGTCATTGCTTTTTATTTTCGTATCATTGGCTTTGGGACTGCTCATTTCTACCGTAACCCGTACGCAGGTAGCCGCTATGCTGGTGTCCGGATTAATGCTGATGATGCCTACCATGCTGCTTTCGGGAATGATATTTCCTATCGAGAGCATGCCTGTTATTTTACAAGGTATTTCCACAGTGATTCCTGCGCGTTGGTATATTCAGGCGGTACGTAAATTGATGATAGAGGGGGTGGATATATCACTGGTGCTGACCGAAATCAGTATACTGACCGTTATGGCGGTATTTCTGATAACCGTTAGCTTCAAGAAATTCAAGAACCGGTTGGAATGATGCCGTTTCAATTGTGTTAAGTATATAAGATGTGTCATGACCGTAGAGTATAAACAGTAGTATCCTTATGATTAAATATCTGATAGAAAAAGAATTCAAGCAGCTGTTTCGCAACTCATTCTTGCCAAAGCTGATTTTCATATTCCCATGTATGATTATGATATTGATGCCTTGGGCTGCCAACTTGGAGATAAAGAATATCAATCTGAATATTGTGGATAATGACCATAGTGTTGTGTCACGCCGTTTGGTAGATAAGATCGGCGCTTCCACCTATTTTCGGCTGACAGCGCTTCCCGATACTTATGATGAGGCTTTGCTGGGTGTTGAAAAAGGTACGGCAGATGTCATTTTGGAGATTCCCCATGATTTTGAAAAAGATTGGATAAACGGTAAAGCGCCTCGTTTACTTGTCGCAGCCAATGCTGTAAACGGAACAAAAGGAAGTTTGGGCGGCTCTTATCTGTCTTCTATCATCAGTGATTATGCCCGTGAATTAAGGTCGGAAACACCTGTTAGAACATTAGCGGGAAAACCGCTTCCCCGTATCGGCATCTCTACCTTGAATCTCTATAACCCCACTCTGAACTATAAGCTTTTCATGATTCCTGCACTTATGGTTATGTTACTGACATTGATTTGCGGTTTTCTTCCCGCCCTCAATGTAGTGGGAGAGAAAGAAGCGGGGACTATTGAACAAATCAATGTGACACCGGTCAATAAATTCACGTTTATCGCTGCCAAGTTGATACCTTATTGGTTGATAGGATTTGTGGTGCTTACCATTTGTTTTGTCCTTGCCTGGTTGCTTTATGGAATTTTGCCTGCCGGACATTTTCTCACAATCTACGGTTTCGCACTGATATTTCTTCCGGTGGTTTCCGGTTTTGGCCTGGTTATATCCAATCATTCGTCAACGCTGCAGCAAGCCATGTTTGTCATGTGGTTTTTTATGCTTGTACTTATTTTAATGAGCGGTCTTTTTACTCCTATTCATAGTATGCCCGAATGGGCGCAATGGATTACCCGTATCAATCCGTTAAGGTATTTTGTAGAAGTAATGCGTACGATATACCTTCGC
>ULQF01086480.1_pt1 | contig 46147 bp, 40 predicted proteins | sample 1954211 | NCBI WGS metagenome assembly ULQF01 (sample SAMEA4835648, study PRJEB28245) | human gut metagenome | biome: gut microbiome; material: fecal sample | place: Denmark | collected 2008 | reverse complement strand
GGAGCCAAGGTAGTGCAAGTGCTGAGTGTCTGTGTTAATGACAATGTAGTCGTCAAGGCAGACAATGTCTGCAGTCTTGCCAGTGCTGCTTACAAAAGTAACCATCGCCGGGCGGCCACAATAACTGACAAGGTCACCGATGTGGTAGTCGTGGTCGTTCATCGCTTTTCCTCCCTCGGTATGATGATATATTGGTCTTTCGTGCCGTAGCCGTACTTGACCAAGTAGTCGCGAAGTTGTTCGGCGGATGCAAACTCTGTGCCTTTTACAACACAGCGCTCACTGCGAATGTGGTTAGTGTAGTTAACCTCAGAGGTCATACACCAACAATTATACAAAGTGTCATAGTAGATTATTTGTTGCATTGTTCTATCTCCTTAGTCATATTGTGTGCCGTCGTGTTCAGGTCATCGTGTAGTTCGGCGACGCGGTCACAAAGAGCGGCGTTTGTGGCTTTAAGTTGGTCGATTTCTTTTTGCATATATTGTACGGCGAATAGTATCTTGCAATCAGCCATACTATTAAAGAATTTGCAAGATGTACATTGGTTACGGTTGCAAAATCTGTCGTACAGGCTGCCTAGTGTAAGTGCTTTATCGTCTTCTGCTGATGTTGGGTTGTGTGGTCTGAAGTTTTTCATGGTTTTAGTTTGCGTTTTACAAGATGTGGTGCGGGTCAGCGACCGAAAAGTTTATCATTTGAGCGATTAATCATACATCTTATGAAAAATTTCCATATCATATAAGATTTTTTATCATAAATTTTTAGAAAAATATAAGGGGGGGGGGCATTTTACAGTTTATTTTTATATCATATATACAGTATATATACATATATATTATATATTATTTTTTTATTAAAAAATCTACTAAATAGTATGCTGTAAAACCGTTTTACTGTGATTTTGACTATTTATTTTACTTATTTTGTAGATATAAAATTAAACTGCAAAATGGGGGCCCCCCTATAAAAAATCTAAAAATTTTCAATCAAAAATCTTATATGATATGGAAAATTTCTATAAGATATAAGATTTACCGCGATTTTTAGACTATTTTGGGGACTTTTGAGCCTATTTTGGCCATTTTGCCGGGCCATCGGCACCTCATTGCATCTTGTAGAGTGCGTTTTACCTCCTTACTTATTGAGTACAAGCCTGCAATATACTGCATAGACTTGCTTATCGGACATAGCGTCCACCTTATTTTGCCACGTGATACTCGCACTGATAGTACGATTGTACTTTGGCACTTGCTTTAGCGCCTCGCGCATCGCTTCTATGCTCATAACTCCTCCAAATCTACCTCCCAATCTCCCGGGAACTTGTCCAAAGCCCTCGCATTTGCGCCGTCTTCGATAACATCCAACGCTAAATTTGCTGACAAAGATATATTGTAGTAGCCTATCATAAGCGTAACTCGCTCATCTTGCTTTATCATTGTGCCGTATACCTCGATAAACTCGGCCTCCGTAAGCACAATTGCATCATTGCCGCGTCTTACGTGTATCTTTGCTGTGTCCATAGTTAAGCCTCCCTGTAGCCAAGGCATTTAGGCATGTTCTCGACTCTTGACCCTGCTGCGTCTACGATAGCACCGTATGCTACTTCCGCCGGCATATCTATGATATAGTCACCGAGGCAGAATGTCACCTCATCACTGCTTAAAGTTTTCTTATAGTAAGCGAGACAGAAGTCCATCTCGCTATACGTTATACCATCAACCTTGACTATTGCTCTGTCCATAGTTCACCTCCGGCTTATTTTGCGTTTACGAGTGCGTTGTATTGTGCTTGCAACTTCTCGATTTGGGCTTTGAGTTTTGCTACCGGGTCATTCGCGGCTGCCTTCGCTGCGGCTATCGCGGCCTCTTTGTTAGCCTTCGCCTTCTCGATAAGTGCAAGGTATGTCTTGCGGTCTTCCTCTTCGAGATAGTCCTCGAGCGGCTTAGTTTCACGTGTGTACGACCCGAGTTTCTTGCTTTCTTTGTACTCAAGTACAAGGCCTTCTGCCGGGAAGTTTGCGATTGTGTCGAGTTTGTTTTTGCTAATCCACTTGCGATTGGCCGGATTCTTCGGCAACACGATAAGATTAGGATAATTCGGGTCCATTTTATCGAGATTAAATGTGCGGAAGTCGCCATTATCGCTTACGAGTTTAAGTTGATAACCTGTGGTTGTTGCTTCGCTTTTGATGATGATAGTCTTCATAATAACACCTCACTATGATTATTTTACCACTTGCCGAGTTGCACGGCTATACTACTAGTGGCATATGTACGACTATTGCCGACAGCGCGGTCGTACTACGCGCCTGCCTTCCACTAGCGCAATATAGGCTTTATCCGTTGCCGGAGCCTCGAAGGCTTTGCGCTCGCGAGTTGACTAGACTCGGCCGGGGACTGTTCCGGATGAGTGACCTACTTGAGAGGCACGTCGGCTAGTAGACTAATCTCGTACGATAGATTGCATAGCAATCGGGCTAGAACGATGCCGACGAGGGTTCTTGAGTTGAGCGAGGCCCAACCCGCCTACTAGTATTCTAGGTTTGTAGTTTGTGAGGCTACTATGTAGAATACCCCTATCGATAGCCGGACCTACCTCGGGCAAACCCGACTATCAAATAGTACTTGGGATATTCGGTTGTCAATGTTCATATCTATACATTTTTGAAGCATATTAAAAAACACGGGTAGGCGCCTCTTTCCATATGCGGATATATAGTAAATCCCTACATTACATCGCCAAAAAACTACCGCAAAACTACAAAACTACTTTGAACCATATTAACTTTCAACCCCGGGCCCGCGCTGTTTATTGTAATCTTGTAAAAATTTTTCGCAAAATTTTCGCGCACGCGCGTATTATATATTGAACGCGCACGCGCATAGTAATATATTGTAATATTAATAATATAATAATAATGAAACTAGCAAAGGAGGCAGTAAAATGGCAAATACACCTAACAAAACAGAGCGTGAACGCAAAGAAATGCTTACTCTTTTTGCAAACCCGAAGACTGCCCGCGAAGCTTGGCGTAACGTCGGTGCAGCAATATTGCAAAACCCTGCAACAATGCGTCCAGCAACTGTAGACAAATACGGTGAGCCAGACCTTAACTCACTTATTGAACAATATAGCTATAACAAGCTTAAAAAAGACATCGACACTCTTGCAGACAAGGACAGAGAACCGACTGAGCTCGAGATGATTATTGCTTGTCAGGCAGTAAAAGCTCGCACAGACACTCAGGCTGCTATATTTATTCGCGACATCATGGGTGCTAAACCTATAGACGAGAGCAAGATAGACGCTAGCGTGTCGGCTAACCAGTACGAGCAGCTCACTGACGAGGAGCTTGAGCTTCTTGCAGCACACCGCGCGCAGAAGGCAGAGCAAGAACAGCTTGACGACCAGACAGATACTTCGAGTCCGACGAGCGATGCCACACTGCATCTTGTAGAAGGCGGTGAGCATAATGAGTAACAGCTTACTTGCTATATTGTGTGGTTGGTTGACGCTTACAGTTCTGGTAGCTATAGAGGTGACGCTATGAGCATACCGCACACACTGGAAGGCGAGATACTACGCCGAAAGCTCCGCAAGGACTACTCGGCTTATTGTGAGTACGTCAACCGTGGCTTCTATATGTCGCACTTCCATAAGTGGCTATGCGACAAGGTGCAGGAGTTCCTTGAGACACCTTGCACCAACGGAGTCATGGACATCCTGCTACTCAGCGTCCCTCCACAGCACGGGAAAGCGGTCGGTAAAAATATACCGGTATGGACACCTGATGGATGGCGTAAGCATGGCGACCTGCGCGTGGGCGATAGAGTCTACGGCGCTGATGGAAGCATACAACACGTCATACAGGTACACCCTGACTGTTATTGTAAAGGCTGGCGAGTCGAATTTGCCAATGGCGAGAGTATTGATGAGCTGTCGCCACAGCACTTATGGAATGTTTGCTACACAGATCGCAGCAAGAAGACAGCTACTACACGTGAGCTAACTGTAGAGACACAAGCTATATTTAATCAGAACAGATACTGGTTAGAGCGTTCACCATATATAAAGGTTAATGGGGCTACCGTTGGTACTACTGACCGTTCAAGATTGATTATTGACCCATATAAGCTCGGCTTATGGCTGGGCGACGGTTATAGCTCAATTGGTATAGTTTGCGGGCAGCTTGACGACCTTGAGCAAGAGTTACCCGAAGCAGATAAGCGACCGATAAACACTAAGCTTGGGCAAACTCATGTTGTTATACCACGAGATAAGCTTAGAGCATATGACTTGATTAATAACAAACATATTCCTACAGAATACCTAACTGCAGACGTTGATACACGATTGGTATTATTGCAAGGGTTGTTAGATACAGATGGCAATATAAGCAAACAAAATTGTATAATTGAGATAACTCTAGCCAATAAACAGTTGGCTGGCGATGTGTATACTTTAATACGATCGCTTGGTTACAAAGCTACATTTACAGTTAGAACTACACATAACCAAGACAGAGATTTTGTAGGTGTTGCATATCGCGTACAGTTTAGACCTAATGATGGCGATAAATTGTTTAAGCTATCCCGTAAACAAGAAATACTTGATAATTGGTCTGCTAAGGGTAAACAGTCTGATAGGTCCCGCCGATATTACATAACTAGCGCATATCAAACAAACAAAGACATTGTATGTAATTGTATAAGCGTGAGTGGCGATGGCACATATTTGGTTGGAGAAGACTTAATACCTACACACAATAGTACTACGGTCACTGAGACACTACCTAGCTGGTTCCTTGGTAAACATCCTGAGGATGCAGTCATCATAGCCGGCTACGAGGGCACCTTCGCAGAAAGCTTCAGTCGTCGCAACCGTGACAAGTTCAACGAGTACGCTGAGGATATATTCGGTGTTAAGCCTAACCTCAACGTCCAGGGCGTAGCACTGTGGGAGACAGAGCTCGGTGGTAAGTGCCGTGCGGCTGGCTTGAAAGCTGGTATCACTGGCTACCCTGCAGAGCTGTTCATCATCGACGACCCTATCAAGAACAAGGAACAAGCACAGAGCGACACGATGCTCGCTAAGATACACGACGAGATGGCACCATCCGTCCAAACCCGTATCCACCCCGGTGGCAAGCTCATTGTAATACAGACCCGCTGGGTCGAGAACGACTGCATAGGCTGGATACAAGAGCACTGGCATGAGTACATCTGGGCAGACATCAACATACCTTGCGAGTGCGAGGATGCTGCTACTGACCCGCTCGGACGTAAGCCTGGTGAGGCCATTATGGGCGAACACATGGGTGACCTGGACCTGCCGCAAAAGATACGCAAGGACAACACGTGGCTTAAAGGCGCTAAGCAGCTCGTCATAGCCGCTGACGGTACATACACCTGGAACGCACTGTACCAGGGCCATCCGACAGCAGAGAACGGCAACTTGTTCGCTAAGGACTCCTGGCAATACTACCGTCTGTGCGACCTCGGTGACCACCCTTGGGACTACTTGCAACTCTCCGTCGACGCTACGTTCAAGCAGACCGAGACCAGCGACAAGGTGGCTATCGAGCTGTGGGGCATACGTGACAACGACGCGTGGCTGGTAAGACTGGTCAATAAGCGCATGGGCTTCACAGATACTGTGCATAAGATACAGCAGATACTTAAAGAGTGGCCTGGCATAGACGAGCTAGTCATCGAGGATAAAGCTAACGGCTCAGCCATCATTGATACATTGCAGTATACAGAGGGCGTACCGCCTATCGTCGGCGTTAACCCGCTCGGTGGTAAGTTCAGCCGTGCACAAGCTATCAGCCCGTTTGTGGCCGCTCGAAGATGCCACATACGCACAGACTGGACACCGTTGGAGATGCAAGACATGGAGCCTTCAGGTCGCTTGCCTAGACAACCTCACGAGGAGTTCATAGAGCAACTTGCACACTTCCCATACGCCAAGAACGACGACATGGTTGACGCCTGCTCACAGGCTCTGGCTCGCATAATCAAGCTACTAACAGGTGAAGAGCCTATGCCACAGCGTAAGATAGTTAAGTTTGTTAAGTGGTACCCAGACATGTGGGAAGACTACGAGAACATGAGCGACTTAGAACAACAACGGTTCATTGACACATATGGTGCTCCGCTTGAGTGGCGTGAGTACTATACATAATACTATAAGGAGGAATCCGTGGACAGAATAGACTTATACTTAATGCAGAGCGTGAACGGGACGTATAACAACACGCCTGAGGAAGAGGAGCTACTTAATAAGTTCACTACATTGTATGCGCTGGCAGATGGTGCCAAGCAGCAACACTGGGAAGTGAACGACAAGAACCTCGACATGTGGCGTAGAGCCTACCTCGGCACGCTCAATGCTATCAACACTGTAACAGGTGAAGAGAGCAAGAAGAAGAGTCGTCAGCTTAAAAAGATATGCCAAGAGATGATTGAGTCCAAGGTTGACAACAGCATACCGATGCCTAAGATGATGCCCCGTCATAAGAGTGACAAGTACCTTGTAGACGTCACAGAGAGCTACTTGAAGTACTCGATGGACACTATCCTTAGCAAACAGGAAAACGACAAGAGCGAACGCTCGACACTCATTGATGGCACTACTTGGTACAAGGTGAGCTGGGACAGCCTTGATAGGACTGCTACTCGCTCAGGTTCGCCTAAGGTGGATATTTGTCTGGCAGACCAGATAATACCTCAACCGGGCGTGCTTAGATACGAGGACCTTGAGTACATCTTTGAGGTACGTGACATCAGCATCACCCGTATATATGACCTGTACGGTAGGTTGATGACTCCTACTAGCAACAATACAAACGTGATACCTGTCGTATCTTGCTACTATCTCAATGCTAACCGTGAGGTAGGCTTATTTATGTGGGCCAAAGACAGTAGACAGGTTATTTGTCACGAGGACAGCTGGCAGATACGTAAGCTCCGTACTTGCACTAAATGCCACACAGTCGTACCTATTGCAGATACTTGTCCGGTATGTGGCAGCAAGCACATGCGCTTTGAGGATGCTCGTACAGAGATACTTGACCGTGACTTGATGGAAGTATACAACCCCTATGAGGCAGGCGAGAGTGACGACAAGGCTAACGACCGTATGCAAAGCAGGGTGTTCCTTAGCCGAGGCACTGAGATACCTCAGTATATTGTAAGACAGCTACCGTTCGTACCTCGACCGGCCGTAAGCTCTATTAACAGTATATACGGCATCAGTGAGGTGTTTACTTTGCTTGATATGCAGGACGCAGTCAACAAGATACTTACTAAGGCTACTGACAAGACGCTTAAAGCTGGCGCCGTGCTAACTAAACCTGAGAAGCTTAAACTTAACGACAAGGACGAGACGCTTAAAGTCCTCGGTGTTCGTACACAGGAAGAGGCAGCTATGGTCCAGTGCAAACAGGTGGTAAGCGACACTACACAGGATATGACAATGGTTTCATTGCTATATGACAGTGCTCGTTCATCGTCTGGTGTCACTGACAGTTTCCAGGGCAAGAAGGATACAACGGCTACATCAGGCAAAGCTAAGGAGTATGCGACAGTACAAACGGCTGGCCGTATTGAGTCATTGCGAGTGATGAAGGCGGCTACCTTTGCAGGGCTGTACGAGCTGTTACTTAAATACTTACTTGCATTCAGCGATGAGCCGGTAAGCTTTGTTCGTACATTGCCTGATGGCACACAAGAAGAGCTTGAGTGGAATAAGTACATGTTCCTTGACAAAGACAAGAATGGTCAGATATACTACAAAGATGACTTCGAGTTCAGCACTGACCCGGCTGCTACATTGACTCAAAACCGCGTGCAGATGTGGCAAGAGACACAAGATAAGTTCATTAATGGCGCGCTTGGCAATCCGGCTGATGCAAGAACACTTGAGCTTTATTGGAACATTATGGACAGCTTCCAGTACCCGCTGGCTAAGGTGGTACTTGCCGGTATCCGTGAAAACAGTCAACACTTGCCTCAAGAGCTTGAACAAGCACTGCTTAATAACCCTGAGGCTATGCAAGCGGCTATGGCAGTCATTGAGCAAGGCACAGAGCAACGTGGAGGCGCAAGAGCTAACAGTGGTCCTGTTGGCAATGGTGCTACACATGCAGCAAACGTCGAGAGAACCAACGACAGGAACAGAGCTGCTAATAAACAGCCGGTCGTTCCGTCACAGCAAGGAGGTGGCTTATGATAACACGAGCCGGAGACATATATTGTGAACAAGGCGAAAGCTTCACGGTGGGCTTCAGGATAGTTAACCAAGACGGTTCACCGTTCGTACTCAGCGACGCGATGGACGTTAAGAACGGTAACAAGTACGTGAAGAGAAGCTACTTGTTGTTCACGGTTGCCTCATCAGCTAACGTTACAAGCGAGAACCGCTACTTGGCTAACTTCTGGAATCCTACGGACAAGTACAAGAAGTTCTACAGTACACAGGCTATTAAGCTAGCAGACAATAACGGTGAGTGGCCTGATGCAGAAACTGTTTGGAACCGTGTCGCAACTTTGATACCTGCAGATGCTATACAAGCTGGCGTTACTCCTGCTAACTACGCTATATATTACATTGTAAAAAGCGATGGCACGAAAGATTACAAGCAGCTTAAACTTGTAAAGAAAAATAATGTAGACACAGAAGTACTCGAGCCATACTCGTTCTACTTTTTCCAACAGTTCACTAAGGAACAAAGTAACGAATGGTCACAAAGTGGTTATGATTATGCGCTAAAAGTTGTTGCTGGTACAGTTAATTCAAAGGGAAGTGCAAGACCTATAAATATTGACTTTAGTTATCCTCTTATAGGTGCTCATAAGTTGTATGTAGACACTAACGTACAAGGAAGTCTTGAACTATGGAAGGATGCAAAGGAGGTAGTAAATGAGTGAACTTAATTATATAAACGAGACAGTTGTACCTCGCATGCCTAAGAGTGTAAGCGATGAACAGCTGTTCGTATTTGTGCCTGTTGGCAACGATGCTGTTGCAGGTATATTCAAGATAAATACGAGAGACTTTGACAATAGTAAGTTGCCTGTGCTTACTATTAATCAAGATGATACTGTTACTGAAAATGGTATAGGGTTTGTAAGAGGCGGAGCTGTTTATACTTTTGTAAAATCTGAAGTAGAGTATCTAAATAATATTAAACAAAATAAAAAGTTGTCTAAACCTATTGCAGGAGAAACTACTGTTGAAGGCGCTTTAACTAATTTGGCAGGTAGAATGAACACTGCAGAAGGTAATGTTACAGATTTGAAAGGTAGAATGTTCACCGCAGAAGGTAATATAAATACCTTAAAAACTACTGTAGGTGATGCTACTTCTGGTTTAGTAAAACAGGTTAATGATAATTCTGTAGCTATAATTGCTAATAAGAATGCTACTGATAGTGCTATAGGAGCATTAGATAAGCGTATAACTGCCAATAGTAATTCAATAACTACGCTCGACGGCAAAGTTACAGGCTTAGGTAATAATAAGCAGGACAAAGCAATTAATATTCCTGGCATTGAGGCAAAAACTGTAGAAGGTGCTTTAACTGAACTCGACGGTGAATCATCTGCTCATGCAGAATCCATTAGAAAATTGACAGCAGCAGATGAAGGACTTACAAATAGAGTAAACAATCTTGAACAGTCTGCGTATGGTGGTGAAACTCCTATAGGCACATATCCGTCCTCGGCCACATTGCCTACATCAGAACAGTTAACCGCTTTTGTACAGCAAGAAGTAAGTAGAGCACCTAAGCTCGGTGACGTTGTATTGTTTACACAAATTGTAACAGGTGGTACTGATAAGAGCTACAAGTTTATGTACACTGCTACAGGCTGGAGTAACTACGTTATACCTACAGTAGAGAGTGCAACGAATACCGACAAAGGCATCTTGCAAGGCACGTTAGGTGATACTACAGGAAACGTTCAAGTATCTATTGTAAGTGGTAAGGTTGCAGACATTCTTGTAAAAGACGGTACAACTTATAAGAGTATTAAAACTTTGTTAGATAGTCTTGTTACAAAAATAAATGATGCTCAGAATACTGCTGATAATGTTATTAAGAAGTACAACAACGTTGAGTTTACACTTGTATCATCGACAGACACTACGATGGATAAATTTCCTTGTAAGTATACTGCAAATATTGAAGGTGTTACAATTAATAATGTTGCTGATGTATACTTCTCAGCTTTACAAATTCCTCTTGAAATATTCTCAAGTTACGTGCAAGTTGAAGCGGGCAAGGTAAGTATCTTTGCAACAGTAAAAACAAATTATCCGACATCGGTCACGGTGCCGACAGTAAGAATTTCTTAAGGAGGTAAATAAATGAGTGGTGTTGGTTCAACTAATGCTATGAAGAAGGGGTCAGCAAACAACCCCTTCCTTGCCTATAGCGAAGCAGATATGCAAAGCTTCTTAAACTCTGCGTACACAGGCTGTATTGTTAAGTACGCTGGCGAGCCTATATCCAGATATTTGACTGAACAGAATAAAACTGTACCGGAACATGTAAAAAATTTAGTATTCAGTCTTGTTGATGGTGGCTTTTGGGACTTTTTCGCTAAAGGCAATATGCGCATCAAGATACAGCAAAAGACTAATGGCTCGACAAAGACATTATATATTACACCGGGTAGGTTCTATAACCTTGCTTGGCATTTTAATAAGAATGATTTTACAAATGGTAATTTGTATCTTACTGATAGTCTTACTGCACCTACTGAGATACCTATTGAAATACAAAAGTATTTTAGCACTGAACCTTATTGGAGATGGAACAAAGAGTGTGTCAATGACCAAGGCAATTTGACTATATGGACGTACGACCAAGATGTTACATTTACTATTGAGCAAGCTACTACTGAGTATGGTATTGCATATGACTCTACTCATGGTATAACTATTGTACCATACAAAGTTAATGAATTGTACAAGGTAGTCTACGGTGACGGTAAATACTATTACGAAGAGTTTTATCATATAGGTGACACGCGTACTACTGCAAATAGTGATTATATAGCACCTGGTAAGACTGCATTTGACTTTACAGGTAACTTGCAAACCGGTACAGGCTCAAAGATTAACCCGTATCTTGCTTATACTGTGGCAGAGTTCCAGTCATTTCCTGTAGGCAGTTTCATTAAGTGGCTTGGTCCTGGTAAGACTGTGATTGACGCCACAACTGGCCAGATGCTGATACACGGTGAAGTGTACAGAGCTGTCGAGGATGGAGATATATTGCAGTATGTTATATTACCTACATTGAGTAACCCTGGTACAGCGGCAGATTTGGCACAAGGCAAGCAGTTGATTGATGGTGAAGGGAAAGTGGTGGAAGGTGAGGCTGAATTTTCATTTGGTGACTATTCTGTTAAAGTCATTGATTATGACGGCACAGTCTTAATGGAGAAGAAAGGCAACACTGGTGACGTGATTGATTTGCCAACAGCACCTACACATGAAAAACTTGTGTTTCAAGAATGGAGCGCAAGTGTTGCTGTTTCCGATAATAAAGTCACTATTGCTGATAGCGATATTATGGTTGGTGCAGTTTATACAACGGTAAGCGGACAAAACGAGTTTGATATAACACTCACAAAGGACACGGGCTTGTCTGTCACACTCAATATGAACGGCACAAAAGAGTGGGGTGATGGCACAAGCGACACGACAACGTCGCATACCTATACTTCGTATGGTGATTATACCATCAAATGTGATGGCACGACTATGAACACATCGTCAAGTGCTGGATTGTTTGGGCAAAAAAGTGGTGTACATAATTATTATTGTACGGAGGTAAGATTTTCAACTATTACTAGTATAAGAGATTATGCGTTCAATATATGCTATTCATTAAAAAGTGTAGTTATCCCTAATAGTATTACTAGTATAAGAAATTATGCGTTCAATATATGCTATTCATTAAAAAGTGTAGTTATCCCTAATAGTGTTACTAGTATAGGTGATTATGTGTTTATGTCATGTTATACATTAGAAAGTGTAGTTATCTCTAATAGTGTTACTAGAATAGGTGATTCTTCGTTTTATTATTGCTATTCATTAGAAAGTGTGGTTATCCCTAATAGTGTTACTAGTATAGGCAGTGAGGTGTTTAATTCCTGCTATTCACTAATAAGCATTGTTATCTCTAACGGTGCTACTAATATACGTGATAAGGCGTTCAATTTATGCTATTCAATAATGAAATACGATTTTTCGCAATGTTCAAGTGTGCCAACATTATCAAATGTAAACGTTTTTAATGGCATAAACAAGCTAGCAAAAATAATCGTTCCCGACAGTCTTTACGACGAATGGATAGTAGCTTGGTCAAGCTATGCAAATTATATTTATAAAGCAAGCGAGGAGGTAACTCAATGAAATATATTCAAGTAGGCGAAATAGGTAAGGCCGTTCTTGTATCAACCAAGAGCGACCTGCCTACAGCAGGCATAGCATACCTGAACAAGTTTTATGTGGTTACAAATACTAACACCATATATACTTGTAAACCTGAAGGTAGTGGCTATGCGTGGAAGGTAGTAACAGTATTGCCGACATTGACTAACGGTATTGCAGCCCCTACACAATTGCGAGAAGGCGTAGAAGCTATTGACGGCTACGGCAATAAAGTAACTGGTACAATGAAATTTGTAGAGAAGACTGCTAATGCTAACGGTACTTATTATCCTAATGATGACAATGCCCAAGGCTATAGCAAGTTCATTGTAGACGTTGCAGGTTCAACTGCAGAGAATCCTTACATTGCAACCACTGAGGAAGAGATGCGAGCTTATCTTGCAGAGGAATACGTAGGGTCGTTTGTAAGGTTTGAAAATGCAAAGTACAGAAATATAACATTGCCGCATTTACTATCTAACGTCATAGATTTTAATGCATTTGATGATTATCTTGGCCAGTCTAGAATGAATAAGTACATTGACTATTGGACTATTGGTAATAACAATAGAAAGATATTCTCATCTAATGGTAGGCAAAATTTCACTGTGTCAGGTATAAGTGCCTATCGTGATGCTTGGCATAATATTTATGCATATAAATACAAAAATAGCGACGGAAGTTATTGCAGAGCTTTAGTAGGTACGGTACATTTTTTACAACAGGGTTATACTAACCCAGAGTATGGTGTATTTTTATTGTATATAGATGGCTATATTGCAAACGATACAGTATTTCCTAACTATCCAGATGACTATACAGGTAGTACATTAACAGATACCATTAGTACTGTTCTTGATAATGCCATTTCAGTTAACGGCTGGTATCAAGACGGTGTTCCATCATATGATGACCTTATGCCAGACTATGGCGATAAACCTGGCTACAGAACTATGAGCTGGTCTATAACTTCAGCACACGATAACAACGGCGCGGTTACTTATTTGTATAGTGATGCTGCATTAATTATATATAGTATATTTCAACAGTATGGAACAGCTGATGAATCAAGACAACAGTACAAAGAGCTTGGTGTATATAGAGTAAACAAAAAAATAGAATCTATACCAAAATGGACTAATGCTCAACCTTTGCAAGTAGGTGATACTTATGCAGGCGCTACAGTATATTTTAATACCAATTTGTCGTACGACGATGTAGTGGCATTAATTTCTACTATACCTGATAGTGAATTTAATCAAGGCTTATCAGCAGTATTCAATATTGATAATCCCATTAATATTAATGAGGAAGATGCGACATTTTATAAAGCATACTTAGGAATATTAATACAAAGAGTGCCAGGTATGTTTAATAGTCTGTTAAGTATGTCTATTGATGGTGATGACCTCAATATAATAACCAAAGAAAATGGCTGGCGAGTAACAAGCTTGATGTTTAAACCTTCACTTAAACTATCGGAAGAATTTACTGTTACACAAGATGCTACAATTACTAAAATAAATTATCCAGATGTAATAGGTCAATTGGTTGGCAAGAGTTCTACGTTTACTAAAGGCGAACCTGAACAATTCACGATTTACAGCCTGGAACTTATGCTTGATGCTGGTGAAATTGATGAGTGGGTGTCGCCGAATGATGCTGTAAGCTTTAATGACTTTATAAAACCTAGCAATATAGGAAAAATTGTAAGACTCACTGGCTATGCTGACCCTGGTTATAAAAAAGGCGCATTATATATTTTAACGGAGGACTAATATGAAATTATCACAACTTTCATTAGCAGATTACAATCAACTTGATAGTATACCTGTTATAAATCAAGACTTATCTGCAAGCGGATTTACACCAGTTGCAAACACGTATTACAGACATACAGGTGCAACGACTGACACATTCACACAAGGTGTTATTTACTTGTACGATACTGCATATCACAAACTCGGTGAGAGCGGTGGCGGTACGACGTTGAATAAGTACGAGTGGACTATTACTAATGGCTTTGACAGTGCAAAAGCAATGCGATTATCAAGAATATTTAATAATTCAAAAGGTAAAGTTAGAGTTTTTTCTAATAATACAGAAGTTGATGTAGATATGTCCTCTACTGTAGGCACAAGCAGTAATCAAAAGGGTGTTTTTTATTCGCATTCTGACTTTTATACATCAGAGTATGTTCTGAGAAAACGCATATATAATCTGAATGGCAATCTTGTTTGGACTGGTTACATTACAGTATCTGCAGATGGTAAATTATCAAATGGTCATTCTGATACAACTGCAATGGAACCAACAAAAGTAGTTTATTACAATGACACCGAAATAACCTAACAAGGAGCGAAAACAATGAAATATATTCACATTTATAATGACAATAGTTATTGCATGAGTGACAGCTTTGAAGGAACACCGAACACAATAGTCTTAACAGATGAACAATACGAACAACTCGGTAAAACGCTCAAATTTGAAAACGAACAACTTGTCGAGATGACCGACGAAGAAAAGGCGCAAGCAAGGAGGTAAATCAATGAACTTTCAATTTCGTAGCAAACCTGAACAACTAAGTGGTGATAAGCTACTTGCTACAAATGAGTATGGTGATATTATCATATTCAAGGGCAAATTGCATATACCTATAAATACTAGTTCTAATATTGTATATTCTTTCATAAATAAAAAATGGAACAAGATAACAAACGGAGCAGTATTTGATAGTAGCTTTATACCACTTCTTTCTTGTAACAACCTTATTGTAAAAGATACCGACTTCTTTAAGTATCTTGTTTGTGATGATGACTTCATACTTAATTATTACAGACATATGAGAGAAAAGATGTGCTATCCGATTATAAACAGAGGTAAACTTTGGTATGACCATCTTACTCTTGCACAACACACTGAACTTAATGACTGGTACGAAGCATGGCTCGACGTCACTGAGACGCACATAATCCCTGATACACCCGCTTGGGTTGATAATAAACTTAATAAAATTGAACCGGAGGAACTCTTATGACTTGGTTAGAAAACATTGGCAAATGGTTTGTAGAAAACAAAGAAACAATACTTGCAGTATTGACAGCGATTCAGTCTTCAGGACTTATAGGCTTTATTGCTTGGGCAGTTAAGTCAACAAAGCAAGTCAAACTTAATACAAAGACTACTGAAACGCTTAACAAATCAATCACTTGCGTTGATGGCCTGAACGGCGAAGTCGCTGAAATGAAAGATGTTAACAAGACACTCATTGAGAAGTGTGAATATCTTGAAAATCAAATGAATGACTTGCAAAACTCAATGGACATCTTGCTTACAAAAGTTGACGCAATGATTGAAGTACAATCGGTTGTTTATACAACTATCAAAGATGACAAGACGAGAGCAACTGTCAACAATCTGTTAACAAATGCTAAATATGCAGTGACTGAACAACGCAAGAAACTCATCGATGAACTTGAGTCATTAAGACAGCAAATTAAGACGCAAGCTGAGGCACAAAAGCAACTTGTGGAACATGCAGTCAACAAAGCACAGTCGATCGTAAAGGTTGAGGACAAACCTGCTGAAGAACAAGTAGTGACGAGGTATTAATATGAAACAAGTAGGCAAGTATAATACATTCAAAGGAATATCAACATTGTTAACAATGGGTACACCTATTATTACACTTGCTTGCTGCGGCGATTTCTTTGTAGAGCGACCGGCGACGGCAATATCTGCGGCAGGAGTATTTGCAATACTTATTGCATTACTCTTTGCCAAAGATAAGCTGGCAGAGAAAATTAAAACACCTTCCGCGTTTATTATATCTGCGGCAGTTCTTGTAATTATTGTAGTAGTAGAAAATATATTGCTTCCTATGAAGTATGTTTGTATAGCTACAATGATTGCATCAGGGGTTGATGAACTTACTTTCAAGAGAATGTATAAAGCCTTAGAATGTAAGATGCCGCAATGCTGGCAAGCATATGAACACTTCGGATTCATCTTTGCAAAGACACAAGATATATTCGACGAAGTTCAAAAAGAGGTAAACAAGAATGAAGAAAGACCTGAATCCTAATGTTATAGAGGATGTAAAAACTGAAACAAAAAGACGTATAAAGGCTAATATGTATGATATCTTGGCCGCGGCAATAGTAGTTATAATGTTTGTCGTAGCTCTTGGTGTTATGAGTCCCAAGGAACTTACCTGGGATAGCCTTAAAGACGTTATTGTTAGTTGGGTACCATTCTTCTTAACTGCTTCATTCCTTAACTATAACTATTATAGTAAAGGCAAATCAAAAGGAAAAGACGCAGATTCATTCAAGAATACGATAGCAGCCTACTCTAAACAAGTAGGCTCTATCACAGGCGCTCAAATGAGTAAGCTTCCTGAATTTTGTAAATACTACAATCAGCAAGCACTCGAAGAGTTACAGACTTCAGTACTTGTTCTTGCATCTATACCTTTTGAACGATTTGATAAAGTTACAAAAGATAAAGATGGTAAAGAACTTAAGCCGTTGAAAATTTTATCTATAAAAGACTTAAGGAAGTTAGGATATAGTAAAGAAGAGATTAAGATAATCATACGAGCAAAACATACATCAGTGCAAGGTATAAGACATAACCAGTTGCTCGGCAACACCTCTGCTCGTGATAAAACTAATATCGGTCACGGTGAAGGTGATATAACTAAAGCCCGTACAGTTGTATCGACCATAGGACAAGCAGTATCAATGTTCATACTTTGTATGATTGGTGTCAAAGACATTATGGACTGGGGCTGGGTACAAGCTGTATTCGTCCTATTCCGTATGGTATGGATATTGTGTAAATCGTACTTGCAATATATCAAAGGTTACAATGACATCACAATACGACTCTCGAACCACATTGCAAGAAAGACTGACATACTTAAAGAGTTTGAGTATTGGTATTCATTGCAACCAGCATTGTTAGTTGCACCAACTAAAAAGCCTGAAGTAGCTGAACAAACTATCGATAGCTTGCTTACAGAAAATATTACCTAATGGTAATATTTTTCTTTTTATTAGATAGAATAATAATGATATTAAGGCTGCAAAACGGGTGATGACCGAAACTCGCCTACAAACATCAAGGAGACACAATATGTCAGGAATTTTTGGCGATAATGACTTGACTCCCGAAGAAATTGATGCACTGTTCGGAAGTGAAGAGCAGCAGGAAACGCCGCCTGCAAAAGATGAAACAGCGCATTCGGACGAATCTGCCGGTAACCAAGACAAAGGTGACGAAAAGATTGACCAAACAAAGGCTTTTGCAAAACGTTTGAGAGAAAGCACCGACAAGGCTCGTAACGAAGAACGTGAAGCAATTGCTAAGCAAATGGGTTTTGAATCTTACGAGGCTATGATGAAAACTCGCGAGGACAAAATCTATGAAAATCACGGTGTTGACCGTGAACAAATCGGTACTCTTGTGGATGAAATTTACGAGGAAAGGCGTAAAAACGACCCAGCGTTTCAAGAGCTTGATGAACTCCGGAAAATGAAGCAACTTGAATTCGGAAAGAAGGAATTAGCTGAAATCACGAAGTTAACTAATGGTGAGATAACTTCGTTCAGTCAATTGCCGAAAGATGTGTTGGAGTTGTGGGCTAAGGAAGGTTCCCTTAAATCAGCGTTTTTGCAGCTGAAAGGCGAAGAACTTATAATTAAGGCTCGCTCGGAACAGAGTAAAGGCTCAACTCAGCATCTTATCAATCCTAGTGGCGGACCTACTCCTCAGTCAAATACTCGACCCTTGACAGACGATGAAAAGTCAATATACAGGTACTTCAATCCTGGTGTTACTGACGAAGAATTAAATAAAAAGACTAAACCAATTTCCTAAGGAGGAACTACCACTATGGCAACAAATTATTATGGCAAACAAGCTGGTTCCTTTAAGACGGCTTATTTGCAACACGAAGTTGTTGAAGATGTGAAAGTTACTGCTGGCAAAAACCAAGTGCTTCACGTCGGCGACATTGTTAAGATTACGAACGGCGTTTTAGGTCTTGTACTTTCTGCTAGTGCGGCTTCAGCAGGCGCGGTATCTTTCCCTGCACTTACGACTGATATGTACATTGTAGCACAAAGCGACCAAACGATGGAATACGGTCATGTACCTGTTGAAATGAGAGACTACAGATACGACAACAAAGTTGCAGACAAAGCAACTGCTAAGAAAGTCGCTCTGTTCCGCATTATCAACCCGCAAGACGTCATTGTTACAAAAACGACCTTCTCGGTCAACGAATAATAGGAGGACTAAATTATTATGGGAATGATTATTAACATTGATAAGGCCTTAGAACTCCGTACTGATTACAACGTGTTGAGAGAACCTCTTAACGATATGTTAAAGGCTCAGCAAGAAGCTTGGGAAAAGAAGAATCCTATTGACCTTCTTTTTGTAAGAAACTCCATCGATAGATTCCAACAAACGTTTACTTCGAGCATTGGCTTTGATAGAGCGTTTAAGGAAACGAGTGACTACAATATCGGTCCTATCTTTAATACCGCTGAAGGTTTCTCGGCAACGTACCGTACCAGAACGTTCCAAGGTGCATTTATCATCACTCAGCAAACTCTTGAAGATAGAGAACTCGGTAGAGTCAAAGATGACGCTTCTCGTTTCGTGAAACGTTGGCAAGGTGACATCGTTGACTATGCTATGGCAGCTATTCAAGCAGGTTTCGGTAAGGAAGTTATGTTCCAAGACTCCAGACTCTTGCTCACAACGGCAGATAGCAAGTCCGGTGACATCTATGACCCTGACAAAGCACCTTTGTTCTACAATGCGCACAAGACGGTTAAACGTTCTGCTGATGCAACACCGATTTCGCAGTCTAACATTTTCTATGCTGGCATTGATACCACGAAAGAGGACGGCACGATTGTTGCAAAACTCGCAGACGTTATCAACCAAGTTATCACGATTATGGAAAACTATCGCGATGACAATGGCAAACGTGCAAGCGTTGATGGTGCAAAGATGATTGTTTGCGGCAATGACCCGCATCTCAAAGCGTACCTCAATGCAGCAGTTTCTATGGATGCATTTGGTGGCAAACCCAACGATGCATATCAAAGAGCAACTGTTGAGTCTACTCCGTACTTGCTTGATATTGATGCTTGTGTCAATGGTAAGGGCTTCTTCATTGTCGACAAGTCTTACAATGCGGCAAACCACGGTCCTGAATTTACTGAGCGTGTTGCATTCACCTTGAACGTCAAAGAATGCGATGAACCGATGGGTATTAAATACTCTGGTCGTCAAAGATTTGACATCAACGTGGCAACTTGGAGAGGCATTGCTTACGTTTACGTTGGCACTCCTGCTGGTGCAGGCGTTAATGGCTGGGATGCACTTGCAAACTTCACGAAGATTACGCCTTCTGTTGAAATGGGTGTCAAACCTGTCTCTGTGGTTAACACAGTTAAAACTCAAGCTTAATTAATAATTAAGTGATTTTATAGGAGCCCTGTCGAAAGATGGGGCTCTTATCATATAATCATTATTTGATTAATTTTAATATATAATAGATGATGATTGATAATTATCTAATATGATTAATCGAGATTCATATATTATATATTAAAATTAATGATATAAGGAGGTACAATATGTACACTTGGGCTTATCTTAAAGCCGCTGCATTTGCTAAACTTGACTTAACTGAGGACGAAGCAACTGCACAAAACTTAACAGGTAGATTTTATATTTATGCAAACGAGGTTATAACTCAAGTGTGTTCCTCTATAAAGCCTAAATATACATTTGCTGAATTTGTAATAACACCTGATAAAGTAGGAGTGTTGCAAACTATGCCAGATGATTTTGTAGCATTTGGTGATGACGTGAATACACGTACTTATGTTGACAAAAATATCTACAACACAGAAACTAATACTTTTGGTGTAACTTTGCAGGAAGAGGCAACAGACTACGACTTTACTTACAAAGGATATAATCAACTTGTATTTTATAAAGAAGGCACGTACAGCATTTCATACAATGCAAGATGGTACACCTTTGAATCTAACTTGCGAGATGAAACGCAAATTCCTGTACCTAATGACATTCTTGACTGTATACCTTCGTACATTGCACATCAATGCTACAAGATTGACGACGAGGTCAAGGCGTCGATATTTAGAAACGAATACGAGATGTTCCTTGCAAGAATTGACAACACTCACTACAAAGAAAATAAGACTATTGTTATAGGAGGCGGATGGTGAGAACTATAAACAGACAACCTTACACGGTTAAACAATTAGATTATGGCGACGTTAAATATAAGTTTTTTAATCATAGTAACTGGAAAGGCGTCTGTGATGACAAGAACTATCTCGGTGTAGACCAGGAAACTTTTGCTGACAGTAAGAACGTATACGTTGATAGTGAAGGTTTACTTAAAAGTAGACCGTCGGTCAAGCAGTATATAATGACACAAAGTGGTTTGCAAGAAATTTACGACTTGTGGACGTTCGGCCAATGGACTGTATATGAAGTACGCTCCAATAATGCACCTGCACTTATATTTCGTAAAGGCGATGTATTTAGTAACTCACCGATACCTGTAAACCAGGATTTTAGACTCATTCTTGCAGACGAGAAGATTTTTGTTTTTGAACCTAATAATCTTTGGTATGTAGACTTAACGGCAGAAACTATAAGTAAGATTGATGGTAACGATAAGATTTATGTGCCTGTTACACAAAATGTGGCGAAAGGGGTATATACTGAAAACGAAAGTCCTAACGTGCTTACTACATCCTATATAACAAGATACTTGTATGAGAAAGGTGAAAGTGCATTTGAAATAGAAGGTAGAACTGCTACAATAAAAATAGGCGATGATACTTACACAGTAACTTTTACAAGTAGTACTATGTTGACACTTGTCAAGAAGTGCGTGAAACTTCAACAGAACAACTATAAAAATGACATACCTCTTGTTTTTGTAAATAGTAACACAAATGTTATACTGTTAGCTAGTTATGATGATGTATCAAAATATAGACTGAGTTTTAGTACAAATGGAATAGTATATAATGAGTTGCCGTATCTTGATGGACAAGTGGACATTATGCCTTGTATAAGTCAAAGCGCTAGTCACACTTATGCAGTACTTCACAAAGATGACGGACCTTATGCATATACTATAATCGGAGGAGATAAGAAAAGGTTTACTGATTGGACTAATTTATTAGGAACAGTTACAAACCACAAAGGCACTTACAGTTTTGCTACTACTTTGCCTATATCCCCATCAGCAGTATATCCTGTTCAGTCAACAGATAATGATAATTTTGTAACAAGTTATACATCATCAGGACGTAAACCGGTACTTGGTGATACTATATACTATGATGTACAAGATGCTACATTGTCTAAAAATAATTCTACAAGATACAAATTCGTCTGTGTATTAGTACACATTGTAGATTCAAGCACGACAAATTATTATTGGAAAGCGTATAACATAAATGATATTGCTACACAATGGGATTATTCAAATGGTCAGTTGAAAGACTCAGGTACTCCAATTACAGAAACTTTGATTGGCAATAGCACACCAAATACTTCATATTTGTCACAAGAAGAACTTAATGCGGTTGTGACTAATCCTAGTGAAGGTGATACTGTAAAGTATGTTAAAGTTACAAATAGTGCTATATCAGGTGCTAGTTATTCCTCATATACTTACAGATACGTTAAAAGTAAGTCACAATGGATGGTGAGTTCTTATAATATTTATTACTATTATAATGGCATAAGTTTTGATGACGTTAGAGAGTATTATTTTGACGAAACTTTGTATTCGTTTCAAATGAAGGAAAAGTCTCAAACTGCGGCTAAACAATTATCATCGTTTGTAGAATCTAATAGGTCATTAACAATGTATAATGACAAACTTACTGATATACGTTTAAGCAGTGGATTGGGTAAATGTTTTTGCAACACTGACATTGTTTGCATAATAAGTAACGGTTATTATACACCTTCATTGTACAGAATAAGTGATGGAGCAAGTATAACTGGTGTTTTTGAGTCAGAAACGACTAGTTATAAACTTGACAGCATTTCAGTATTTGCAGCTAACAATTATTTACAAGTATGTAGAATATTACCTGACGTAAATGTATCAGAAAATACTTACACCAGAAAGTTAAAAATTGAACAACTTTCATATACTGAAGGAGCTGTAAATGAAAATACTAATTTAAGTGTATATTATACATCTACTACAAAATCGATAGCCGGAACTTGTGAGGCAACGATAAGTGTACTTGCAGGTGTTGAATTTATTACGGAAATATCAGGTTTTGAGGTTTCTGCATATTACACTAACATAATAACAAATACGAGTTATATACAAGGAAATGTTGAAAATCAGTTACTTTTTGAAGCAAGACCTATATCAATGACTATTGATTCGTTCTTTGTATTGAACAATGAATATTTGTATACATCTAACTTCAAAGACATTATACAAGTAGATGTATTGACAAATGGCGAATTAACCTTTGACGTATTCGACCACGAAACAGAGTTATCGCAGTTCTTTGTGAGTAAAGGTAAAAACTTGTATATAAATGCACAAGGTTCTAACGTAAGTGTAGACGACTTCAAGTGGTATTTCCCTGAGCGTAACGTACAAGAGTTTGACTATGAAATAACTAACTTGCATCCTATATCTACAACTGAAATTGCTGTATTCTTGCAAGATAGTATTTACTATGTTAAACCGGTAACAACTACCATCAATGGAATTGAAACTATTGCATATAGTTACTATAAGTCACGCATACCTCTCGGTTGTGAAGAAGGCAGCGACGTAATAACATCCTATGATAACAAGTATACCATGTTTGTAACTAAACGCGGTTTTGTAGCAATGAGCTACCAAGATTTTATTGCCTCCGATGAACAAGCGTTGACGTTCTTGTCAGATACTATATACGATATGTTCAATGAATGGAACAAAGGCGCAATCAAATTGTTTCAGTATAATTTTTGGATAATATTGTACAGAACTAACACCGGAAAAGCATTTATCTTTGATATGCGTGGTAATAGTTGGTGGCCAATTGAATATAATAGTAATGTAAAGAAGTTCATTGAAATTGATAGAAAACCGTTATTATTATCTGGTTTATACTTATATAAACTTGATACTTCAAACGACAATTATTTTGACGGAAACTCATTAAAAGACGGTCGTATTGATTGGCACTTGTCAAGTCAAAAACTTCACTTAGATGCAATAAACTATTATAAGCACATTGTAAATCTAACTTTCTTCGGTTACAATTATGGTGATAAAGATGTAAATGTTAGATTTAATCTACGAGTTATAAATTATCGTAAACAGACTGACACAAATGAAACTAAATCATTCTCGGCAGTAGACTATAAGATTCAACTTACTCGAACATTTGTAACTCGTATAAATTATTATAAAGTGAATCAAGTACAATATATACTTGAAAGTAGTAGAGATGAGGATGCTGAGGATAAAATACCAGTACCTCTCAGTCTTACGGCGATAAGCCTTAAGTATCTTGTAACAGGGCAGGTGAGATAATGGCAGTAGGTTCAATAATGACTGAAAAACAAGCTAAACAAGCTATATTAAACGATTACCGGAATATTTCCGGTAGTCGTACTTTTGGTTCAATGTATGCTGCAAATGAACTTGCAGGTCTGCGGGCAGAACAACAAGTTGAGCAACAGTATGGTGAACAAATAGGTCAAGCATATAAATCTGCAATGGCTCAACGCTCAAACATCTTGTCAAGCAATCTTGGTACAGGATATAAAGAGTCAATGCTTGGTGATACTGACCAGTATTTAACTAAGGCTTATGACCAGTATATGAGTAAGCTTTCAGAAAGTAAACAAGAAATTGCTAGTAATGTAGCTAAAGCTAATGAAGAAATTACTTCTACAGTAGATACTATTGCTAAAAATAAGGCGGCATATGGTAACGCATTATTTGATTATTATGATGCATATCTTGCAGAGAAACAAAATACTCTTGATGAAGACTCATATAAGAAATTTATGCGCAGCGCTTTATGGGATAAGTATTATACTTATGACTTTGGTACTGATACACAAGCTAAAGCAGATTATGATGTTGCTAGAGCCGCAGTAGAGCGCGGTGAAATGACTGAGGATGAACTGTTTGAGAAATTCTGGCAATATCGTAGAGCAAAAACTCGTGATGAGTTAACAACTGTAGCTTATGACGAAGTTGATGGTCGTAAAGAATATAGCAGCTTGTATGATGAAGAGGGCAATTTAACTTTGGCCGGTGTCGATTTCTTCGATCAACTTGAAAACTTTGCAGCAACACACAAAAATGAAGGACAATCTTGGAGTGAGTATTTACAATCTACTAATCCCGAACTATATGATTGGGCCTCGTCGTACAACCCGTATAATGTTGGGCCTGATGATATGACATACGCTGGTTCATTCCGTACAATGACTGGTAGAACTTCTACAGATTACACATATTCATTCTTAGAGCGTTTTGGCGGTCTTACTGAAAAGCAAACTAAATCTGCGTTTTCTAAAGTATATGAAGACTTTAATAAGAAAGCTTCTGATATTAATGTTAATGACATTGATAGTGTGCTTGCTGAATTTGAGCAAATAAGCAAAGAAATAGGCTTAACTCAAGATGCTATTAACTGGAAAGGTATTCGTCAACAAGTTTCTCAATATGTAGATGAAGCTAAGCAAGCTCATCAAGATGCAAAAGACTCCAAAATAGAGAACGGGCTAGCAATTGGAGTAGGTATACTAGCTGTTATTGCTGGAGGAATTGTAACAGGCGCAAGTTTTGGTACGGCAACTGCGGCGGGTGTTGCTATTGCTGGTGCTGGTCTTGCTGGTATTACAGCTGGAATAGAAAACATGGATAACATTACAAACGCTGAAGAACGTGAAAAAGCTTATAAAAAAGCTGCACAGAATGAATATTTACGCGCTGTCACAGCAATGGTAAATAAATTGCAGTATGAAAGACGCCAAGCACAAATTAACCAAGGATTTTAATATATAATATTAGAATCTCGATGGATTAATCAATAATTATTATAAAATCATTCTATTATATATTAAAATTGATATATAATAAAGATATTCAAAATATCGACGAAGAGTCGTGAAGGAGTATAAACTATGAATATTAAAGTAACAAAACAGTCTCTTAACCCATATGAGTTATTAAAGCAACGTTATGCCAGTAATCCGATAGTTGCTAGATATGGCGACGATTGGAATACCTTCGCTGCATCACAACGTTTGCCGCAATACTTAACAGTATTAGACGAATATGAGAAGAAAGGTAAAAAATTGTCCGATTTGCAGTCCACCTACAAGTCGGACTTTCTTACGTCTGACGAACGTTTACTTGCGTTAGCAAATGATGTTATGGGCGATGCTGTAACTAAAGTAACTAAGAAGCGAGAAGTACCAGATATGGCGCACAGCGACGAGCAAGGAACTTATCAACGTACTGACCCCGCCACAGGTAAACCGTTATATCGTACCGAAGAATACGAAACTACAGACTACGAGTATACCAAGAATTTATTATTAGATATTGCAAATGAACGTGAAAATAAATATCTTGAGACTGAAGCTTCAGATACAAAAAGTACATTAGAAAAGTTAAAGGAGTTTGGACATTCTACTGTTGCTGCTGCTGTTGGCGGCTTTGTTCACGGCGTAGCTTCTTCCGTAGGAAATATTCAAAATTTATTTACAGGCATATACGAAGGATTTGAGGCAGCGGCTGGAACTGATATTTATACTGACAAGAGCGAAGTTTTTATGGATGCCTTCAGAGCAAGAATGGCCACGCCTTTAGGTTATGTCACAGATATTGAAGATGGTTTTGCAGATTTGCTTATTGACCCTGAAACAGGCGAATACATTAGCAATGCTGCAAGATACATTTATTCTGGCTTTGATTCTCTTGGCAATATGGCTCTCGGCTTACTTTTGAGTACTACGGGTGCTGGCATATTTGGCGCTGGAAGTAAACTAGCGTCTATGGTATCACAGGCTTCTCACTTTATGTTTTATACATCTATGGCTGCTGGGAATATGAGCGAGATGTTCCAAAATCCTAATTTAGCTAGCCGTCCTACCGCAGAATTGATACTTAATGCATCACTTAGAGCTGCTGTAGAATCTGCTATTGAAACCGGGCTTGATAAAGCACTTGGCTCAACAATGATTGATAGTATGATGTATGGCTACAATAAAATAGCTATTTCCAATGGCGCTGGCAGTGTATATGCTCGTATTGTCAAAGATGCCCTCCAAGAAGGTACAGAAGAAGTTTTGCAAGATTGGAGTAATTATCTTATTAACCAAGCTTTTGGTTTAATGGATGAAAATTATAAATACTTGTCTGAATGGAACTTGCAAACTATGACAGACGCCTTTATGATGGGCGCTATTATGTCATTGGCAGGAAGTGGTTTTAGAATTATGACCACTAAGCGCTTTGATACTGGTATTGCAAAAACTAATAAACAAGGTGATATTAAGTATGATAAGAAAGGCGAGATAAAAACTAAGAAGCTCGGTAAATTTGCATCATACAAATATTATTATAACATAGAGACTTTGTCACAAGACTTGTCCCAAGTGATATATGATAAATCATTGACAGTGCAAGAGCGTACCCGTTTAATGGGTGGTGTTTATACAACTCTTAAAACTATAACTGATGTTTTTGGTAGTCTTGGCGAAGAACGTTATAATAGAGCTGCTCAATTGCTTAATGCTATTAGTGAAAATGCAGTAGCAACAACAAAGTTTGATTATACATCTGATGAGGTATTAAACGATGACTATAAACGAGTTGTTGCAGATTTGGATGAGTTTAAGGATTTCATTTTGCAGAAAGCTGGTTCTAAATTATCTGCCAAAGGAATAGATAAAATTAATAAAGCCAAAACTTACAGTGAAGTTTTAAGAACAGTAAAAAATATTTTTGGTATAAATTTACGCGCAGATATTGCAAATTGGTTAGGTTTTAAGTCAGAATTAGACTTAGAAGATTTTACCCGCGGAAAAATGCTTCCGGCGGATGAGTTTTTATTAAAAGCTGAAAAGTATTCAGAACTTGAGGCAAACTATGCAGTCAATCAAGTTATTAAGCAAATAAATAATCTTAAGGTAGATTTTAAGGTAGAGGGTAATCCTACTTTCAAAAAACAACTAAAAGAAAGTAAAATAACTAAAATCAAAGATATTTTTACTAAGAAATCTGCTGAGCAACAACTAAAAGAACTTACACAAAAACCAGTCGCTCAAAGAACAGATGAAGATAACTCTGTTATTGCTGAAATTAAAGCTGTAAGTGATATTCTTAATAACGGTAATTTTAGGCAAGTAGTTACTGCTGAAGATGGTGTAAATATAGCACAAGATGAAGATTCTAAAACTTTGGTAGCGCCTCGTAATATTATACGAAATTGTTCAACTAACGAAGTGTTCCGTAATGTTGCAGAGCAAAATCTCGTAGAAACAATTATTGCTACACCGCAATTAAAAGGAGTGCTTAGCCAAATTCTTGATATATACAAAGAGTTCAAGAATAATAATACTGTAACAATAGACCAGGCTCTTAGAGATTTGTACTTTGACAACACATTTATCAATATGCTTCTTGACAAATCTGGTATTGATAAAATTGTAACTTTGTTGTCTAAGACAGATACAATAACTAAAAATATTAGCGTAAAGAACGCTCAAGGCGCTATCTATAAAAATACATTCAAAATTGTAAATGATAATATTGCAAAATCATTGTTAGTATATTATTTACGTAGCGGTGATGTTGGATATAGAACTTTGTCTATATTTACAAGTCAGCAAAAAAGTTATATTGCAGATTATCGCGCGCAATTAGAGTGGTTACAAAAAGCGCAGAGCAAAACATTTGTGCCTACAGCCATAGATTTAGATATATTTGAAGATACTCTAAATTTGTATGCAAAAAGCATTACTGCAGATATGCGTCAAAGTCTTATTACAAAATTTTCGAAAGGAGGCATATACTCTGCAGAGGCTGTTAGTGAGTTAAATAAAATATCAGGCTATAAAATGCGAGTAGCTAATGAATATGATAATATCCATTATGCAGATATTCGTACTGATGCAGGTAAAACATTTAATGCATTTATGTCGAAAATGGGACTTACCGAAATTGCAGCAGTATCTATAATGCCTCATAACGTAGATATAAGAGAAACTATCAATGGCGATTTTGAGGGTGACCCTATTGCATACTATAGAAGCCAATTTGAAGAGTTCACTTCTGATAAATATACTTTCGATTATGATTTATCAAAAGATGTGCCTAATCGTTTTACAGTAAGACCTCTAACCGATAGAGTTTATGATGCTGTAGTTATCAGTAAAGAAATGTCTACAAAGAAAGGCGATAAGACAGAGGACTTAAGTCAAGGCACTAAATCATACGATGTTGTGAACAAACAAAGTTTTGAAGGCCTTGGAAAAATTGGCGAAACCATTCTTGAAAAAGTTAAGTTAGCCGACAATATTCCTGACGCCGTAAAAGTTAGCTTAACTATTAATGATATTATACAAGATATATCTTTGTTGAGCGAGAATACTCTTGCTAAGATTCGTAACGAATATGGTGAAGTTTCTGCAGATACTGTTGAAATGTATCTTGGAAAAATACTGAAAAACTCAAACTATTATCTTGTAAAAACAGAGGACGGTAAGGTAGTATTGTCTAAAATACTTTATGCCGAAGAACTGTTAACAGAGAACTTCTTTGATAATATTGACTCATTGAAAAAAGGTGAGCGGAGATTAATACACGAATTTGTAAATAATGATTTTATTAAATACGGTATTAAAGATGTAGTTGTTGAAGGAGAGCACTTTGGCAGTAACGAGGGCGGATATTTTGACCCAAATACAAATACATTGTATGTCAACTTAGATGATACGGCTTCGTTAAAGTTAGGTACATTTACTCATGAATTTACTCATGCAGTACAATATCATAACAACCTCACATTTGGTTATGACCCGCGCGAAATTATTGATAAATGGACTACTGCAAATAAGAACAAACTTGTGAGTGAATTAAAGAAATATGTTCCAAGTGTATTCTCTGAAGCTTATAAGAGACGTGTGGGAGCAAGCAATAATATTGAGGCTGCCGCTTGGTTTGTATATACTAATGTGGCGGGCGAAGCTGAAGCACGCAATTATGCATTAAATGGCCCAGAGCATTTTTTGCCTATTATTGCAACATCTAGCGGGGATATAATAATGCCGTGGGGTACAATGTATATTGACCCAACGCATACTACACCGATAAAGTCTGCGTTAGCTAAAAAGGTATCTAAAGAAACAAGCACTGAAAAAAAATTGACTGCCGAAGAGTTTGGCCAAACTATGAATCAAAAAGCTGGCAAAACTAAGCGCGTAAAGAGTGAAGGTCGTTCGTTTACTTACAAAGAGGAAGCCTCTCATAGTAATATGAAATACTTGTGGGAAGCGGCGCATAGAGAAGGCAAACCTTATGTCCTTACAGATACTCGAATAAAGGATTTAGTTGTTGCAACTACAGGCAATGAAAAATATCTTGATGCCGACTTTATGCGTAGAATACGTTCAGGTGAAATGCGCACTGTATCAGATTTACTTAAATATGTAATATCGTATGATACTATAACGCCAGAGATAAACAATACTATTAAATTAATTAATAAGTATTGGTTTAAGAATGACTACGTTACTTCAGCTCGCGTACTTGACCAACTGGCTACAGAAGGAGTTAAACGTTTGTATGCTACTCGTTCTGCTATACGAGCATTACTTTTAAGTAAACCAGAAGTAGCAGAAGCCTTCGGATTATCTGATGCCTTGATAACCAGCATGGATGTTAAGACTCTATTTAAGAATATAAATGAGTTACTTAAACAACCTAACTTTAAGCGTAGGTATGAAGAGATATACGACGGATTTGATAAAATTGGAGGTAAAAATTTAGACGTTGATTACAAACTATTACGTATTTCAATACTCAATAACTTTGTAGGAAACATTGAATCTGGCGCAGCTATAGCATCATGGGCACGGTCTTTAGCAATAAATCAAAAGCTTAGAGATTCATCAATATCTTTGGACTCTGAATCAGAAAGTAAAGATAGTGGTACGAGAAGCTTAAGTGAAACTATTGCCGATGTTAATGCTCAAATAGACCACGAATTAGGTCAATCCTGGTTTAATGATATTGCAGATACCTCGAGAGCAGAACGTGAAAATTTAGTTTTTGAAAATAAACTAAACGAGTATATTGCAAAATTGCAATCTTCCTCAAAAGATGTATTACTAAAAGATATGAAACTTATTCAACGAACCTTAAGTCACGATACTGATGATGAAGGTAATTGGATAAGTCCGTTAAGACAGGATATTGCTAATATGGCAGACGACGAACTTGATGTTGCGTATCTTGCATATAAATACACGTCTGGAACAGATTTTGCAGAACTTCGTGAACAAATTGCAAATCAATTGAAGGATGCCAAAGGTGGAGTTGTCGAAAGACCTAGATACAAAGTAGCGCAAAGTGTAAAATATCTTGCAGAAAAAATTCGCAAGCTTCTTACTCCGGACGAACTCAAAGCCTTTACAGATGAATATCCGGACTTAGTTTATTCTGAAAATGGCAGATATGTTTTGCCTCGCGAAGATATTGGTGATGGCAAAACAAGACCAATAGATATTGTAAAAGTCCTTCAACTTGAAGAAACATTCAAAGAACTTGCTGCAAAAGCTTATGCCATTAAAGTTGCTCGTGAACGTTTCTTGACGGCTGAAGATGCCTTAGCCAAAACTAAGGCTATGGTAAAAGAGCTAAAATCTAAACTAAAAGCCGAACGAGAAGCAACTAAGTCAGCAGGTTCTAAAGTAGTGTATGTCAATACTAAAGGCGATACTAATATATCAATTGTTAGTACCCGTGCTATACCTGATAAGTTTGACAAGTTGCTTAATACTAACTTTGAAAAAACTTTAAGTAAGACGAAAGTTAAGTATTTAACAGCAGAAGGCGAAATGCATACTAGAAAATCTTTAGCAACTTTTGTATCTGAAAATGCAGAAACTCTTGCTACTATGACTGTGGATGAAGCTCGTGATATAGTTAACTTCATTCAAAATTCATCACCAGTCATTAACGCAGCAGATGCAGATAGCTTATCTACGTATAGAGCAATAAGTATGTATACTCTTGCATATATCTATACGAATAGCAAAGGTAAATACGCTATATTCCAGTTAACGCCTGAAGAGTTAGTAACTATTGAAGGTATTGTATCAAGTAGTGCTAGTGCTGCAGGTACAGAATTAGCAATATCTAAACAAGTACTTGAGAACTTTAATCCTGCTAAGTATATTGTTAAATCTTTGGCGGCTTCAATGCGTATAAACTTTAGTGAAGATACATTAAATGAGCTCGCAGATTTGACAAGCAAAATTAGTATTAAAGATACTGATGGAATGAGTATTGATGACTCTCGAGAAGTAACGTTAGCTAATATAGCTGAGCTTAATAGCCTCTTTAATAAGATGTATAATGAAGGTATTGCACAATATAGGGGCACAAATAAGTATAGCGTATTTGACCAACTTTGGAAATTCCAGCGTATGGCAATGCTCAGTTCACCCGGCACTTGGTTAAGAAACTGGACATCAAACCAAATGCTCAAAGTAGCTAATAAAGCAAGCGCGGTTATAGGAGATGCAACGTTCGGAGTACTTAACAAACTTGAAAATAAGTTTAGTAAAACAAAGGTCAAATCTAAGCCTGTACGAAACTTAACAGATGACCAAAAGTCATTAGTTCATTTTGCAGAAGATATAGCAGGTTATAAAACTGATTTTGTAACTGAAGAAAAACTTGTTGAGAATTATGATTCAGCAATTACAAAATTAGATAAAAAGATAGAACTGCAAGAAAGATACAAAGTAAGTGTAATTGCAAAATATAAAGAATTATATGATGCTAATTTATTGCAAAAACTTAATGACACTAAAACTGCTATAACATTAGACCACGAATACAGACTAGCTAATTTAGAATATAAACAAAATGTTGCAGATAAAGTTAGTGTTCGCAGAACAATGTACGGCCAATATCAAATTAAAGGCACCGTAATTTCTAACGATGTTGCGGCTTTTGTTAAAGACTATATTCTTGACAGTGGTTTTTATGATATGCTTGGCGAATCTATAAATAAATACACCGCTGGTGAATTTTTAGAAAGCCACCAATCTGCGAGCAAAAATCTGGCAAATATGATTGTAGCAAGTGTGCAAAGTGAAATATTTAATGACGAGACTTTCAAAGTACCTGACTGGTGGAAAAAAATAAGTAAGAAGGGTTCTGAGGCTAAAGGTCTTAATATGTGGAGCCAACTTGTATATAAGGCTATAAGTGATGACCCGTGGGTTAGAAAGGCTTTTGCAAGTTATTTAGGTAAGATATTAACTGAGGATGATGTCAATCTTAATCACGGAATATCTAATGAAGTGCAAGCACGTATAATTGATGCTTATAAGATGGCAGCTTGGGATTACATGCATAAGTCAAACTTTTTTAGCGCGATGGAAAAGGCATTAAGAACACACATGTCTGAAGGAGGTTTCTTTATTTACAAACAAATTGCGCCATTTGCAGTTAGCGCGTGGAACTGGTTCAAAGAAGGACTTAATTACACTCCGTTAGGTTTGGGCAAAGCTATTATAGAATATGTAAAGCTTGAAAATAAAGTAGCTAAAATGGACGCTGATGCCGCTAAAGGTATGGGACCTACAGGTCGATGGGCAGCATATATTGTAAAACGTAATATAGGCAAGGGTACTATAGGTACAATAGGCTTCATTATTGGCGCGCTACTTGCAGGCTTTGGTGTGGCAGGTATTGACGAACAAGATGACAAGATAAAACTTAGAGTAGGTAATGTTTATATCGATATAAGTCAATTGTTTGGTACACAAGGTATTCTGCTTGGTATGGTGTTCGCTAATTTCTTTGCGGATGATGGTATTGTTGCTAAATCAAAAGCCGCAGATAAAAATGGCTTTGGAGTATTCTTAGATTGTGCTGGCGCATTTTTCGATCAGTTATTTATAGATAGCACTTTCAGCGACCTATATAATATCTTCGAATACACTAATAGCTTCAGTGATGTCTTAATAAATATGACAGACAATACGTTATCTTCATTCATACCTAACTTCTTGAAAGTTATCAATAATGCTACATACAACCACAAAGTTAAGTACAGCAAAGGCTTCCTCGGTATGCTCGAGCGCAAAGTCGTACAAACTGTACCCGGTATTGCCTATGCATATCCTAAGCAATATGATGTGTATACAGGTGAAATTAAATGGCAATATGGCAGCGGCTGGTGGGGTATATTCCAGAAAGTTGCTAACAGTGCATTGCCTATCAAAGTTTATCCGTATTCGGTTAGCGATATTGAAAAAGAAGCAATTCTCAACGGAGTAAATAAAGGTCAATTAACTGGAAATTATGATAATATAAAACCCTTTACTCCTGCACAAGTATCTAAACTTAACGAATACTACGGACAATTAAATAGTGCTGATTTAGCTGAGCTAAAAGCTAACAAAAAGAAGTATAAAGTAAAAGATGAAAAAACTGGAAAGTATGTTGAGCTTACTTACAGTAAAATGACTGCAAAGCAAAAAAATAACGTTATCTCCCGTATAATGGAAGATAACGCTGAGATTGCTAAAATTTATGTATATACTTCAAGCGGTGGCAAATATTATGCTAAAACAGAAACAGCATTCCAAACACTTAGAAGCTTACGAATCAAAAATGTATTTAGAGCTACAGGTAGTAAGAAGGGCTTTAATTAGTCCTGTACCATCGCCGCTTTGTAAGCTCAGCATGTAACCAGTCTAAATCTTCTTGTTCACCTACTACGGTGATGTAGTCTCCTGATAGCGGGCATCTCAAATCGAGGTGCTCGTTATCCATTTCTATGAACCGTAATGATTTTTTTATTCCGTGGCAACGTTGCTCAATATGTTTTAAGCACTCTATTCTGTTAGGAAATTCATACGGTATATATGTGTCAGTTATTATAGTCATATTAGCTCCTTTGTTTTAATATATAATATTTATTTCTCGATAGATTATTCAAGATTGATTCTAATTATCATCTATTATATATTAAAATTGATTATTCATATATAAATTGATTATTATCAATCAAATCATTATGGTATAATTCTTTCCACTGAATATCTAACATATTTGCAACTCGCTGTAGATAATAAGCATAATCTAAATGCTTTTTGATTTCCTTAAAATCGTAAGTATTTAATGCCTCATTAACTACTAAACAATTATCTGGAGTATCTGGCATTGCACCATAAGATATAGTATCTTTATAACGTTTAACTTTGTATAACTTTCCAAGAGACTCATCTTTTGTTGCAATAACACGATTACATTTGAAAAGCTCTTCTTCGTGGCCGTCAGCAAACCTTTGTACAACCTTAAAATATGTCGGGCCTTTTTTACAAGTTATTGCAAAGTCAGTAAGATTTTTACATTGCACTAATGTTACTGCAGGGTCTATACCTTCAACTAAATACTTTGTTGCAGCTTTAGAACAAATGAACGCATCGAGTGGACCATACTTAACAGTGCCAGGTCTATGAAAATCATCCATAAGCCACGCGCCTTTACGTTTAATTTTACCACTTGTTTTAACCAACAAATAATTGTTAACGTCACGTTGCCATATTTTTGCAACCTCATCTCTGTCCATACCAATACCAGATACTGCAGTCCATTCATCCATACATTTTTGGAGTTTATCCAAGTCGTTACGATTGATATAAACCAAAATACCATCGGTGTTTGTTTGGATAATTCGAGCACTTACTATAGTATTATATATCTTGCATGCGAGCGCAGTCAAAAAGATTTGGCCAAGTCGACAGCAACGCGAGCACATATATGGGTCATACATATCAAGGTACTTATTGCCTGACGCACCGTATGCTGTATTCAAAACAAGTTTAAGAGCTTTTTGCACTTGCTCATCCTCTTTTGTAGGATTTGCTTTATGCTTAATTGCAATACGTTCATTGTATATATCGATAAACTTCTGTTTATCTTCGACTGTTCGGCTAAGGCAATCAAATTGTATAAGCATTGATGGATAATAGGAAGCTGCGTCAACGTTTACTAAGCAATACTCTTCATCGCTTTCTACATACAAAGCTTGTGTATCTTTTCTATTTGTATCATATACACTATGAATACCGCCGTTACCATAACTTACAATATTACCGAACGCTTTAACTTCCCAGTTCTCTTGAGAAGTTAGCAACTTATTCAATATTTGTGCCGGCACATTTTGCTTGCAATAGGCTTCAATTTTTGTTGGCAAACTTATTTCTATCTTTTCTTCGTCAGTGAAATGCATGCGCTTTGCTCCAAGAACCTTTGAAATAAGCGATGCGTTAGTACTCATTCTCCACGTTTTTTCAGGAATACCATATTTATCACCGAGTGCCTTTTTAGTCATTGTATACTCGTGAATAACCTCTTTATAATGTTTCATTGAAGCATACACGTCTTGATTACAATAATATAGTATTTCCGCTTTATCTTCATCTGACAAGTCTTCTTTATCAAATGGAATAGATGTTTCTAATATATTAAGTCCAAGAATAGCTTCTTTTTCTTTAAGTGACATACTTTTGTCATCGTCATCTCGAAGGTCTTGGTAAGTTATACCAGCCAATTTTCTATTAGCAAAAGGCTGCAATCTAATATGTTCTTTTGTACTATATGCCAAGTCAGGCCTAATTATTATATCGTTAACAATCTTGACTTGTTCAGGCGTAAAACCCTGGTATATTGCATTTGCAATCATTAAGTCGTAATGCTTAATATTATAACCTACATTGCAGATATTTTCTTCACGCATTAAGTTTATTAACTTTTCTCGGCAATTAGTATCATCGCTTGATACAAATATAAAATTTTGTTTTATATCTTCATCAAACTGCATATCTTCCGGCATATCACCAAATACACAGCACCACCAATGAGGAAATACCTCAAAGTCAAAGAATCTTAATTTATTCATAGTCTCTCCTTAAAACGGTTTATAGTCCGGGTCAAATTCACCACGTTTGTAAAATACTTGTGTTGTGCCCTTTGTTTCGCCAATTTGCTCGTATGATTGCTCAACATCAAACAAAGTACAAATATCTTCTTTGAATGTAAAATTTGTACAAGGTTTACTATAACCGTTGTTTCCACACCACTCAACAAATTGTCTATATAAGCTCATGCAACGTTTATTATGCAAATCACCGAGACGAATATCGTTTTCATAAAGCCATTCATTAAGCGGGCTTTGACGGCGCCTAAACACATCGAGCAATCTTGCGTCACTTTGTGTAACCTTAAACTTGCCCTCTTCAATAGCAATCTTAATACCTTCAACGGCTTTATACAAGAAATATTCCATATCTTCTTCTGTTATTTTTGTATCAAACAACGGGTCTGGATTGCTAATCTTTTCATTAAGCTCAACAAGAATAAGTCTACGATATAAGCCAGATGTTTTATCCATAATCTTTGGCAACTTATTACAGTTAAATATAAGAGTTGAATACGGTACAAAATCCATAACTGCCGCATATATTTGTCTAACTGAAATCATATTGCCAGATACTATAGACTTGAATCTACCTGTATTTTCAAGAAACTTTCCATCAACAACGTCGTCATCGAGATTAAGTAACTTTGATACTAAGTTTGCGAGATAATAGTCTTTATCAAGTTCTGCCAAACCAACGTGAGCACAGTTATGGTCGCCAACCATTCTTTGTAAAAGTTTTTGATATGTCGATTTACCTGTACCGCCTTCACCTTGTATAATGAAGAACTTTTCAAATAAGTTTTTCTTCAATAAACAATAACCTGCAATTTGATACAAGAACTGCATCTTAATAGGGTCGTTACCAGTTATATCACACATAAAGTTATCAATACGCGGTGAGTACACCGGGTCAGGATTATATTCGTGCGGTATAAAAATTGTATTTATATCACTTTTATTCGGTGATTCTAACTCGCCAGTAACAAGATTAAGTATGCCGTTTTTGCAAGCTATCTTATACCAGTCTTTGTCAAAGTCCTCAGGTTTAACTTGTGTTTTTATTTTTATAAACTCAATTATTTCTCTACGACCTGCTTTAGGAATATTTTTACTGAGCTCATAGTGAATAAGTTTTTCAACTTCTATTTCGTTTAACGGTTTATAATATATTCCATTAAAACTATAAAAGTTATCATAGAATGAAATAATATCGTTTTGTCCGATAAGTTTATCCGCAAGCTCATTATATATGTTTTGTTTCTCTGCGGCGTTTTGTTTAGTGTCTTTTTCGCGTGAACGAAGTACAGTTTTGAATAACTCATTATTCGCCATAGGCTCATCAAAAATATATTCATTGATAGCTCGAATACTATTTTCAATTTGTTTTTCTGTAAATTTATGAGTTAGTTCAAGTTTAGTACGCCACTTGAATAGTACGTCATTTCGGCCATCACCATTAACCATTCCTATAAAAGACGGAGTATCATCTTTCAGTGCAGGAATAAGAAAATACGGTATTTCTTCAACATAGTCATTCCATTCACCCCAAGCTCTATGTGGGTCGTTACAAGGAAGAATAATATAACCCGTGCCATTAGCACGAGTATCTATTGTTATATTTAATGCACACTTTATATGACTCTCAGACTTAATCTTTTCAGAGGGGTCTTTAAGTAAAATATGCATTCCGCGGCTTGTATAATTATATGAATATTTTACTTCCCATTTTTGTAGCAATTTTTCAAGATATTCTTGCGAGCGCGGGTCATCGATATTATCAATATCAACAACAACCATACCTTGCGGGACAACCCATCCTATACGCTTGCCTTCTGCTACGTATTGTTGTGCCTCAGCATAAGACAAAGGTTTAGTTTTCCATTTATTTAGTGCAGCTTTATTATCTAATGAGCTATCGTATTCTCTGTCCTTCCAAAGTTCTGGATTATATGATGGTATTAGCACATATTGTCCATTAGGATAGATTTTATTAAGTCTTGCTAAATTCTCGTCCATTAAATTGCTCCTTTTATTGACATAAACAAGTCTGCCATTTTTTCTTTGTTTTCTACAGCTTTCCAAATGTTAGATTCTACTGTATTATCAAATATAAGTATATCTATCTGTACAGGTTTATCTTGTCCCATACGCCATACTCTATGTAACATTTGATTATATTTAATGTAACTATAATCAAGCGTGTAAAATATAATTCTGCGACACATTTGCAAGTTAAACGATTCACATCTTGAACATTGCAAGAATAACAAATTTGCTTTGCCAGACTTAAAGTCATCGATATTTTCAGTCCATCTTGCAAGGCCAAACTCGTGCTTGAGTTCATTCAAATCTTCTGCAAACCTGTATACAATAACTGTCGGTTCATCAGTAAGATTGTCATTTAACCAGTCAAGTTTCTTATTTCTTTCGATGTGCCAAACTTCTCTTTTAGCCTCTACCTCGTCAGTCAAATACAAGAAACCATTTACGGCTTGATGTAACTTTGTAATCGCTGCAAGTTTAGTCATAGTTGTTTCATAATCGCCGATACTAACTACACCTTGCTCAGCTTGCAAATATTCTTTTGTAGGAGTATAAGGCAATCTAACAACATTAACATTAAGATTAGGCATATTGTCTTCATCGTCGTACTCTACTCTTTGTGTATACATCGCAATATTACGTTGCCAACCAGGTTGATATTGTTCTTTAATACCTACAGGTTGTTGTATCATACGACCGCCAAAGTACTTGTTATCAAGTATGCAACATTGTTGTACAAATTGTGTATACTTAATATCACCCCACTCACTTATATGCATATTGTGGAATTGACAAAATATATCAAGGTCATTGTTTCCACGAGGCGTTCCACTTAATCCCCATACATAAGTAGCCTTTTTCGATAACATAAAAACAAGTTTACTTATTTGCGAGTTATGTGATTTAATTTTATGGCACTCATCAACAACTATAACATCCCATAATACGCCCAAAAGTTTAGGCTTAGTTTTATCTTGTATAGCAGAAGTAAAACTCATAATAACTGTATTTTTAGGCAGTATTCCTTGAGGTTCTATTTCAGCATTCCACATATTTTTAACGGCATCTGCTGTTGACAAAATAAGAACTCTTGCTTTGCCGTCAAGTGATTTATCTACATCTCGTATAGCATCTACACAAGGATAGGTCTTACCTTTACCGGGTTTATAAAATAAACAAGCGTGTTTACGCTCTAATAAAAACCAATAGCCGTATTCTTGGTACGGCTTTCTATTTTCTAAGTATTCACTGTATAACATCGTCGTCTCCTTTGAACTTAATCATTAAGGCTTCTACTATAAGTGGGTCATCTACAGATAACCATATGCCGTTGGCTTTCTTAATTTTACGGCCTACGACTTCTTGTGCTTCTGTCGTACCATAACCATGGTCGCAATCACGCTTAATCTCTAATCCTACAAATAGTCCTATTGTAGCATCCTCGCCAAACATCTCTACAAGTTTAGAAAGTTTAGCAGGTATACACGCTGTTAAGTCAGGTCTACCTTTTTCTGTATACATATTCTGTGCATTTTTGTAAACATAGCCTCCGTATTTTCTTACTGTGGCTAATATTCGTTCTTGTACCTTACGTTCTCTTTCAGTCTGTGCCATTGTTGCCTCCGTTGTTTTATTATGGTGCTCAAGACGAGATTCGAACTCGTACTTTACGGATTTTAAGTCCGTTACCTCTGCCTGTTGGGTTACTTGAGCATATGAGCAGTTTAAGCTCTTGCTCAGGAGCACTCGAGTCTGGCGCAGTTTAGCAAATAAGCAAGGTCGCGCTTTACCTTATAACTTTCCAACTTTAGCTTTCGCAAGGCATGGACACTCCTACGGCCTGATTACCTGCGGCGGCCCCAGGTGGTGATACTGGCATATAGCGTATCACGCGGTTCGTTCACTTAACCGGAATGGATAAGTGCGTGCAGTTTAACGACTTGCTCGTGGTCGTCAGGAGGATTATACAACGGGCTTGTAAGACTTGATTTTGTAACTGTCTACAGTTTCCTCGGTTGTATCAAAGGTGCCGTCGTCGAGAGGAACTTTAACTTCTTTTGTATAGCTTTCAATCTCAACGTGACCGATAAAATGCTTACCTACGAGTTCATTGTGAATCGTCTCGTAGTCGAGTTCAAATGCCTCAACTTTTTCAGGTGTATCAAGTTGGTCATGCAAGCAAGCTTTAATCAAATTATTGTACGACCATCTTGCCTTCGGGTCAAGTGTGTGATACAAAGTTGACTTACCAGCTTGTCTACTTTCAACTTCAAGTTTTACCATCAAAGAGCCTCTTTTACTTTCAGTAAGCTCTGCACTTTTAACTTCAAAATCGAAGTCACCTTCTTTGTTAAGAAAACCTACGCTTTCATAATCACTAAACTTTTCAATCATTGTTTTGTTCTCCTTTATAATTATTTTTAGTTTTCATCAGATGTTTCAACATCTTTTGTTTCAGCTATTGTATCAACTTCAGGAGTCAATACTTTTGTTTCATCAAGTACACCTGCTTTAATCAAAGCTTGCCACTTATCATAGTTAAAGTCCTCAACGAACTCGCCAGTTTTGAGAAGCATATCTCGTGTACCGGTATCCATCAATGGGTGAGGCCCTACGTAAGTAAGAAACTTTACTTCTTTTTCACCTTTGTCATTAAGACAAGTCTTTCTGCAGCAATAGAAGATGTTGCTTGCGTCTTTCATACATTTAATACCAGTTTTAATAGTTAAATCTGGCACAATACGTATCTCTTTGTTAAGGCCTGATGTTTCAGTAAGTTCTTGCTCACTCGTGTGAGTTATCCATACAAATGTCACTTTTTGTTCTTCCGAAAAACGTTTCATATTGTCTTTCAAGTTAAGAACCATTTTTGCAACATCACCCCATTCTTGCATTGACAACGCTTTGCCACCTTTTGTAGTTTCAAGATAAACTTTATAGTCATCTTGCAATGCTGCAAAAGTATCAATAACTATTGTCTTGAACTTATCTGCGTCAGGTTTACGAAGTTCAGCAAGAAGTTCTGCTAGTTTTTCACAAGAAGTTTTCTTAATTTTACCGCCTATTGACGGGTCGTTTCTAAGGTTAATAACCTTAATGAGTCCTTTTTCCACGTCACTACGATATTTAGTCATAATGACTCGACCGCCACCGTCATTGCCAATTGACACGTACAATAAAGGTTTTGGATATGATGCTGCAATGAGCGTCTTGCCTGACTTTGGCTTGCCCATATACATATCAATGCTATGAGTTACAAAACTGTCATATTCCATTGTTGCCTCCAATTATTTATCTGTTTGTCCGAAGGCTGAATCGCCTCGTTTACCTTGTTTTTTGCAAGGAATATTTCTCAAAGTTTCTATTCTTACAACAACATACTGGCAAAATGCTATACCTGCTGGAAAAGTTATATCGTTGTCAGACAAGTTATGCACTATTGCATGAATTTCTCCAGTATAATTTGCATCGACAGGACAATGCGATATAATTATTCCTTGCTTTGCAGCAGACGTTCTTTCAATAAGCATCCCGCAAGTATCTTCTAAAACGTCAGCCTCTACCTCGAGAGGTACCACTGTAGTTGAATGAGCCTTAAAAGTTATATCATAGTCAAGAATAATATCAACTCCGGCATCTTCAAGATAACCTTTAATCATTTGCGACATTGCTAATCTCCTCGTCAATAACCAAAGCTCTCAAAAGTACAAGATAATTGATTGCGTCGCCTATTTTTTCATCCCATTGTTCAGGTGAAAATTCAACTGTTTCTTTGTCACTGTAAGGTCTTCTTGTACACACCATATCACGGATAGATATAAGGTGCTTTGTTAACTGAGCAAGGCACGCTTCTTTTGGAGTTGTGCTGAGATATTCAGCTGCCCGCTTAAAATGCTCGAGCCTATCGTCACGGTTAAGTGCATAACTTTTACCTTTGGCATAAAGCATGCTCGTTGTTTGCTTAACAAAATTTTTTGCAAATGCGTTAAACTTTTCTTGTGTCATTATTAGTCTCCTTTATTTTATTAAAATCGTGTGTAAGTATATCTTGCGGAGTATCAAGCAATGTATATGCTTTTCCACAACAAAATTTACCTTCAGGGCATTTTCCTTTCCAACAATCTGGCGCGCAGTTTAGGTCAAACAATACTCTGTTGTAATTACGTAATTTTTCCCATATCTTAAGCATTACATATCTAGTTTCTAATGTATTGCGCCTACAAATACGTTGCTTTATCATATGCGCCCATTGATAAGGCGTTGCGCTTATAATCAAAACATTGCGCAATCCTTGAGGAAGAACATACGCCGCTTCATCGTGGTCAACTCCATCAATAATAAGCTCTTTGTATCTCTTCATACTATCTTTACAAGTATTTATATATTCGTTACGATTTACTTTTCGCAACGGACTCTCATCATCTAGCAAATTATAAGGGATAACAAAATCGGCGTCATCACTATAATCGCTGTATTGGCAAGACGCAGACATAAATTTTACTTCATTTTGATGTCTTGTTATCTGCATTAAAAACCTACGTGACGCACCAACAATAACAACATTTATAACTCCAAACTTTTGGATAGTTGGATGCGGCAAATTACGCATAGTTATTGCTGTATCTTGTTTGTAAGATTTATTATACAATTCCATAAAATCATCCAAGTTTTTAATTTTATGGCCGCCTTGTGTAAGTCTTGCTGCACAAACCATCATTTTTTCACAATTTGTTATTACCTCAGGATTGAGAACTTCAACTTCTATTTTATTCATTTTCTTCCACCTTCTCGTTTGTATCTGGGCTATTAATATACTTACGAAGCATTGTTGTAAATTCGCTTGGCCGTTTTATAAATTTTTCTTTTACAAGAACTTTTGCAAAACCCGCGAGTGAAAATGCTATTTCGTTAACACTTATTCCCGGGCCGCAAGTATAAGTATATCGCCCGTCCGCAGTTTCAGTAACTTGTATTACCAAAAATTGTTGTTCGTTTTCCATATAAACTCTCCTGTAAAGTTTTTATTTCTTTCATTATAATATATTCAAGATTTTTTAATTTATTACTCATATATGATAATTTTAATATATAATATGGATTGATTAGATATATCATAATATAATTAATCGAGAATCGAATATTATATATTAAAATCAATCATTTTTATGGGTTTGTTCGTAGTCCTCAAGTCGCTTTTGCAATGAAGCTGCTCTAAGCATTATTACAACCACTATTACGTCTATGCAACAAAGAATAGCCATCGGTATTTCCCAAGGTATCTCAGGTATCACAAATAATATTGCTACAATTATACCGATTATACCGAGAACTATTGATGTGTACCACATTGATTTGAGTTTCCTCTTTACTTTATTTATTATATCAATATGGACTTGTTTCATTTTTGTCAGTCCTTACTTTCTTCAACCTTGGGAATCTCAATGAGTATTGTGTTGTGCCATAAGTATTTTTGCTTTGTGACAAAGAGAAGTATGCAATCTCTACAATTTTACCTATAATATCCGTAGGATACATAGCCCATCTTGTACGTTGCTCATCACTAAGACCTGTTCCCACTTTGCAGCTTATCTTGCTACCGTTAGGCAATGTTGCTTCACAATAAATATATCCTACACAGAGTTCATATTTACCAGTACCAAACTCAGTATCAACAACTCTCATATCGATTGTCTGTACTTGTTTAACTTTAAGCAAGTCGTCTGTGCGTTTAGGTACATATAAACCACTACCTGAGTTAATCATAAGTCCTTCACCACCTGAGTTAACAATATCAGTAAGCAACTCATTAAGTCCGGTGTCATCAACCATCTTGTTGTACACTTTCAAAGTAGGAAGAATACGAACTTCACCATTGCTCATATCTTGTTGATACATCATCTCATTCAAGGCTCTACGTCTATCACGATATGGCAATCCAAATTCTTGTATATCGAAGATGTTGTATATAAGTTTTTTGTTACTGGATTTACTATTTATAAGACCTGATGTAGAATTGAACTCACCAGCATTAAGTCGTTCGTATACACCTTGAGCACGTCTAATCGAGGCTTTAGTTTGCTCAGGACTAAGTACTTCGCCGTCATATACAAAGTTTGTATCAAGACCAGCCATATTAAAGTCAACGTTCATAGGTTTGCCGTTGCGAGAAGTAAATGTCCATTGACCATCTACAAATTTAGCGATGCAACGATTGCCATCAAGTTTCTCTGTAATGAAATAATCGTCAGGTATAAGTTTCTGACCTTCATATTTTTTAGCAAGCATAGGAGCTGTAGCATCTTTGACAAGCATTGAACGACCTATGCCAAGTCGCAATGTTCTATTTACAATAGGTTCAATGAAGTCGTTGTAATCGTTAACTTCTTCACAGCATTTAGCAATATACATCTCACTCAAATCGTGATTATTTATCGGCTTAAACAGAGGTTCAATGAATTTACGGAATGTTATGTCTGTTTCAGCGTGTTCTACTTTGTTGTATCTATTTACAAAAGTATAGCCGAGTTTGTGTTTGCCGTCAAGAATTTCAAGGATATAATAGAAGTCGTCTTTGACGTCAGGCACCATTCTATTGATTATACCTTCCTTCTCGTTGCGAGAGTCTGTTCCTTGTATGTATGTTATATAATGTTGTAACAAATAAATACGGTCTTTAAGATACATTACATTGAACTCCTTTTGTTTCTATTTTTACACATAACGTATTCGGCGTCGATTGCTTCAATCAGTTCACGAGTAATCTTTTCGTCAGGCGTAAGATTGAACTTTTTAATTTGTATACGCAAGAATGCTGCGAGTTTACCTTTACTTGTATTGCCGCAAAGTCTATCAAGTTTGGCTATTGCTTTTGCTTTGTCATCGTCGTCTAAATAAAAGTTAAAAAGATTCATTTTGTTCATTAGTTGTCACCTCCTACAGTCAGCCAGGGTTTGCAAGCTGTCAAATACTCACAGTCTTTACAAGAATAACTATCGTACTTTTTAAGGAACGGCATTTTGTGGTCTTTCATATAATCAATCATCGAGGCTGCATCAATTATGTCCTTAACTATTCCCTCGTAAGTATCTTGTTCAAGGTATCGTGTATTCAAATATGCACATTTATTATGTGCAAAATTACACCAAGCGTCATAATAATAACCACCAGGTTCGCAATTATAGTAAGGGTCGTCACCGTGGATTGCAACAACAGCTTTTTGATACAATTCTTGTGATACGTTTTGACTCTTTGCCCTTGACAATGTACCGTTACTCAACAATGTAGGTTGACCGAATTCTTGTTTAGGTATGTCAATATAGCCAATCTTAATGTTGCGAAGAGGTGTTCCGAACCTGTTATGT
>ULQF01097840.1_pt1 | contig 55860 bp, 40 predicted proteins | sample 1954211 | NCBI WGS metagenome assembly ULQF01 (sample SAMEA4835648, study PRJEB28245) | human gut metagenome | biome: gut microbiome; material: fecal sample | place: Denmark | collected 2008 | reverse complement strand
AGTGCTGAACATAGAAAAGAACGGGGAGCTTTCTTTGAAAATGTGTATGAACCTTTTGAAGAAGCTTCCCTGACGATTCCGTTGGAAGACATATCCGTCGTTATCTTGGAGAACAGGCAGATTTTGTTGTCCAACTCATTGCTTTCCGAATTGCCGGAATATGACATTGTTCTTTTTACCTGTGATTTTTCACATCTGCCGTCCGGTGTGCTGTTTCCGTTCCATACCCATTCCCGCTATTCGCAGATAGCCTGGCTGCAGCGGGATATTTCCGAGCCGTTAAAAAAACGCCTGTGGCAGGAGGTGATAAAAGCCAAAATAAACAACCAGGCCGCGGCGTTGGAAATTTTAAATAAATCCAATGCCGGCAAATTAAGGGAAATTGCCAAACTGGTCCAATCCGGCGACACCAAAAATTCGGAAGCTTTTGCCGCCGGAATTTACTGGAAAAGCTTTTTTACGGATTTTAACCGCGGCGATGATGACGATATCCGCAATGCCTCACTCAATTACGGTTATGCGGTGTTGCGCGGCTGCATGGCCAGAAGCGTCGTCGGCGCAGGATTGTTGCCTTGTTTCGGCATTCACCATGCCAACAAGCTCAATCAGTTTAATCTGGTAGACGACCTGATTGAGCCGTTTCGTCCGTTTGTTGATTATGTTGTCGCCAAACTGTCGTTGTCCGAAAACAAGCAATTGAATGTTGAATTGAAAAATCGGATCTTGCAGGTTTTAGGAATGAATTGCCGATTGAGGGGAGAAGACGTCAACCTTTTGAAAAGCTGCGAAATGACGGCGGAAAGCCTGGTCAGGGCAATGACCGTAAAAAAAGTTTCAGAGTTAAAATTGCCGGCCATGGAAAAAGAAACGTTTTTGTTGTAAGGTTGTGGATAAGTGGCCAGGGAAGGAGAAAGATATATGCGGATGATCGTCTTTTTCGACCTGCCGACCTTAACCAAAACCGACCGGCGCAACGCGAGTCGCTTGAGGAATTTCCTGCTGAAGGACGGTTATACCATGTTGCAGTTGTCCGTCTATTCCCGCATCTGCAAAGGGCAGGATGACGTCGAAAAACATGCTAAACGCTTGAAATCCTTGATTCCCAAGACCGGAAGTGTTAGACTGTTAACCGTAACCGAAAAGCAATATGCGTCTATGGAAATCTTGGTCGGAAGCTTAAAAAAAGAGGAAGAAATAGGTGACAAACAGCTCCTTTTGCTCTGAATTTCCTGTTTTTAAAAACAAAAAAGCCGTTGATATTCAACGGCTTAATTGGAATCTATTATAGCATATCTGATTTGGAAAGGAAGCTATAACGAAGAACAGGCGGCCGCAATCATAGCAGAAATTATAGCATATCTGATTTGGAAAGGAAGCTATAACTCAGAAAACTCACTGAAGAGCAAGAAACAAATTATAGCATATCTGATTTGGAAAGGAAGCTATAACCTCGTCATATTGTCAACCCTGTGTTCGCCAATTATAGCATATCTGATTTGGAAAGGAAGCTATAACTGTTTTCCCGGTGTTTATATTCTTCCATTTATTATAGCATATCTGATTTGGAAAGGAAGCTATAACACATATGCGTTTCTCTCTTTTGTTGCCAGTATTATAGCATATCTGATTTGGAAAGGAAGCTATAACAGTCCAGCTCAGCACGAGGGAAATTCGTGCATTATAGCATATCTGATTTGGAAAGGAAGCTATAACCCTTGAACTACGCCTTACGCGCCCACAATTATTATAGCATATCTGATTTGGAAAGGAAGCTATAACCTGTTAAAAGAAAACTAGAGTTATTGATAAATTATAGCATATCTGATTTGGAAAGGAAGCTATAACTCGGTGTTACATCGATTCCATTAAAAAACAATTATAGCATATCTGATTTGGAAAGGAAGCTATAACTGTATGCCACCTGGTACGGCTTTCAGGTTGATTATAGCATATCTGATTTGGAAAGGAAGCTATAACCAGTCTTCGTATGCTTGCCAGTCCTCCTTCATTATAGCATATCTGATTTGGAAAGGAAGCTATAACAAAGAACAAGCAGCCGCAATCGTAGCAGAAATTATAGCATATCTGATTTGGAAAGGAAGCTATAACAGATAATACTGTGTACGCTGACTGCGGCCGATTATAGCATATCTGATTTGGAAAGGAAGCTATAACAGCACATTTCAAACCTTATCCAAACTGTTAATTATAGCATATCTGATTTGGAAAGGAAGCTATAACCAAGTTTATGAAAATAAAAAACTAAATTTTATTATAGCATATCTGATTTGGAAAGGAAGCTATAACAAGCGCCGCCGGCGTTTTCTGCCCCGGGCGATTATAGCATATCTGATTTGGAAAGGAAGCTATAACTGATGGTTGCTGCGGTTGCACTTGTTAAGTATTATAGCATATCTGATTTGGAAAGGAAGCTATAACCACTGAACACTATAACGCAAACGGCGCAAAATTATAGCATATCTGATTTGGAAAGGAAGCTATAACAAACTTAATCCGGAGATTGTCAAAGCAGTAATTATAGCATATCTGATTTGGAAAGGAAGCTATAACTCAACAATAGAGCGGTACTGCCGTCGCGGGATTATAGCATATCTGATTTGGAAAGGAAGCTATAACTGGATTGGAGTTTGTTTGCCGGCGTTTCGGATTATAGCATATCTGATTTGGAAAGGAAGCTATAACTATGGGACGCAACAATCGGCGGAGCTATCTATTATAGCATATCTGATTTGGAAAGGAAGCTATAACTAAGTACCGGCTTCAATGTCATTTTCCCAAATTATAGCATATCTGATGTGGAAAGGAAGCTATAACAATAAAATCAGTTTTTAAGAGAGGATTTTAATTATAGCATATCTGATTTGGAAAGGAAGCTATAACCGTATTGCCGGTAATTGCCGCCGAATAGACATTATAGCATATCTGATTTGGAAAGAACGTTACAATAAAATCATCAAGCTGGTTATAACTAACATTTTTAACTTTTACAGAAACTTATTATAACATCCATTTTTTAAAAAAGAAATAACAACCATTGGTTATTTAAAAATCCGGAACAATCTGAAAACCATGTCATGCAGGGGCATGGTCTGCCGCAGCTTATGCGGATGTTGCCTGCACAACCACTCATCTGCCGGTCAGGATTGTTCCGGACGGCGCAATTATAATTGAAATTAATCTTCTTTAGAAGCATTTTCAGAAAGTTCTTGCGCTTTTTGCTCAAGTTGCTTTTTTTCTGAAAGAGCTTTTTCGATTCCTTCTTTGGAAAAGTCTTTGGGCAGTACTTCGTAGATTATATCCATGGTTATTCTCCTCATATTTATTATGAATTTTTACCAAAATGTCCGTTTGAAAGCAATAAAAGGTTTGATATTCGGGGAAGTCTCAGGTGTATTTTCCGGGCAAATGCGGCAAAATTCTCATACGGAAAATAAAGGCCGACGGTAAATACCGCGGCCGGTGATACGGGGAATTTATGTTTTATCGGATTCGGACAAACGGATATTTTCCGGTAAGTCGATTTTATTTATTTAAGTTTCTCCCGCAGATATTTTGCCGTATAGCTTTTTTCCGATTTTGCAACTTCTTCCGGCGTGCCCTGAGCGACGATTCGGCCGCCGCCGTCACCGCCTTCCGGTCCCAGGTCGACGATATAATCGGCCACTTTGATCACGTCCAGGTTATGCTCGATGACAACCACCGTATTGCCTTGGTCGACCAAAGTTTGCAACACTTTCAACAGACGGTTGATGTCTTCAAAGTGCAGTCCCGTGGTCGGTTCGTCCAGAATATAAAGGGTTTTGCCGGTTGCCCGTTTGGAAAGTTCTTTTGACAGCTTGATGCGCTGGGCTTCGCCGCCGGACAGGGTAGTTGCCGGCTGGCCGAGGTGAATGTAGCCGAGGCCGACTTTGCGCAAAAGGTCCAGCCGGTTTTTGATCGACGGGATGGAGTCGAAAAAGTCAAAAGCCTCGTCGACGGTCATGTCCAAAACGTCGGCGATGGATTTGCCCTTATATTTGACTTCCAGCGTTTCGCGATTGAAGCGTTTGCCTTTGCAGACGTCGCAGGCAACGTAAACGTCGGGCAGAAAGTGCATTTCGATTTTGGTCACGCCGTCGCCTTTGCAGGCTTCGCAGCGGCCGCCGGCAACGTTGAAGGAAAAACGCCCGGCGTTGTATCCTCTCGCCTTGGCTTCCGGCAGACCGGCGAACCAGTCGCGGATGTAGGTAAACAGGCCGGTATAGGTGGCCGGATTGGAACGCGGCGTGCGGCCGATCGGCGACTGGTCGATGTCGATCACTTTGTCAATGTTTTCCAGCCCTGTCAGTTTGTCGTAAATGCCGGCCGGTTCGCGGCTGCCGTTTAATTCCTTGTTGACGGCTTTAAACAGGGTTTCGAGAATAAGCGAAGACTTGCCCCCGCCGGAAACGCCGGTAACGCAGGTCATGGTGCCGAGCGGGATTTTCAGGTCAACGTCTTTGAGGTTGTTGGTTTTGACTCCGCTTAAGGTGATAAAGCCGCCGTTTCCCTTCCGCCGTTTGCGGGGAACGGAAATTTCCCTTTGCCCGGTCAGATATTGGGCGGTCAGGCTTTCCGGCGTGTTCAGCACTTCTTCGACGGTGCCTTTGGCCACTACATGGCCGCCGAGTTCGCCGGCGCCGGGTCCCATGTCGACCAGATAATCGGCGGCGCGGATGGCGTCTTCGTCGTGTTCGACCACAATCACCGTATTGCCGATGTCGCGAAGCCGGGTCAGGGTTTCGAGCAGGCGGTCGTTGTCGCGTTGGTGCAGGCCGATGGACGGTTCGTCTAAGACATACATCACTCCGGTCAGTCCCGAACCGATCTGCGAGGCCAGCCGGATGCGCTGGGCTTCGCCGCCGGACAAGGTGCCGGACTGGCGGGAAAGCGACAGATATTCCAGTCCGACGTTATTTAAAAAGTTCAGCCGGTCAACGATTTCCTTTAAGATTTTGTGAGCGATTTCCCGTTTTTGCGGGCTTAGTTTTTCCTCCGCGCCGGCAAACCATCCGAGCGCCTGTTTGATCGACATGGCGGAAACGTCCATGATGTCCAGTCCCGCGATTTTAATTGCCAGCGCTTCCGGTTTCAGGCGCTTGCCGCCGCAGTGCTCGCAGACGGCGGCAGACTGATACTGGGCAAATTCGTCGCGGGTGGCCTGCGAGTCCGTTTCCATAAAACGGCGTTCCAGATTGTTGACGACGCCTTCAAACGGCTTGTGGGTGACAAAACGCGAATAATACATCGGCACCGGTTCCGAGCCGGAACCGTATAAAATGACGTTTTTGGCGTTTTCGGGCAGGTCTTTCCACGGCGTTTTCATTGAGATGCCGAGATATTGGCAAAGCGATTCCAACGTGTCGTTGTAAAAGCCGTGTTTGCGGCTGTACCAGGGCAGAATGGCGCCTTGGGCCATCGACAGGTTTTCGTTGGGTACGATCAGACACGGATCCATATACAGCCGGGCGCCGATGCCGTCGCAATAAGGGCAGGCGCCGTACGGGTTGTTAAAGGAAAACAGCCGCGGCTCGATTTCCTCAATCGTAAAACCGCTGACCGGGCAGGCAAATTTGGAAGAAAAGGTGATCCGGCTGCCGGAAGAAACGTCTTCGGCAAACATCAGGCCGTCGCCGAGTTTGAGCGCCGTTTCCGTCGATTGTGCCAGACGGCTTTCCAGTCCCGGTTTGATTACCAGCCGGTCGACCACCACTTCAATGTCGTGTTTCTGGTTTTTGTTTAATTCCGGCAGTTCTTCGATTCCGTAGACGGCGCCGTCGATTTTCAGGCGCTGGTAACCCTGCCGCTGCAGGTTTTCGAATTCTTTTTTGAATTCGCCTTTTTTGCCGCGGGCGATCGGTGCCAGCAGCAGAATCCTGCTTCCCTCCGGCAGGGCGGCGATGCGGTCGACCATTTGCGACACGGTCTGCGATTCGATCGGCAGACCGGTTGCCGGCGAATAGGGGGTGCCGGCCCGTGCCCACAGCAAACGCATGTAATCGTAGATTTCGGTAACCGTGCCGACGGTCGAACGCGGATTGTGCGAAGTGGTTTTCTGTTCAATGGAAATGGCCGGAGAAAGCCCTTCGATCGAGTCGACGTCCGGTTTTTTCATCAGTTCAAGAAACTGGCGGGCATAAGAGGAAAGGCTCTCGACGTAGCGTCGCTGCCCTTCCGCATAAACCGTGTCAAACGCCAGTGACGATTTGCCCGAACCGGACAGGCCGGTGATGACGGTCAGCCTGTTTTTGGGAATGCTGATGTCTATGTTTTTTAAATTGTGCTCGCGCGCGCCTCTGATTTCGATAAAATTGTGTTCCGCCATCTTTTTTCTCCGGTCTGACAATATAAACACGAAAGAACAAAAAGGCAACAAAAAAGCATGTCCGCCGGCGTTTGACCGGAACGAAAAACGAGGGCGGCGCAATGCAAGATTTATGTCAATAAAAAGCTGTCCCCGCTTGCGAAGCGGCGGTTAAAGATGTAAAATAAACATTAATTTTTCTTATGAATTTAGAAGATTGTCATGGTTGATTACAAATATGTCTGTTTATTTGCCGCAAGCTGGCTGACGTCTTTTTCCGTCCGCGCGGATATGAACGTGGCGGTTATTGCCCCGACCGACGGCGATTACAAATATTACAGCGAAGAACTGATTAACGGCGCCAAGGTGGCGGTGGACGAGATTAACGAAAACGGCGGACTTAAAGGCAAAAAAGTCAATCTGGTGCAGATCGACGACCCCTGCGACGACACTCTCTCGCTGACCACCGCGCAGATGATTGCCGTCAACCGTTCGGAGGAAGACAAGATGCATCTGGTGCTGGGGCCTCAGTGCATCAACCGGACGGAAAAGATTGCCGCCGTTTTTTCGGGCGCGAAGATTTTTCAGATCCATCCGACCGGCAGCAGCCGCGCCTTGTATCAGACGGCGCATCGCGGACCGGTGGAGCTGGTAGGCTATTCGGAACAGCAGGCGGTTGATTTTTTCCGCTATTATGCCGATAATTACGCCGATCGCAAACTGGCGGTGGTTTATGACGGCAGCAGTCCGGAAATGACCGGCATTGCCAAGGAAATTCAGCACCATTTTACCAAAGCGGGGCTGGGGGAAAAGCTGACCGCGTTCAGCCTGGAGCCTTTTAACGGCGACGCCCGCCGGATTGCGCAGGCGGTCAGGGCCGGCGGCGCCGAAGCGCTGTTTATGATGGGCGGCGGAGAAGTGACGATGCAGGCCGTGCGTTATCTGAAGGCGGACGACCGGAATTTTGTCGTCTTCGTCAACCGTTATTTCAGCGGCAGTAAATTTATCCGCAAAATGGGCGAATATGCGGACGGCATTTATATTCTTTCGCTGCCTTCGCTCAGCAGCAATCCCGATTTTGCCGAAGACCTGGTCAGGCTCCGTTTGTGGGGAATTGAACCGGACGGGCTGATGGCTTACGGTTATTTGTCGGTCAAAATGTGGGAGGAACTGGTTAACCGGGCCGGCGGCTTCGTTTATGAAAATTTGCAGAAAAGCCTGAACAAACAGCTGATTCGCGCCGGCTGGGGAACCGTCGTCTATACCGACGGAGAACCGGACCGTTCGCTGAAATATGCGATATACCGTTTTGAAAACGGAGAATATGCACAAGTCTACTGATTTTGCTTGGATGATGAAATCTTTTCCCCTATATTTGTTGAAGTTGTTAATTTTTTATAAAGGTATAAAATAATGGTTGGAAGTATCAATAAAGTCATTTTGGTCGGAAATCTCGGCGCGGATCCGCGGGTCAACACCACGCAAAACGGCAGCAAGGTCGTCACCTTAAGCGTTGCCACTTCGGACACTTGGAAAGACAAGCTTTCCGGCGAGAGAAAAGAACGTACCGAATGGCACCGGGTCGTGGTTTTCAACGCCCAGCTGGCGGATGTGGCGGAAAGGTATCTGCGCAAAGGGTCGAAAGTGTATATTGAAGGCCAGCTGCAGACCCGCAAGTGGGAAGATGCCAACGGACAGGAAAAATATACCACCGAAGTGGTGCTGCAAAACTTCAGTTCCAACCTGATCATGCTGGACGGCCGCGGCGACGCCGGCGCCGGAGCAGACGTGTTTTCCGGTTCGTCTTCCGCTTCTTCCGGCTGGGATTCCGCACCGGCAGCGGGCGGTGCTGCCGATCTCGACGACGACATCCCGTTTTAGCCGTTTTTTCCTGCAATTGAAAAGGCCCCGTTTTGACGGGGCTTTTTTTGTATATTGTGTGCGGTAATCCGGTCGCGGAAAATCTTTTTTGGGGTGCAATCGGCAAGCCGTCTGACAAAAGAAAAATAAATTTTCTGTCATGACTTGCAATAATGGACAAAAAAGCGTATGATTGTTTCTGCAAAGAAGAATCGGGAAAAATTGAAGAAAAAGAGGTTGTTATGGCAGAAAAGGAAATCAACGAACGCAGACGCGGTCTGCTCAAACGGGTGCTGGAAAGCAAAACCCTGAACCGTACGCTGAAAACGGTGGTGCTCAGCGCCTTTCTTTCCGGCAAGGCGATGAGTTCCAAAGCGGTCGAACCGCAGGTAAAAGACGCGGCGGTTGACGCCGTGGAGCAGAAGACGGAGGCGATGCCTTCGCAGCGGCTGAGCGAAAACTATGCCAAACTGCAAAAATTTGCCGATTTTCCGGAATTGTCGCCGGCGCAGGCGGCTTTTGTCGATCATACCTACATCGTGGACCACGATCTCTGGATCGAACGCGACAGCATTGCGGTCAAATGCGTGGACAGTCGTTATGTGCAGGATTTGTCGCTGACGGACGTTGCCTGTGCGCGGGAGTGCAAAGCGCTGCCGAAAAGCGAACAGAGCGCGGACGGCTATATTTCGTTTCGGCGCGATCCGGGCGTGATCGGCAGCGACGGCAAGTCAACCTATAACGGAATTATATCAACCGATTTCAACGCGACCAAACAATCTATTGTACTGATGTATTGCAGCAACAACGAACAGGTTGCCGCTCTCGGCAGACAGATGATAAACGGCGATCATGCGGAAACGGCGGAAAGGATTCGCCGGCAGATTTACCGCGAGGACGGGACAATCGTCGGCCCGGAGGAACTGGCAAAGGTTTTAAACGGCAGGGATTTTTTGTCGCTGAAAGGAAAAATCAAGAACCTGGGCAGCCGGTCGGCCTTTAACCGGATGTATCAGCGGGTCTGCCGTTCCGATTATGAAAACAGCGTCGCTTTTCAGGAGGATTATGCGCTCAAGTTTTACGGCATCGGGCGCAAGGGCAACCTTAACACGCTTAACCAAAAGGTGAAACAGGCAAACGGCGGCAAAGCAGACTTGACCAAAGTCCGCCCGGCGGTTATCGCTTCCGCCCTGAGCGAGATGATTGCCAAAGGGCACGGAACTCTGGCCGCCAACCCGTTGGCGTTGAAGCTGAAAACCCTCAACGGCACGGCAGCGTCAACCAACATCACCAATGCGCGGGTTTTGGGACCGTCCGCGCGCGCTCAGGCGGACAAAATGGCAAAATATGACTATCTGACCTTAAAGTTGGTGCGGGAGATGTTTTCTTTGACCAATAATCTGGCTTTTTATGAGGCGGTAAACAAAAAGATTGAAGAGCATGAAGCGGTGCTGGAAGGCTGCCGGCAGGATCTGCTGAACCGTTCTTTGCCGCAAAGTGTCGGTGACGGGCTGAAAATCCGCTCTCCGCAGGAACAAATGCGGCAGATAAAGCTGAAAGCGGATACCGCGCTGTTGAAAAAATTCATGGATGAACGCGGTATCGGCAAATAAAAAAAAGACGGTTGTTTGGTAAAAAAAAGTTCCGATTTAAATCGGAACTTTTTTTTGCGCAAAGACGGAAATCATTTCCATGGCTCAACAACCGGATCGTCAAAAATGATCGGTTGTTTTGCAACCATAATTTTGACTCTCGTGCGGGCTGTGGACGTTCTTTCGCCGGTTGATGCGGTTGCCTGACATTCCAGCATGTAATAGGAAAATACCCTGCCGTCGGCCGTTTCGTCTGCCAGTTCGGTCAGTTTCGGTTCCTGCAAAGCGTAACGAACTTCCGGCACGGGCAATACATATTCCCCGTCATGGTCGGAGAAAAAAGCCTTTTCCGTCGTAAACAGCACCGGTACTTCAAAATCGGCGTAACAAACGGTATATTCCGTTTGATAACTGCGGATGATGAGAGGACCATCCGTTTTTTCCCTCAGCATTTTTCCTTCCGTGGGCCGGAGGTCGCATACATGTTTGACGGAAGGAGCCTCAATTGCCGGAAGAAGCGTATCGCAGCCTTCCGCATACTTCAGTTCCGTCCGATAAGTCAGTTCGCCGGTCCCTTGCCTGCTTATTTTGATCCAGCTGATGTAGGAAGCGGCGTCTTTACCGTCAAAACCGGATGCTTCCACCATCATTTCCGAACCGTTGAACTCAGGTTGATCCAAGATGTCCGTCGAACAACTGCAAACTGCGGCACCCAGTGCGACAGCTGCCAAAAAGAAAAAATTTTTCATAGTGATAATAATATTTAGAACTAAATCACAGTTTATCGTAAAATGACGATGTTTTCAAATAAAATGTTATGTCGGAAAACGTCTTGTCGGCAGAGCCGTGTCTGTTCAAAAAGCCTTCCTGAAAACGGAAGGCTTTTGCGCCGGGTCAGAACCGCGTTTTCAAATTGTGCCAAAACTTTTTGAGGGCGGCGTTTTTTGCGTTTGCTGCAAGCTGTTTCGCCGGAACTTCGTCGGCGTTCCTTTCCGTTTCTTGTGCCGGCAACAGGTTGCCGTCCTGTTGTCCGGCAACCGGAAAAGCGGTTGTTTTTGCTTTTTTCCGCATTTTTTCGGCTCTTTTCAAAAAGCTTTCTTCAGAGTAGGCGTCAATATAACCGTTATATTCTTTGTTGCTGATATGATGACTGTCAAGCCAGACCTCTTCGTCCGTTCCTTTGACGATGCGTTGCAGCGTTTGGACGATTTCCCGGTGGTCTTTGCCTGTCAACGCCGTGGCCTTGTCCAGTTTGAATATGCGGTCGTCAAAAAATTCCGGAAAATCTTCCGTATTGTTGCGTTTGATTGAAAAGGCCTCTTCGGCGATTCCCTTGTCATCATATTTGACAATGTAACGACGGCAGGGAAAAGTGTCTTCTTCGTGCATATAAAGATTATATTGTCTGCAGGTCGGATTTTCCATTTTTTGTCTCCGTTGGATAATATTGACATAAGTTTAATATATTTTTGTCAAAAAAACAAGGGAAAAACATGCGGCCGAAAATTCCGATGCCTCTGGCGATTCGGTTTAAAAATTCCGGCCGGTGTCTGTGTTTTTAAAGCTTTTTCCAGATGCGGCGTTTGTTTTTTTCCTCTTTTTCGCGAAAAGCCCGTTCCAGATCTATTCCGTGCATGTTGGCAAGCGAGCAGACGTAGATGAACACGTCGGCCAGTTCTTCGGCGACGTTCCCGGCAACGGAGTCCGAAGCGACGCTGCCGGATTTTGAATTTTTGCGCACGGCGGAAATGACTTCCCCGCATTCTTCCGCCAGCAGGCAGCATTCGTAGAATTTGTCGGTTGTGTTGAAACCCCTTTCTCTTTTCATTTGCAAGACATATTGCTGAAAATCTTTTAACGTGGGATTGTTTTTCAGTTCCAATGACATGTTTTTGATCCTTGTTTGAATATTTCCCGGCCAAACAAGAGTAGCAGACGACAGGAGGCAATACAAGTTTTTTATCCGGTGACAACCCGGCAACCGTTTATCGGTTTTGCGCGGCAGCTTGGCGATAAGGGGTAAAAAAAGCCCGGACTAAACCGGGTTTTGAAATGGCGCCCCCAATGCCGCGAAATAAAAAACCGCCGGCGGCGGCTTTTTATGAGCCAGGCAATGAGGCTCGTTAAGCAAGGGCGTCGGCAGCGCCCGCAGCGTAACGTCAGCCGGAATTGTGTAGTCTCGTCCGCGTCAAAACCCGGGTACCGGGGTTTGCGCGGCAGCTTGGCGATAAGGGGTAAAAAAAAGCCCGGACTAAGCCGGGTTTTGAAATGGCGACCCCAACGAGACTCGAACTCGTGTTACCACCGTGAAAGGGTGATGTCCTAACCGCTAGACGATGGGGTCATCGAAACTAGGTGCATATATACAGATAAAAAAAATAAAGGTCAAGTATTATTTTTACAAAAACGAATTTTTTTTGTTCCGGGGCCCAAAAGGCTTCCGGTATCCAAAACGGCCAAAGCGGCAGGACGCAAGAAACGGGGATTGTATCGGAATGCCGCCGCGGGAAAACGGCCGTTTTCAAAAACGGCAGGGCAGGAAGCGGATCAGATGTCAGTCGTAACCGCGGTAAGGCTTTTGCGGCAGCCGGACGTCGCGGTTTTTGACGCCGCCGTCAAGCGCGGACAAAACAGCCGTCGTTTCCGGGTAAAAGCTTTCTCCCTCATATTTTTCCAAAGCATGTGCGGCCGATTGAAGTTTGAACTTGTCATTTCCGGCCACGGCTTTGTAGACTTTGTTGATTGCGTATTTACGGCAGATTTCTTTCCCTTTGGCATCCAAAGTGCCCGTCAGTTCCCGTATCTGCCGTTGAACGATCAGACGGTGGCGGCGGTAATGTTCTTCGGGAACGATGTTTTTGATTTCGTGTTCGCGAACCAGACGCTCATAGAGCAGATTGACATAAGTATTGCGAAACGAAAGCTTTTTCAGCAGATCGTCGCTTTTGAAAGCGAAAGCCCAGCGGTTAAGCATGTTTATGTCGCGTTCTCTTTTTTGTCGCTGGATTTGTTCCGCTTCCGCCGCGGCTGCCGCAAATATGCCGCGGATTTGCGGATTCGGATATTCCTCGGTCAGGGTTTCCCTCAGCCGGCGGATTTCGTCGTCGGTGAACGAATGATGCCATGCCTGCCGGGCAAAAAAACGCTGCGTGCGGTCGGCAAAACCGGGGCAGAGAGGTTGACGGGCACCGGTTTCCCGGCCGATTGCCGCGGCCAGGGCGGCCAGTCCGCCGGCATCTCCGCGGAAAACCTGCTGCCGCACTTCGTCAAACAATTCCGGCTGTGTGTTTTCAACCGACAGTGCCCGCCGCGCCAGCGCCGCTTCCGCCGCCTGATAGGTTATATCTTGGGAGCGGGGCGCCAGCCGGGCAAAAGTCCGGCAGAAAAGGCCGAAATGTTTGGCCGACATGGTGGGGGCGGAAAGAACATATTCCTGCAAAACCAAATTGGCGGCGCTCGTCAGGAGCACCGCCTCGTCTTCTAAGGACAGCATATCGCGGACGGCTTTGTCGAAGCGCCCGTCCATAATTTAATAGCCGCTGTAGGGAATGATGCGCGCCCGGTCTGAGCCGCTGCCGTAAAGCACCATGCAGCGCTGGCCGACGGCCATCAGCACGTCGCTGCCCTGAGTAACGGTGACCAGTCCGCCGTTGTCGAGCTGGACGACGTATTCATACCCGCTTTGTTTGGAAAGGCCGCGTTGAGCCAGATTGCCGGCCGCGCCGCCGACCAGGGCGCCGCCGACGGCGCCGAGAACGCCCGCGGTGCTGCCTTTGCCGATCTGCGAACCGGCCACGCCGCCGGCGATGCCGCCGATTGCCGTACCGAGCGAATTGTCGCTGTCGGCGACGGTGATCGCACGAACGGAAACGATGGTTCCTGCCCGGGCGCGGTTGACCGACCCGACCGCCGCCGAATCATACTGGTTGGCGCCGATCTGGGAAGCGCACCCCGCCAAAACCGCCATTACCGGCAGTATCAGGGCAATAACAAATTTTTTCATCCTTCTTCCTCCGCATGATAAAGTTGTTCTGTTGTTATCTGCTTTTTATATTATCTACAGATTGCTTTTTGTCAATGCCGGACTCTTGCCAAATGAAGTTAACTGTTATATATTGACGGACAAAATTAACTTAAACGGAAAAACTAATTTAACGGGAAAACTAAAATGTCAGAAAGAACCAAGGTTGTAAAATTGCTGTCTTCGGACAAACCTTTGGCCGACGTGTTGGTCAAGGGCTGGGTGAGAACGCGCCGCGACGCGAAAGATTTTTCTTTTATCGAAGTAAACGACGGTTCCTGCCTGAAAAATATTCAGGTGATCGCCGGCAGCGCTCTTCCCAACTACGAGGACGTCAAAAAACTGACCACCGGTTCTTCGGTTGCCGTCAGCGGCGCGCTGGTTCCCTCTCAGGGCGGCAACCAGAAATATGAGATCAAGGCCGAAAAAATCGAGGTTTACGGCTGGGCGGACGACACTTATCCGCTGCAGAAGAAGAAACATACCGACGAATATCTGCGTACCATTGCCCATCTGCGTCCGCGCACCAACAAGTACGGTGCCGCATTCCGGATTCGGTCCGAACTCTCATACGCGATTCACACTTTTTTCCATGAACGCGGATTCCGCTACGTCCATACGCCGATCATCACCGCTTCCGATTGCGAAGGCGCCGGCGAAATGTTTCAGGTGACCACGCTTGACCTGAACAACCTGCCGAAAACGCCCGACGGCAAAGTCGACTATTCTCAGGACTTTTTCGGCAAAGAGGCGCGGCTGACGGTTTCCGGCCAGTTAAACGGCGAAATGTATGCGACGGCGCTCGGCGACATTTATACTTTCGGCCCCACGTTTCGGGCGGAAAACTCCAACACCACCCGGCATGCGGCGGAATTTTGGATGATTGAGCCGGAAATGGCTTTTGCCGACCTCACCGACGACATGAATCTGGCGGAAGACATGGTCAGATACTGTGTTAAACATGTTATGGAACATTGCGCCGAAGACATGGAATTGTTTGAAAAATTTGTCGCCCCCGGTCTGAAAGACACGCTCGATACGATCGTCAACAACGATTTTGCCCGCATTACCTACGGCGAAGCGATCGAGATCATGAAAAATTCCGGCGAACGTTTTGAGTACAAACCGGAGTACGGCATTGACCTGCAAACCGAACATGAGCGTTTTCTGGCCGAAAAACATTTCAAGCGTCCGGTAATCGTCCGCGATTACCCGAAGGAGATCAAAGCCTTTTACATGCGTCTGAACGATGACGGCAGAACGGTTGCGGCAATGGACGTTCTGGTGCCGGGCATCGGCGAGCTGATCGGCGGTTCCCAGCGTGAGGAACGCTATGACGTCTTGTTGAAGCGCATTGAAGAAATCGGCATGACGGAAGCCGACTATGAGTGGTATCTCGATTCCCGCCGCTTCGGCACCGTTCCTCATGCCGGATTCGGTTTGGGGTTTGAGCGCATAATGCTGCTGCTTACCGGCATCGGCAACATCCGTGACGTCATTCCTTTCCCGAGAACGCCGAAATCGGTTAACTTTTAGGAGAAGCAGGTGAACAGATATTTCCTTATTCCGGCTTTGGCCTTTTTGGCATTCTCCGCCCGGGCGGAGAATGCGGACAGCGAAATCAACGTCGTCATTTTTGCCCCCAAGCCGCAGGCGGAAAGCGCCGCGGCTCGGCTGCCTTCCTGCAATGATCCCGCAATGTTGAAGGCCGTTGCCGAAAAAGTGAAGGAATATCAGGACGAAAATCCCGCTTCCAGCATCATCAGCCGCCGCAAGCAGGCACTGATTGTCAAAAACCTGAAGGAATTTGAGGAGATTCCGGCAGCGGAATTTGACAACGCGTCCAATTATGAAGTGGCTCGCGAACTGGTGATGACCAAAATAAATTACCGGATTGCCGAAGATAATCTGCGTTTGTGCCGGGGCGGCGCCGTCAGCGGTATTTATCTTTTGATGTATCCGGAAGGAAACGGCACCCGCGTGCAGATACTGAATTTTGTTCCGGCGCCGGACAGCGGCAACGAGTTTTCGATTTATTTTGAACCGCCGGCAGACGGGGAAACGCCGACGGAAGAAAAAGCGTCTGAACCGGCGCGGACACCGGATGCGGACACCGCTTCCGGACAGGAACCGGACGGCGCTTCCGCGGCGGCGGAAAATGCGGCGGAGCCAAAAGAATTGCCGGTCGGCGACGCGTCCGCAGCGGCGGAAAAATGAGTTTCCGATTACGTTTTTTTCAAATGAGCGGTTGAAAAAATAGAAAAAAAGGATATAATCACACTTCGTGTGAAAAGAAAAGGATGGTGATGTCGGAATGAGTAAAGGTTCTTCGGTAATGGTGATCAACAAGGCGGCGCAGCTGCCGGCTTTGCCGGACGCGGGCGGCCTGTTGTCCTATTTTGAAAGAATTAAGAGCTTTCCGGTGTTAAGCGAAGAGGAAGAGCAGGCGCTGATCCTCGACTTTAAACAAAATCATAACCTTGAGGCCGCGCACCGGCTGGGGGTTTCGCATTTGCGCCTGGCCGCCAAAATCGCCCTGACATACCGTCATTACGGTCTGCCGTTGGCCGATCTGATTTCGGAAGCCAACATCGGGTTGATGCAGGCGGTCAAAAAATTTGATCTGGAAAAGAAAGTGCGCCTTTCGACTTATGCAATCTGGTGGATCAAGGCGGCGATCAACGACTTTATCCTGCGTTCGTGGTCGCTGGTCAAGATCGGCACCGTAGCGGCGCAGAAAAAGCTGTTTTACAATCTCGGCCGCATCAAGGCCAAACTCGGCATTTACGAAAACAAGGAGCTGGAACCCTCCGTTGTTAAGCAGATTGCCGGCGAGCTGGTGGTTGACGAAAAAGACGTGGTGGAAATGAACCGTCGTCTGGGCGGCGATTCTTCGCTGAACGTTACCGTCGGCGACGAAGAAGACGAACGCGAAAAAATCGACATGCTGGTCGACAAGCGGCAAAATCTGGAAGCTGCCCTGGCCTGCAAACAGGAAGCAGCGCAAAAACACCGGATGCTGCAAAAATGTCTGAGCCGGCTGCCCGAAAGGGAAGCTTACATCATCCGTCACCGGATGCTGACGGAAACGCCGCAGACGTTGGAGGAAATCGGCGCCAGGTTTGAAGTCAGCCGCGAGCGGGTTCGCCAGATCGAAAAAAAGGCGTTTGAACATTTGTCCGCCCTGGTTAAGGAAGCTGCCGCGGAAACGGCTGAAACTGTTTAAGCTGCTGAGAAACGGAAGCGGTGAGGCGATAGGAAATGGCGAAGAAAAAAGAGAAATCAGGCGAGTTTGAATTTACCGGCGAGATGTCTGCCGCCGCCGTTACCGGTCTGGAATTCCGGGACAGCTTTTCTCCTTCCGAATCTTTGGACGGAATGCTGGAACGGATGGAGGAGCGGATCAAAAAAGTGCGGAAAATCAAAAAGAACAACATCTTTGTCAATCCTTTCAAAAGTTCGGAAAACTGATTTTTCATGGCGGATGAGTTTTTTAATCGGACGGTGGCCGCTCTGGCGGCGGCGGGGATCGATTCTCCGCGTCTGGAAGCGCGGATACTGCTGGCGCACGTTACGGGCATGGAAAGCAATGTTTACGATCCCGGGCGGAAACTTTCTCCCCGGCAGATGAGCGAGGCCGGCCGGCTGCTTGAACGCCGCCTGGCGCATGAACCTTTGGACAAGGTAATCGGCCGCCGCGATTTTTACAAATATCGTTTTGTCGTTAACCGCGAAGTGCTCAGTCCGCGTCCGGACAGTGAAACGCTGGTGGAAGCCGCGGCAGAGCTGATTGCCGAACACCGTTTGAGCTCTCTGCTTGAACTCGGGGTCGGTTCGGGCTGTCTGCTGCTGTCGCTGCTGGCCGACTGTCCGGGAACGCGGGGCGTCGGTGCGGACATTTCGCCGGCGGCATTGGCGGTGGCGGCGGAAAATGCCCGCCGGCTGAAGGTGGAAGACCGTTTGCGGCTGGTTGAGTTTGACTATTTCAAAGATGTTTTCAGCGAACGTTTTGATCTCATTGTCAGCAATCCTCCTTATATTCCGAGCGCCGACGTCGCTTTTTTGGCGCCGGAGGTGAAGGATTATGACCCGTTATCCGCTCTGGACGGCGGTGCCGACGGTCTGGATCATTACCGGCAGATTGCGTCGGTTGCCGGCGGCTGGCTGAACGACGGCGGATATCTGGTGTTGGAAGCGGGTGCAGGGCAGGCCGGCGACATCGCTTCCGTTTTTGCCGGTTCCGGCTGGCAGACGGTTGGCATGCGGGAAGACTTAAACGGGATTAAACGCTGTGTAATATTGAAAAAATAATTTGCATTTTGCAAAAATTTTTGTATTATTCACCCGTAAACGCTAATTGAATTTTTAGGAAAATCGGCGTTTTTGTTTCCAAACCAACTTGAAAAGAAAATAAATTTGTTCCGGGGTGTTCCTGTCCGTGCAGGCGCTCTTTAACCTGATGTTTTATGGTATAAATATGAAAAAAACAAACAACAAATACCGCAGCGGCGGCAATAACAGCAGCAACAGTACGATCTACTCCCTCAATTATAAATTTGACAGCAATTCCATTGCCGGCAAAATCAGCGGCACCGCGCTTGACCTGATCAAACGCTATAACGACTTTGCCAAAGACGCCCAAAGCAACAACGATTATGTCAATGCGGAAATTTTTCGCCAGTATGCCGAACACTACCGCAAAATCGTGACCGAAATAAATGAACGCAAGAACCAGCAGCGTCAGGCCTTTGCCGCGGAAAACGGCGAACTTCGCAATGAGGCGGAAAACCGGCCGGCGGCGGAAGAACGGCAGCCGGATGCGGAAAGTGCGGGAATTGAAAACAGCGACCGCAAAGAAGATAATACGGCGGCAGAAAAGGCTGCGCCGGCGACAGAGAAAAAACGCGCTTCCTGCACACGACCGGGTAAAGAAACGGCAGAAGCCGCCGCTCCGGCTGCAGAGAAAAAAGCGGCCGAAGAAGAACGGGTTCCGGCGAAGGAAACCAGAAAATCATTTAAAATCATCGAAATCAGTCATACCAAAGCGGACGAAGCGGCTGCCGTCGTTCCCTCTGCCGCTGAAGCGCCGGCGGCGGAAGCTGCGCCCAAGCGGGTTTACCGCCGTCGTAAAACCGCCACTGCGTCCTAAAACCGACAGAGAGGGCGTCCGTGTATTTCGTCATCGCTTTTTTTACCGTCACCTTTGTCGGCGCGCTGATCAGCGCGCGGACGCTGTGCGGCTACAACGACATTTCGCCGTGGTGGAAAGTCGCGGTATTCCTGCTGTTGTGGACCGTTTGGGCAATGCCGGCGGTTTTGGGTGGCCTCCGTACCAAAGGATGGCTGGAAGGGCCGGTTTACAATACGTTGGCTCTCGGCGGCTATTTTCTTTTCGGCTTTGCCTTTTTGCTGCTGATGCTGCTTTTGTTTCGTGATTTCGTCTGGGCCGTTTCTTACGGACTGGCCAAGTTGTCGGGGCATGCTTCGGCCGGCTGGAGTCCGGTGAATACGGTGGCTCTGACCAAGGCCAACCTGATTACTTTGGCGCTGGCTTTGCTGCTGTCGCTTTATGCCCTGTACGAAGGCGTGAAAACCCCGCGCGTGCGCGAAATCGTTATCGAAACGTCCAAAACAGACCGGGAAATTAAAATCCTGCAGATCAACGACATGCACATAGACCGCAGCAAACCGGTCAAATGGTTCGCCGATATGGTGGATCTGGCCAACGCTCAGGAAGCTGATCTGATCGTGCTGCCGGGTGACATCATTGATGACCGGATGGAGGCGGTGCTGCCGCAGGCCGGTGAACTGAAACGGCTGAAAAGCCGTTACGGCGTTTATTTTTCGCCCGGGAACCATGAATTTTACAACGGCCTGGTCGAAATACAGTGGTATTTGCAAAAAGCCGGTTTTGTCTGGCTGTCGGAAAACGGCCGCAACGTGGAGGGGCTGCCGCTTTATATAGCCGGCATGCCGGATGGGCCGCGGCAGCGGACGCAGACGCAGTATCCGCATCTTTTGCGGAATGCCGATCCCGAAGCCTATAAAATTTTGCTGGCGCACAATCCGACCAGGGCGAGGGAATATCTGGGGCAGGGGTTTGACTTGCAGCTTTCGGCCCATACCCATGGCGGACAAATCTTTCCTTTTCATCTGCCGGTGCGGCTTGCCAACAATTTTCTTTCCGGTTTGTACGAGTTGCCGGAAGGCAAGCTCTATATTTCCCGCGGCGCCGGTTACTGGGGACCGCCGATGCGGCTGCTGGCGCCGTCCGACATGACTTTGATCCGGCTTCTTCCGGCGGCGGATTCCCTGAACAGGGGTTGAAACAAAAATAAGCAATGAAAAAACTTGTTTTCAGGGGCAAAAAATGTTATAAGTAACTCCTAAACTAAATTATTGAATACTATGAATAATTATTTGCTGGCTTTGATCGTTATTTTGACGATGATTTTAATCATGGAAGCGGTTCGCTTTCTGCGTTTGAGAAAATGTTGCGGCAAAGATCGCTGCAAATGCGGGGAACGTAAAGATGCATTTTACCGGGAAAAACGCCTTTTTCTCAAACAACTCGGAGAAAGCGGCCTTTTGGCTCAGGAAATTGCGGAAAAGGAGAAACATGTTGGTCTGCAAAAAGTGCAAATCAATACTTTGTTGCAAGAGTTCCATTCGTTGGTTTTTTTCGGTTATTTGAAGCCCGATTATGAGGCTGGTTTTAAAAAAGAGCTGGAAAAACACTATGAAACTTTTGTGCAAAAGGCTGACAAAGGCGGCTACGCAGAGGACGAAAGAAGAGCCAAAGCCGATATTTACAAAGAGCTTTTGCAGAAGCTTTCGCTGACATGGCATGATCAGGATGAATCGAAAAAATGACAAAAGAGGCGTAAACATTAAAAAAACATCTCCCGCCGGGAGATGTTTTTTTGTATTGATGCCTTACAGATTCCCACCATTGTTATGGCGGTTGAATGGTTACGACAACGATAGAATCAAGAAGATATGGAAGTTGTACAAGGTCAACATAGTGTTTGCCTTTTAAACTGCCGCGCAGTCTGGGTGTGTAATTATCGTCGTCGGTCCGAAAGCCCGGCGTCACAGATTATATAAAGCAAGTCATAGCCTGAGCTGCCGGGAAGTGTTCCCGGTTGCAAGGCAGGGAAAGATTGTTTTTGATAAAAATCATGTTCAACAATATCCCCGAGATATGCAATAGCAGATGTAACGGCACAATTGAAAAGTCGGTCTTTATTGCAGATAAGAGCTGAGTTTGCCCGGCTTAAGCAAATGAAATGTATTTTGGTCACGGGGATAGTTTGTCAGCAGCGTCGGCTCAGATGAAGAAAAAAATGAACATTATGCAGAATTTTAAGGACGATGGGATTTGGGGCGGTTCCGACTGGAGCTGTAACGAAATGGCATCTGCGCCTTTTCTATAAAACTCTCAGTTTACCGGGGGATATCTATTGATGCCTTACAGATTCCCACCATTGTTATGGCGGTTGAATGGTTACGACGACGATGCCGCAGCGTCGGATTTTTCCTTTATTTGCGGTAAACCGGTCATCATTGTGTGAAAATTTTTCGGATTATCATTTTAACGGTATCGGTTACGCTCATGTCTTGCAAAATGTTTTTTCGGGAATGATTTTAATGTAATCTTTTTTATGCCGCCGTTTTTTCATTTCTTCTTCGCCAAAATCATCTTTGTTGCTTTTTGTGCCGTGTTTGATTAACGTTTCCGTAAAAGTAAGACCGCAATAATAATCCCGAATTTCATCTTTAAATGTGTTTTTTGCCAATTCAAATAACGGCATATACCATTTTGAGTTACAATATGCCCTCAAGAATAACCGTTTCGTAATTATTTTTTCCATACATAAGCAATTCTGACAGCAAGGGCAGCGCTTTTGTGCCTGCCCCGTCTTTGACGCGTAACATTTCTCGACGGACGACGTCTTAAGAAACCACCATGACGTTGTGTCCCAATTCATGTTGCAGCACTTTGGCAACAGTTGTTTTGCCGCTCCCGGAATTTCCCCTTATAATCACCAATTTTGACAAGTCTGTTTCTCCGTCGGTTCCAAAGCGGATGGCAGGTCATTGGCGGATGAAACAGAGAAAATAAAGCGCATTGACGTTGCGTAATAATCACTGTCTTTACTCATCACATGCTTTTTGCCGTTTTTCCTGAATGCTTTGGCGATAGGAATATCTTAATCCTTTTCCGGATTTTTTGCGGCTTTCGGCAGATTCTTTTTCATGATTGCTGCGCCAAAAGTGTTCTCTTGGCAAATAACCGGTTTCCGCCGTTTTTACATTTTTATGCGCCTATTCCCATTCGATCATCGGATAGTCTTCTTTGCCGCCCGGCAGCTGAAAATGCCACCATTCGCTGTTGATAGTTTCAAAACCGACGGAAGTCATCAGTTTTTTCAGCAGTTCCCGGTTGTTGATTTCTTCCGCATAACGCGTGTCGAGAAAATCCTGCCGCGCTTTTTCCAGATGTTTGTAGAAAGGTTCTGTTTCCCCTTTGGCCAGTTGTTTGGCGAATTTTTTCTCATAGCCGTCGATTTCGGTCGGGAATTTCAGGTTGCGTCCCTTTTCGTCGGTGAGGCAGCAGTCGATTGCCGTACCGTAACAGTGCAGACTGTTTTCCGGTTTGCTGGCAAACAATCCTTCTACCGTGATCAGCTCCAGAATCCGCCGATGGGCAACCGGCGGGCGGTAGGCGTCGCGAATACGCAATTTGAGGTTTTGCGCGGCCAGTTCGCCTGCCAGTTCCTGCAACCGAACCGCGGCGTCAACATGGATATAGGCCCGGTCGCCGAAACCCACTTCCCAGTATACGGGATGTAAAATGATGTTTTCCGGCGTTGCGTACATCATGTCGATGATGAATCGGTCGCCGGTAATTTCCGTCAGATTGTTTTTAATAAGAAAATTTCTGTCCATGTTTTTATCCTTTCTGTTGCCAGGATCCGTTTTCGTTTTGCTGCCAGTAAAAAACGTCGGCGTCCTGTTGTTTCAGCTCTTTCCACATCTGGCGCGCCTGCGTCAGGCTTTCTTCCGAATTGCCGTCAAAGATGTTGAATACCCTTTCAAAGCGGCTGATTGTTTCCCAATCGGTTCGCGCGCCGTCGGTCAGAAACAGAAATTCCGCGCCGTTGGGCACGTCGTCGCCGGCAGTCAGCCAGATCGGCTGCATGTCCGCAAAACCGTCTTTGCGGCTGCCGTGCGGCAGAAAAGACGTGTCGTTATAGGTCCACAGCAGCGAGTTCAAAAACTCAACGCGTTCTTCGTTGCCGATTTTTACCACGATTTTTTTGCCGGTGCCGTAAGCCTTTTCCAAAAGCTTCGGCAGCACGTCTTCCAGACGCTGGTTTTGCAAATGGTAAAAATCTACTCTGCTCATGGTCTTAACTTCAGCTGGAGAACGTTGATTTCGTCTTGTTCCGCATTCTGGATCATCAGGTGCAGCGGGCGTTTTTCTGTTTGGGCGTCCTGAATATGTCCCAATGCGGCGGAGAGGGTGACGCAGTCTTTCAGATCCATTTTCAGGATGATGTCGCCGCGTTTAATGCCCTGACGGTCGGCGTCGCTGCCGAATTCGACCCCTTCGACCAAAAGTCCCATGGTGGTCGGCGACAAATTCATGTTTTTAACGATTTCCGGCGTAATTTCTTTCAGGATCATACCGCTTTCTTTTAAGATTTTGCCGCCGTCGGAATCCGGTTTGACCTGCTCGCGGGGGGCGGCTTTGGGTGATTTCGGCATATTTTCGACCTTAACCGTGATCGGCTCAATCTCCTGATTGCGCCAGATTACAAGCTGCGCTTCGCTGCCGGCCGGCATTTCGGCAATCAGCCGCGAAAAGTCTTTGCAGCTGTTGATTTCGGTCTGACCGAGGCTGATGATCACGTCGCCGGCCTGCAGCCCGGCCTTGGCCGCCGGTCCGTTTTCGCTGATGCCGGAAACGATGATTCCCTGAGAGTCTTTCAGGTTCAGGCTGCGGGCCAGATTTTTGGAGTTCGGCTGTACCCGGATGCCGATCCAGCCGCGTTTGACCTCGCCGCTTTGCTCCAGCTGTTTGACGATCCATTCGACAATGTTGATCGGGATGGCAAAGCCGATTCCCATGTTGTTGCCCGAAGTGGAGAAGAGGGCGGAATTGATGCCGATCACTTCTCCTTTGGTATTGAACATCGGGCCGCCCGAACTGCCCTGGTTGATGGCAGCGTCGGTCTGGATAAAATTGTCGTACGGACCCGCGGCAATGTCCCGCGATTTGGCGGAGACGATGCCGGCGGTAACGCTGCCGCCCAGCCCGAACGGGTTGCCGATGGCCAGTACCCAGTCGCCCACCCGGATGGCGTCGGAATCGCCGAAAGTTACTTTGTCGAGTTCAAACGGCGGTTCGATTTTGATCAGGGCGATGTCGGTTTTTTCGTCGCCGCCGATGATGTCGGCTTCGACTTCGGTGTTGTCAAACAGTACTACATTGACGACTTCGGCGTTCTCAATCACATGATAGTTGGTGATGATGTATCCGTCTTCGCTGATGATAAAGCCCGATCCCAACGCTACCCGGCCTTCCAGCGGATCATAATATTCCCCGCCGCCGTTGCCGCCTTCGGCCGGAATGTTGATCTGGTCGGGCTGCTGGATGGTGGAGATGTTGACCACCGTCGGGATCAGCTTTTCCGCCAGATCGGCAAAAGACGGAAAACCGTATTGCGCCCGGACGGGAAAAGCGGCGGCCGCGCCGCACAGAACCATAAGCCAAAGTCGTAATCTGTTCATCTTCCTATCTCATCGATTTGCGGAAAAACTGGAAAAACTCGCTGTCGGGTGACAAAACCATCGAGGCGTTGCCGTCGGTAAGCGCGTTTTTATAAGCCTCGAGCGAGCGGTAGAAGGCAAAAAACTCCATATCCTGCCCGGCGGCCTTGTTCCAGATCATGATCGCCTGTTCGTCGCCCTGGCCGCGGATGATCTGCGCCTGCTTTTCGGCGTCGGCGAGGATGATGGTTTTTTCCTTGTCGGCGCTGGCCTTGATCTTCTGCGCTTCCTGCGACCCTTGTGCGCGGAACTCTTTGGCTTCACGCTCACGTTCGGTCTTCATCCGGGCATTGATCGCCTGCAAAACCTCAAGCGGCAGGTCGGCGCGGCGGATGCGCACGTCGGCAACGCTGACGCCGATCTGTTCGGCGTCGACTTTAACCGCGGCGCTGATGTCGTTCATGATCTGGGTGCGCTTCTGCGACAACAGTTCCTGCAAAGTGCTGCGGCCGAGGATCTTGCGGATGGAGGAATTGACGATTTCCGCCAGTTTGCTCTGCGCCTGATATTCGGTGCGCACGGTTTTGTAAAATTTCAGCGGGTCGATAATCCGGTAGCGGGTAAAACTGTCGACGTCCAGACGCTTTTTGTCGTTTAAAACCACTTCCTGCGCCGGCGGATCAAGGTTGAGCAGCCGCGCGTCATAGAAAACGACGTTCTGAATCATCGGAATTTTGAGTTTCAGCCCCGGTTCCTTTACAACCCTGACCGGACGGCCGAATTGCAGAACCAGCGCCTGTTCGCCCTGGTTGACGGTATAAATGCTGCCGGCGGCCAGAATGACAACGGCCGCGGCCAGCGCAATCAAAACATATTGAATCTTACTCATCGTCGTCGTTTCCTTATTTCAAACTGTTCAGCGGCAGCAGCGGCACCACGCCGTTGCCTTTGGCGGAAGGGTCGAGAATGACCTTGTCGGAATTTTTCAGGACGTTTTCCATGGTTTCCAGATACAGGCGCTTGGCGGTTACCTCACGGCCTTTTTTATAGGCCTGATAAACCGAGTTGAAACGCTCGGCCTCGCCCTTTGCCTTGTTGACAACGGCTTCCTTGTAGGCTTCCGCGCCTTGCAGAATCTGCGAAGCCTGGCCGCGGGCGTTGGGAACAACCTCGTTGCGATAAGCTTCCGCTTCGTTCTTAAATCTTTCCATGTCGGCTTTGGCGCGCTGAACTTCGTTAAAGGCGTCGACCACCTGTTTCGGCGGATCGGCCTTTTGCAGTTTGACGCGGACGATTTCCACACCGGACCCGAAGTCGTCGAGCACTTTCTGCAGTTCAAGCTTGGTGTCTTCCTCAACCTTGCCGCGGTCGCCCGAAATGATCGGCATCATTTTCGACTGGCCGACGATTTCGCGCAAAACCGACTGTGCGGCAACGCTTACCGTCTGGTCGGGGCTGCGCATGCTGAACAGGTAGTCTTTGGCGTTTTTGATCCGCCAGACCACGGTCAGGTTGATGTCGACGATATTTTCGTCGCCGGTCAGCATATGGCTCTCGGTAAATGCACGGGAAACGTTGGAAACCCGGCTGCTTTCGGCCACCCCGAGGTTAATGCTCCGTTCCTGGGTCATGCTTACTTTTTCCACCGTCTCAATCGGGTAGGGCAGATGGTAGTGCAGTCCCGGTTCGGTGGTGTCGACATATTTGCCGAATCTCAGCACCACCCCCTGTTCGTTGGTTTGCACCTGATAGAAGCCGGATGCCAGCCACAGGGCCGCCGCCGCGCCGATAATCAGTTTGGCGCCGCCGTCAAAACTGAAACCGCCGCTTTTTTTGATCCGGCGGAATTTAACGACTTTTTCCGTATTCGCTTCGCCCTGCCACGGGGAATCATTGCTGTCGTCCCACGGGCTTTTGTTGTCAGCCATGTTTTTACACCTCATTGTTTATTATATTGCATTAAATCCATATATAATATAAATGTATCCTAAAAACAATTAATGATACGACAATATCAACAGGAGAGAATTATGGAAGCAGAACTGCGCCGTATCGCCGGGCAATACTTTGCTCCGGAAACGATTGAGAGCGTCAGGGTTTTTAACCGCCGCGCGATCGTTACTCTGGTTAATGCCGCCGAAGACCCGGCCGGAGCGGAAGCAATGGAAAAGGCTTTGCTGGCATATCCGGAAATAGACAAAGTTTCGGTCGTTTACACCGCGGCCCGCCGCGACGAAGGGGATACCCGCTGGCGGATTCCCGGAGTAAAGAAAATCATTGCCGTCGCTTCGGGCAAAGGCGGCGTCGGCAAATCCACAACCGCCGTCAATCTGGCGCTGGCGCTGGCGGATCTGGGCAAAAAAACGGCGTTGTTCGATGCCGACATTTACGGCCCTTCGGTGCCGACCATGCTGGGGTTTGAAGACGTGTCGCCGATTTCTTACGACGGCAAAACTTTCGAGCCTTTTGAAAACCTCGGCCTGAAGTCGATGTCGATCGGCAGTCTGGTGGACAAAGACACCCCGCTGATCTGGCGCGGGCCGAAAGCCTGCGGCGCCCTGCAGCAGCTTTTGACGGAAGTCAACTGGGGCGACATCGACGTCATGGTGATCGACATGCCGCCCGGCACCGGCGACATTCAGATTACGCTGGCCCAGCAGGTGAAGCTTGACGGCGCGGTTATCGTTTCCACCCCGCAGGACATTGCCCTGATCGATGCGGTCAAAGGCGTCAACATGTTCAAACGGGTAGAGGTGCCGATTTTGGGCATTGTCGAAAATATGAGTTATTATCTGTGTCCCGAGTGCGGTCATAAGGAATTCGTTTTCGGCGAACACGGCGCGCGGGAAACGGCGGAACGTCTGGGTGAAAAGTTTCTGGGGGAGATTCCGCTCAACATTAAGATCCGCAGTTATGCCGACGGCGGCACCCCGATCGTTTATGCCGAACCGGACAGTCCGTTCAGCGAAGCTTACCGCGAAATTGCCGCAAAAATAGCCGCGGCCTTATAGACGGAAAAGCCGGATATCCGAAAATATCCGGCTTTCGCAAGTCTGCAGCAAACATCATTTGCCGTTACTTTTCGATTTCGTCTTTTTCTTCGTCGTCTTCTTCCTCATCATCTTCTCCTGACAATACTTCGTCTTCACACCAGAAACAGTTGTTATGGTCGTGTTGTGCCGCTTGTTCAAATTCGAAAAAGCGGGCAACGGGAACTCGCAGGAAATTGCTCAATGTCCACAACATGTAACAGGGAATGTGTCCCTTGCCTTGTTCGTATTGCCTGAGTGTTTGGAGCGGAACGCCGATTTGGTCGGCCACGTCTTTTTGTGTAAGACAGTATACGGAACGGCAGAAGCGCAGACATTTGCCGATGTCAATTTCGATCGGTTGCGGGATGTCTTTGCCGCGTTCCAATGATTGAAAAATAGGAAATCCCATGAAGCAATCCTTTCTGTTGTTGATTAAACGGTAAGGCCACTGTCAGACTTCAAAAGGGATATGAGCTTTTCGGCCGTTTTTTTTAAGACGGCGGGAAAAGCGCTTTTGAAATGAAGGTGGTCGGGAAGTTGACAAATCATATATGCTAAAATGATCCCCCGGGTCTTTGAACTTTTCAGTTGTTGGACATGCACCCGGGGCTCCCCGACCGTAGTCAGGGATATATTCATCGTTATCGCTATCAACAACGATAACAATTTGACGGCGAATATCCCTGTCGCCGTAGCATATATGGGCTTGTCAAGGCCCCGCGCCCCTTTTTCGGGCGCTTAAGTGCCAAAACCGTACATTTTCCGCAGCAGAACGGAAAAACGTTTGCCTGCTTTCCGAACAAACGGCGCCGGCACGTTTTCACGACCGTTCCGCGGGCGGATGTAATGGCTCTGCCACCTGGAAACATCATAAATAAACAAAAAAACGATTACAAGACGAAATATGCGGAATAAACAAAGGCAAGCGAAATTCGCAGCCGGAGAACCGGCTATCGTATTGACACTAATAGATTGTAGAAATAAGAAATAAAAATTAAAGGTTGTGGATAACATACCGCTTTTGTATTTTCGTTTTGATGCCAAAGCCGGTTTGTGCCAAACCCGTTTTTCGCTTTCTCAACAGCTTGCCCGGCCATGTTTCGGAACGGATGGCCGGAACCTGCACTTTTTCAGCGTCTGCGTTCGGGCAGTCCTTCTTCTTTTTCAAGTTGTTTGATTCTCATCAGCAGATCGTCGATCTTAAGCCTGAGCGTTGAAGACGGATTATGCCGCAGGGCGTTTTCCGCCTGCCGCCGGGCCGTTTGCGCGTCGCCGCCGAGAAAAGAGAATTCCGCCGCCGCGTAGTTGGAGGTTGCCATGTCGTTTTGCATGCCGCTGGCTCTTGCCAGAAGCAGCCAGGCATAGCTGTCGGGGTTATAAACCAGAACCTGGTTCAGCATGCGGACGATTTCTTTTAAGTCTGCCTGGCCGGGATTGTTTTCGAGCATGGCCTGCGACAGGTTAAGCTTGAACAGGGATGAGGCCGGCTGCAGTTTCAGCGCCTGCCGGTAAGCGGCGGCGGCCGGAACAATTTTTCCCGTTTCCATCATCATCTGTCCTTTTAATTCGTAAAAATAAGGGTTTTGCGGCTCGTCTGCGATCAGTGAGTTAACCTCGGCCAGCGCCTCTTTCATTTTCAGCTGTTTGAACAGGGCGATGGCGCGGGCGTAACGGGCGGGAACGGAATTGTCTTTGGGCGGATATTTGAGAAACGTCTGCCGCGGTTCTTCGGTATAGGCAAACAGTTTGGCTTTGATTCTTTGAAATTCTTTTTCCTGAGGCCCTTGCGCCGGCGCCCGCGATTCCCGTGCCGCTTTTTCGACGAAGGATATGCGTTCGTCGGTCAGCGGGTGAGTGCGGTAATAGTCGCGTTCGGCAATGCCCTGCATTTTGTTGCGGTGTTGTATTTTTTTCAGGAATGCGAGCATGCCGGCCGGCGACTGGTTTATTTTTTTCAGCAGGTTGACGGCGGCCTCGTCGGCGCTCCTTTCTTCGCTGATCTGGTATGAGAGCATCGAATTGAGAGCCGAACTCTGCGAACCGAGAATGGCGGCGATGCTCAGGTCTGCACGTCCGGCGGCAATGCCGGCCAGGCCGCCGACCAGCATTGAAGCCAGGCTGATGCTCTGCACCTCGCGCGATTTGATTTTGTGACGAAGAATGTGTCCGCCCTGAATATGCCCGGTTTCGTGCGCCAGCACGCCGGTCAGCTCGTTCTGGCTGTCGGCGGCGGTAATGGTGCCGATGTTGACGAACATGCGGTTGCCGTCGGTGACGAATGCGTTCAGTTCACGGTCGTTGACAATATAAATCTGCCCCGGGCGGAAAGCTACGCCGGCGGCGTTGAATACCGGCCGCAGCGTCTGATGCAGAAATATCTCGGTTTCTTCGTCCGAAATCAGGGAAATGGCCCGTGCCGTTCCGCAATTTAAAAAAACTGACAGCAGCACAAGACTGCCTGCCAGTTTTTTTGCCGTTGTCAGAAAAGAGTTTATCCGTTGATAAGCTTTTTCCACCATGCAACCTTCCTTTTTTCCGGTTTCTCTTCGTTTTCCGTATTGGTATTTGCGGGAGCCGGCGTTTCATGGCTGTTATACAGAATTACCGCTTCTTCTTTTGCCGGTTTTTCTTCCGTTTCACCGGACGGTTCGCCGCTGCGGCGTCTGCTGCCCCTGCGGCGGTCAAAACGGCCGCGCCGGTCGCGCCTGCCGCCTCTGCGTCGGAAACCGGCGTTTTCGTTTTCCCCGGCGTCGGCTTCGGTTTCGTTTTCCGCGGCGTTCTCTGCGGTCGTTTCTTCCGTGTCGGTTTCGTCGCCGGCATCGTTTTCCTCATATTCGGAAATTTTGTTTTCCTTTGCCGTTTCTTCGCCGGCGGGTTTGATTGCTTTTATCCGTTCGATTTTGAAATCCGCGATGTTGCGGACGCTGTCGTCGGCACAGATGACAACCTGCATTTTATAGCGCTGTTCTATGTTGACCAGTTCGGCGCGCTTCTGGTTTAAGAGATAAACGGCCACGTCGCGCGGCAGCGAAACGGTAATTTTTGACGAGCGACCTTTGATGCCTTCTTCCTCAATCGTACGCAGGATGGAAACCGCGCCGGATTCGATGGTGCGGACAATGCCGCGGCCGTGGCAGTGCGGGCAGGTTTGATAATTGCTTTCAAAGAAAGAGGAATGCATCCGCTGGCGCGAAATCTCAAGCAGCCCGAAGCAGCTCATTTTGCCGATCTGCACGCGGGCGCGGTCTTTTTTCATTGCCTCTTTCATCCGTTTTTCAATCGCCTGATTGTTTTTGGCTTCGTCCATGTCGATGAAGTCGATTACCACCAGTCCGGCCAGATTGCGCATGCGGAGCTGTTTGGCGATTTCGTCGGCGGCTTCCAGGTTGGTTTTGAGCGCCGTTTCTTCCAAATCTTTTTCCTTGGTGGCGCGGCCCGAGTTGACGTCGATCGAAACCAGCGCCTCGGTGGGGTTGATTACCAGATAGCCGCCCGATTCCAGCTGCACGTTGGTGTCGTGCAGCTTGTCCAGCTGTCCTTCGACCTGGAAACGCTGGAACAGCGGAATGTCGTTCGGTTTGCAGGACTTGAGCTTTTTCATGCTGTGCGGCGACAGAATCTTCATAAAGCTGCGGGCAGCCTGATAGGCGTTGTTGCCGTCGATGATGATTTCCGAAATTTCCTTGGTAAACATGTCGCGCAGCGCCCGTTTAATCAGGTTTCCTTCCTCGTAGATCAGAGCCGGCGCACCGCTTTTCAGCGAATCAAGCCGGATCTGTTCCCAGGTGCGGATCAGGTAATTGTAGTCGCGGACAATGTCCGATTTGGTCTTTTCTTCACCGGCGGTACGCACGATCAGCGACATGTCGCTGGAAATCGGCAGTTCCCTGATGATGGTTTTTAAACGCTTGCGGTCGGAAACGTTGGTGATTTTGCGCGAAACGCCGCCGCTTTTGATCCGGTTGGGCATCAGCACGCAGTAGCGGCCGGCCAGCGACAGATATGTCGTCAGGGCGGCGCCTTTGTTGCCGCGTTCTTCCTTGACCACCTGTACCAGAAGAATCTGGCCTTCTTTGATGACGTCCTGAATTTTGCTTTGATGGAAAAGCTTGCGCATCAAAATCAGCTTTTTCTGGATTTCAAAGTCATATTCGCCGTCGTCATCGTCGTCAGCGGCCACTTCGTCGTCGCTGCCGTTGTCCATGCCGGCGCCGCCGGTTTCTTCCGTTTCGTTTTCGCCGTTGTTTTCGCATTCTTCGTCTTTTTCGACAATTCTTTCGTTTGCGGTGCCGGCGGATTCGGCAAGGGTTTTGACTTCTTCTTTCTTTTTGCCGTCGTTTTTCGCTTCTTCCGCGGGTGCGGCGGCCGTTTCTGCCGGCGCTTCCGCAGACGCCGTTTTGCCTGCGGCGGCAGATGTGTCTTTCTCACCCGTTTCGGCGGTTTCCCCGGCAGTTTTCGGTTTGCGTCCGCGGCGTCTGCCGGTGGTTCCCGCTTTTTTCTTTTTGCCGGCCTGCTTGCCGTCTGCGGCTTGGTTTTCGCCGTCTGACGCTTTTTCTTCTGCCGCTGCCGCGGGGGCTTCTCCGGTTTCCGCGCCGCCGTTTTCAACGATGGCGGCCGGTGTTTCTTCCGCTGCCGCCGCGGAAGAAGCGTTTGAACCTTCCGGTTGTTCGGCCGCCGTTGCCGGTTGCGCTTCCGCATCCGTGCCGTTTTCGTCGGCGGCTTTTGCCGCTTCTTCCCGGGCGCGCGCTTCCGCAGCTTCCTGTTCCAGGCGCTGGGCGCGTTTTAAGGCTTTTTCTTCGCGGATTCTCGCGCGTTCCTGTTCGCGTTCCTTAATTGCCTGTTTTTTGTTTTCAATCATGGCGTCGACTTCTTTTTCCAGTTCGGCCATGGTTTTGTCGTCCACATGATAATAGTCGGGATGGATTTCGCCGAAAGCGAGGAACCCGTGGCGGTTGCCGCCGTAGTCGACAAAGGCGGCCTGCAGCGAAGGTTCGATCCTCATCACCTTGGCCAGATAAACGTTGCCTTTGATCTGTTTTCTGCTGCTTGATTCGAATTCGACGTCTTCAAGCTTGTTGCCGTTGACCACGACCACCCGCGTTTCTTCGGGCTGGGTGTCGTCGATTAACATTCTTTTGGTCATATTTTAATAAACTCCGTTCACTCCGCGGAAAACGCGGAAAAATTATTGCATCCGGAGAGAAATCGTGCGGAGAAAAGCAGGAAAACACAAGCTTCGGACAAAAGCTTCAGGCGCTTCTGCCGGGCTTTGCCGTATTGCCGGAGCAGCTTTCTCCGACCTTCAAACATTCAGAACTTTCCTGTTCTGCGATCCGCGGACAAACGCTTTTTTGCTTGCTTGTTATTTGGCTTGTCCGCAAATCAGAATCTCTATCCGGTTTAAACCTCATTCCGGCCGGGATGCACAGGCACGTTTTTCACCGTGAAAAACGGCGGCAACCAATGCGCGGGGAACCTAAAAAACATTTTGTCGTCAAGTCGTAAACGTCCCCGTGCCGGTTAAAAAGACATCCGGCCGCTATTGACAATATACCGGCTGATGTAAAATTACAATACGAAATTTCATTTTTTTCTTTCTCCTTTTTAACAGATTGGTAATAAGTGGCATTTATAATTGCCAAAACTATGGTGGAACAAAACCGGTAATGAGCATACTGAACAACATAACGGCGGCAGGCTGCCGCCGAATACTGATGCTGGCGATGATGGTGCTGTCGGCGGTTTTCCTGTGCGCTTTCAGAGCCGATGCCGCCGGCCGCGTCAGCGGGCTGCGGATCGGGCAGGGCATCGGCAGCGTGCGTATCGTGTTTGACGCCGACGCCGAATTCGACTATAACGTTTTTCTGCTTGACGGGCCGAAACGTTTGGTGGTGGATACCAAAAACGTCTATGTCGGCAAAGCGCTGGAAAAGACCAAAGACAAAAACAATCTGGTCGGCCGGGTGCGGGTGGGTGATATTCATGACGGCAAAACCCGCATAGTTTTCGACCTGCTCAAGCCGGTGGTGGTCAAAAAGGTTTTCATGCTGCCGCCGCAGTCCACTTTCAAATGGCGGCTGGCAATTGACGTGACCGTCGCTTCCGAACGCGAGTTCCGACAAAAGGCGGGCATCGACAATGCCTACGGCAACAAAAGCCTTTCGCTGGCCGGCAGCGTGCAGGCGGCCGTTGATGCGACGCCGAAGCCCCGTAAGCAGAACGCCAGAAAAATCATTGTGATCGACGCCGGGCACGGCGGACACGATCCGGGAGCGATCGGCTATTCCGGCGTGCATGAAAAGAATATTACCCTGGCCATGGCCAAAGAGCTTAAGCGTCAGTTGGACCGCAAGGGAAAATATACGGTTTATCTCACCCGCAGCACCGACGTCTTCATTCCGCTGCGCAAACGGGTGGAAATTGCGCGCAAACACAAGGCCGACCTGTTTATGTCCGTGCATGCCGATTCCGCTTTGAACCGCAAGGCGACCGGGCTGTCGGTCTATACCCTGTCGGAAACGGCTTCGGACAAGGAGGCGGCGGCGCTGGCCGAACGGGAAAACAAGGCTGACGTCATCAGCGGGCTCAATCTGGTCGAACAGTCCAAGGAAGTGAGCGACGTGCTGATATCGCTTGCCCAGCGGGAAACCCGCAACCGTTCTTCCGAATTCGCCAAATGTCTGGTAGACGAAATGCGCAAATCGGTCAAGCTGATCAGCGATACCCACCGTTTTGCCGGGTTTGCCGTCTTAAAAGCGCCGGACGTGCCGTCCGTGCTGCTGGAGATGGGCTATCTTTCCAACAAAAACGAAGAACGTCTTCTGCGTCAGGAAAGCTACCGCCGCAAATTGGCCGTTTCCGCCGCCAAAGCGATCGACCGCTATTTTGAAGACATGAAACACAAATCCCTGTTTTGATCCCGGTTGTCGTTTAAACGGCTGATAAATCAAGAATACGGTTGTCGTTTGCGATAAAAACTGTTATGAGTGTGTCATAATATAATCTGTTGGGTATGAAAATGTTTAAAACTTTGTCTTCTTTACTGAGCACGTTTTTCTTTTTTGCGGTCATCCTGATTGTCGTGATCATCAGCAATCTGTGGCGCTTCAGCCAAAGCCTGCCCGATTACCGCCAGCTGGAAAAATACGAGCCGGCGGTCACCACCCGCCTGTATGCCGGCGACGGTCAGCTGTTGAAGGAATACGCGGTGGAGCAGCGGCTGTTCATGCCGGTCGGCAAAATCCCCGATCTGGTCAAGCAGGCGTTCATCTCCGCCGAAGACAAAAAGTTTTATCGGCATTCGGGGATTGATTATGTCGGCATTGTCCGCGCCGTTATCAGCAACGTGAAAAACCTGGGCAGCGGCCGCCGGCCTTCGGGTGCGTCGACCATCACCCAGCAGGTGGCCAAAAACTTTCTGCTTTCTTCGGAAGTGTCTTATGTCCGCAAAATCAAGGAAGCGCTTTTGGCCTGGCGGATTGAACAGGCGTTTGGCAAAGATCATATTCTGGAACTGTATCTGAACGAAATTTACCTCGGCAACCGCTCTTACGGCGTGGCGGCGGCGGCGCTCAACTATTTTGACAAGCCGCTGTCGGAACTGACGCTGGAGGAAGCCGCCTATCTGGCGGCGCTGCCGAAGGGACCCAACAATTACAATCCCCACACCCGTTACGAGGCGGCCGTGGCCCGCCGCAACTGGGTGATCGGCCGGATGCTTGAGGAGGGGTATATTGACGAGCTTGCGGCCGAAAACGCCAAGGCGCAGCCGTTGAAAGTGGTGAAACGCGACAGCGGTTTCGTAAAACATGCGGAATATTTCAGCGAGGAAGTCCGCCGCGGAATTGAACGGCGTTTCGGTGCCGAGGCGCTTAACGAGGGCGGGCTGATCGTCCGCACCACCGTTGATCCGCGTCTGCAGGAAATCGCCACCCGGGTATTCCGGGAAAAACTGCAGGAGTATGACCGCCGCCACGGCTGGCGCGGAGCAACGGCCAACATCGCTCTTGAAGACGATTATATGTCGGTACTGGAGAAAACGGCGCTGCCGGCCGGAGCCGAAAGCGGCTGGGAAAAGGCGGTGGTGACCCTGGTCAACAATGCGCGGGCGGAGATTAAAACGGTTGACGGCGAAACCGGCGTCATTCCTCTTTCCGTTCTTTCCTGGGCAGGCAAAACGCTGCCCGATCAGGGGATCGGCAGGGCGCCGAAATCGGTTAAGGAGGTGCTTAAACCGGGTGACGTGATCTGGGCGGAAAAGATCGGCGAAGAGAAAATCAAAAAACAGAAACTGCCGGAAAACGCTTATAATCTGCGTCAGGTTCCCGACGTCGACGGCGGGTTGATCGCCATCGACCCTCATACCGGCCGGGTGCTGGCAATGGTCGGCGGGTATTCTTATAAACGTTCGCAGTTTAACCGCGCCACTCAGGCGCGCCGGCAGACCGGTTCGTCGTTCAAGCCGTTTGTTTATCTCACCGCGCTGGAAAACGGCTATTCTCCGACCGATCTGATTTTGGATGCGCCGTTTGTGCTGGATCAGGGAGCCGGCCTGCCGAAATGGAAACCGGAAAACTTTACCAAGAAATTTTACGGTCTGATGACTTTGCGCGAAGGAATTGAAAAATCGCGCAATCTGATGACGGTTCGTCTGGCGCAGGACGTCGGCATGGACAAGATTTCCGCCTTTGCCAAAAGAACGGGCATCAACGACCATCTGCCGGAGCTGCTTTCAATGTCGCTCGGCGCCGGCGAAACCCGGCTGATCGACCTCACTTCCGCCTATGCGGAAATTGTCAACGGCGGCAAAAAAATACAGCCGTATCTGATTGAGCGCATTCAGGACCGCTATGGCCGTACCATTTTAAAACAGGATAACCGCGACTGTGCCGGCTGCAATTACGATGTTTGGGAAAATCAGCCGACCCCGCAGCTGGCAGACGGCCGCGAGCAGGTGTTTGACAGCCTGTCGGCCTATCAGATGACTTCGATTCTGGAAGGCGTGGCCACCCGCGGCAGCGGCGCCCGGCTGCGGCGCCTGAAAAAACACCTGGCCGGCAAAACCGGAACCACCAACGACAGCAAAGAAGGCTGGTTTGTCGGTTTTTCGCCGGATCTGGTGGTCGGCACCTACATCGGTTTTGACGAACCGCGGACGCTCGGCCGCTGGGAAACCGGCGCCAGCGTGGCGCTGCCGGTATTCTATGCGTTTATGGAAGAGGCGCTGAAAGATCAGCCCGATATTCCGTTCCGCATTCCCGCGGGCATCAAACTGGTGCGGATCAATTACAAAACCGGCAAACCGGCGGTGCCCGGGGACCAGGTGGTCATTACCGAAGCGCTGAAGCCCGACTTTGACTTTGAAACGGCCGGCCAGCGCATCATTAACGGCAGTTCCGACAACGACAATGACGGAGAAGACGACCGCAACGATTTCAAACGTTTCGGCAATTCCGCCGACAGTGAAAACTTCCAGCTCGGAACCCAGTATTAGTCAACTTTTCAACCTATTGAAAGGAAAAACATGCAGGCAGAAGTATTAACCTTAATTGACGAGATCAAGCAGTCGCTTTCGCTGCTGAGGAGGTCTCTTTGACTACGATAACGCCGTTTTGCGTCTGGAAGAACTGGACGCGCTGACCGCCGCGCCGGAACTGTGGAACGACGCCGCCCGCGCGCAGAAGCTGTTGAGCGAAAAAAATTCGCTGGAAGAAAGCGTTACCGCGCTGAAGCAAACGGAAACGTCGCTAAACGAATTAAGCGAACTCTGTGAACTGGCGGAAGAGGAGGGTAATCGGGAACTGGTTGCCGAGATCATAACCCAGCTGGAGGAGCTGAAGGTAAAAACCCGCCGCGGCGAGTTGGAAGCGCTGCTTTCCGGCGAAGCCGACAAAAACGACGCCTTTCTCGAAGTTCATGCCGGCAGCGGCGGTACCGAGGCTCAGGACTGGGCGGAAATGCTGCTCAGAATGTATACCCGCTGGGCGGAAGCGCATCAATATAAGGTGGAATATGTGGAGGAAGCGGAAGGCGACGTTGCCGGGCTGAAGTCGGCAACCGTCAAAATCAGCGGACACAACGCATACGGCTGGCTCAAGTCGGAAACCGGCGTTCACCGTCTGGTGCGGATTTCGCCGTTTGACAGCAACGCGCGCCGCCATACCAGTTTTGCCTCGGTCGGCGTTTATCCCGACATTGACGACGAAATCCGCATTGAGATCAACGAGTCCGACTGCCGGGTCGATACCTACCGCGCGTCGGGCGCCGGCGGCCAGCACATCAACAAGACCGATTCCGCGGTCCGTATCACCCATATTCCGACCGGAATCGTAGTCCAATGCCAAAATCAGCGTTCGCAGTTTCAGAACCGCGACGCCGCTTGGAAAATGCTTCGCGCGCGCTTATATGAAATGGAACTGAAAAAACGCGAAGACGCGGCGCAGGGAGAAAGGGATTCGATGGGCGACAACGGCTGGGGCTATCAGATTCGCTCCTATGTTTTGCAGCCCTACAAACTGATCAAGGATCTGCGCACCGGCGCGGAAACTTCGGACGCCAAGGCGGTTTTGGACGGTGACATTGATTTGTTTTTGGAGGCGGCGCTGGCCGATAAGGTAAGCAACAAATGAAAAAAGTTTCAAACCGGCTTTATCTGGCCCGTAAAATCTTTGATTATACGGTGGTTTTAATCCTGATTCTGCTGCTTTTGTTCATTTGGCAGCTGTACCGCGGGCCGATTGCGGTTCCTTTTCTCAAGCCTTATATCATCGCGGCCTTAAACCAGGATAACGAAAACGCGGAAGTGACGGTGGACAGCGTCAACATTGAGCTGGTGCGTTCGATCAAACCGATCAAAATCATTGCCAAAAACGTGGTTTATGAAGAAAACGACGGCCATATGCGGATAAACGCGCCGGGGGTGGCCGTTTCGTTCAGTATCCGGGCGCTGCTGCAGGGCGTGATTGCGCCGAGTTCAATTGAAGTGAACAATCCGTCGGTTTACATTTTCACCGATTACGGCGTCAGGGACAAAACCCGGGCGGCGGAAGTCAGCCGCAAGCAGATAGACTATTACGTGACGGCGTTTGAGGAGTTTCTCGAGCGTTTCAATTCGCCGGACAGGACTTATTCGGAAAGTTATATCAACGACATAGAAATCAACAACGGCAAGGTGGAGTTCCATGAGGTCGACCTCGGCCGCAAATGGGAATTTGCCGACCTCAATTACAATTTTGAGCGCAACCTTACCGATATCGAAACCGAAATCAGCGGGTCGGTCAAACTGCGCGACAAGCTGGTCAGCGTCGGTATGGAAGCCCGTTATCGTCCTTCCGACAACCGGCTGGCGGCGCAGATTTACTTTTCCGACCTGGTGCCGGCCGATATCGTCGACACATATGTCAACGGCGGCGCCCGCCGCGACTGGTACAACGTCAACCTGCCGATCAACGGCAAAATTGCCGCGCTGATCAATTTCAACGAATTTTTGAAAAACCGCGGCGACCTGATCGAAGCGGTGGACACCGCGCTGGAAAAAATCAAGTTTCAGCTGGAAGGAGGGCGCGGTTTCATCCTGTTTGACACCGGCGATGCCGATTCCCGCTATGACATTTCCTCTTTTATGCTGGAAGGGGAGATCAACGGCGGTCTGGACCGGGTAGCGATCGAAAACGCCGACTTTTATCTCGGGGAGCAGAAGGTAACGCTCGGTTTCAATGTTTCCGGGCTGGAAGATTATCTGCTTGAAGATTCCAAAAAGAATTTGCGGCTGTCGCTGACGGCGGATATCAGAAAGCTGAAATTTGACGACCTTTACACCTACTGGCCGCGCTATGTCGCCCCCGATGCCTGGGAGTGGTGCCGGGACAGCATTTTCGGCGGCGACGCCAAGAACGCCCGTTTTGAATTTGACTTCGGCTATGACGAAAAAACGAAAACTTTCGGGCTGACGGATCTGAAAGGGAAGGCCTATATTGCCGATTCGAACCTCCGCTACATCAATACCATGCCGATGGTCAACAATGTTTACGGCGTTTTCAGCGTTACTCCGACCAGCATCAATATCGCGCTTGACAAGGCGGTGTCGGACGGCATCATGCTGAGCGAAGGAAACGTTCTGATCTATGACCTTGACAAGTACAACAACTATATCGACATCCGGCTTTTTTCCAATTCTTCGATTGCCGACGCTTTGAAACTGATCGACCACAAGCCGCTGGAGTTTACCTCGCAGATGGGGCTGCATCCTGAAGTTATCGAAGGGGAAGCCGACACCGAGCTGGGACTGAAATTTGAACTGAAAAAAGACCTGGACTACGACGACGTGAACGTGACGGTCAACTCAAAGCTGCACAACGTGCGGATAAAAGACGCCGTGGACGGCCGTCCGATAACGGCAAAGGAACTGGAACTGGCTGTTGACAACGACGGCATGTCGGTCAAAGGCGACGCCGAGTTTGACGGCATTCCGCTCAAAATCGTCTGGGACGAGCGTTTCAAGACCGACAAGCCTTACCGCAGCCGCTATCAGGCTTCGCTTAAGCTGGATGCCGCCGGCGCCGAAAAGTTCGGCCTGGATTACGAAATGCTGAAACCGCCTTATTTTGAGGGCAGCGCGGAGGTGGAGGCGACGGCGACCCAGGGCGGCGACGACAAGCTGACGGTCGATCTGAAGGCCAAACTGCAAAAAGCGGTGATGAACTACAGCTTTTTGGGTTTTTACAAGCCTGCCGGCGCAGCGGCGGATTTTGGCGCCAAACTGGTTTTTGCCAAAAAGCAGCTGACGTCGATCCCCGATTTCAAACTGCATAAAAGCGATTTTGACATTGCCGGTAAAATCAGTTTTGACAAGAAAGGCGCGGTCCGCGTGGTCGATATCGGAAAAATCAAAGGGCCCAAAACGCAGGCCGGCGCCAAAATAGAAATACCTTCCGGCAAAAACGGCGTCGTCAAAATCAATATTTCCGGCGACAGCTATGATTTGTCCGAGTTTTTTGACCGCGGCAAAAACAGTTCGGCCGCTGCCGGCGAAGCAGAAAACGATTGGGAAAAAACGCCGGACGTTGACGTCAACATTGCGGTTAACCGCCTGTGGACCAACCCTGACGTGTCGGTGACCGGTTTTGCCGGCAGCGCCAGGCTCAGAAACGGCGTCGGCGTGCATGAAGTGCACATGATCGGCAATTATGACCATAATCGCAGCATGAACCTGAAAGTGGATTATGTTCCGCGGCCGAACGGCGAATGGCTGCTTTCCGTCAGCAGCAACCATGCCGGCAATACGCTGCGCTTTTTGCGTATCTATAACGACATGCACGGCGGCAATCTGCAAATAGAAGCCAAAAAGGGAGCTGACGGGGAGTTTATCGGTCATGCCAAAATCCGCGATTTCAGCCTTCACAACACGCCGCTTCTGGCCCGGCTGCTGACGGTGGCCTCTTTCAGCGGCATGGTGGACATGCTGACCGGGGAAGGGATGACGTTTTCCCATTTCGACGCCCCGTTTAAATACAAAAATCGCATATTATCTGTAAAAAGCGGCAAAACCTACGGTAACGTCGTCGGGCTGACGTTCAGCGGCGCCTACAACACCGCCAACGAGGACATCAGCATCAAGGGGATGATCGCTCCGGCTTACGGACTGAATACGCTGATCGGACGGATTCCTCTGGTCGGCAGCCTGCTGGCCGGCAAAGACGGCACCGTGTTTGCTGCCAACTATTCGATTACGGGCAAGGCAAGTGATCCGAAAGTTCGCCTGAATCCGCTTTCGGTATTGAGTCCAAATTCGTTAAAAGACGCGGTTTCCAGCGTGTTCGGAGGAGAAGATGACAAGTTCTAAATATAAGATCGGCATAGACTTTCACGGCGTAATTACCGCTTCTCCGGCGTTTTTCCGCGACTTTACCGCGCTGGCGTTTGACCGCGATTATGAAGTTTTCGTCATTTCGGGAGGACCTTATCTGGTGGTGAAGAACTTTCTCGATTCCTGGAAGATCCGATACAACAACATTTTTTCGCTGATCGACCATTTTGCCAGCCGCGGACAAGTCAAATATTTTCCCAACGGCAACTTCAAAGTGCCGGACGAATTGTGGGACAAGGCAAAAGCGGAGTATTGCCTGCAAAACGGCATTGACATCCAGATCGACGACACGCCGGGTTACGGCGCGTCTTTTTCCACCCCTTTCTGCTGCTACAATCCGGAAAACCGGACTTGTGAAGTCGGCGGAAAAGTCATCGACTTCAACGCTTCTCCCGAACAGTCGTTGCGGGAAGTGGAAGAATTTTTGTCCCGCAAACACTAAAGCGCTGCCGCCGGAAAAAGATAAAAACAAAAGGTTCTTCTTTTCAGGCGATAAGAATTTTCAGGCGATAACCCGGGCAATAAAAAAGCCCCCGGCCGGATCCGGGAGCTTTTTTGACGACCTGATTTGCAGATGTAAAATCTTGCCGGTTACCAGGCGTAATTCAACCCGATGCCGAAAGCCGCGGCGTCGTACGAACTGCCGTAAGTGTAGTGCGTCCAACCGTAGAAGGACAAGCGGTTCTCAAAGCCGTAACGGCCGCCGAGTTCGATTCTGCCGAGCGTCTGATTGCGGAGAGAATTGGTCGGCCGCAGACTGTCGATCCTGACGTCGCCGCTGTCGCCGAACGTTTGTATGACGGAAGGACGGATGTAAACTTTGGCCGTTCCCTCGTCGTAATAAAACGTTTTCTCCAGCTTGATGCCGGCTTCCGCTTCAAAGTAGTTCAAATTGTCGTATGCGGCCGTCGTTCCCGCCCGGTCGTGAATGTCGCCGTAGTTGATATGGGCGTAGGAAATGCCGAGCGACGGTTCCAACGTCAGCGTTTTGCCCAAACCGTAAACGTAACCGGTTTCCAGATTGCCGCCGAACTGATCGGCGTCGGTGTCCGTCTTAATGGTACCGTCGTCGGTTTTGACGTCGGCTTTTTGAATGCCGCCGAAAACCGTGCTCATGACATACAGGCGGTTTTTATCGAAGCGGTAATACAAGCCGCCCAGCCAGCTGTCGATGTCAATGCGGCTGCCAAGGGTCGAGTTGTAATATGTTCCTTTGCCGGAAAGGTCATACTGTCCGCGGCGGTATGCGGCGAAAACGCCGAGTTTGTTATGTGCGTCGGCCTGGATGTCGAAACCGCCGGTAATGCCCCAGACGTCGGCTTCCATGTCGACCGGCTTGTCGATATTTGCGTTTTGATAGCCGGCGTCTATCCAGACGTTGCGCAAAACGCTGCCGTCATATGCTTCGTCATAAACGCCGCAGCAGTTGTTGCTGAATATTTTGCCGGCGGCGACTTTGGCGGAAATTATTCTGCTGAGGCCGCGGGTCAGTTCTGCCGCGGCGGCAGGCAATCCGCCGTAGGCAACATATTCCGGCGCCACCGGACGAACGACCGGCGGCTGCGGCTCGGGTTCCGGTATCGGGGTCGGTTCCGCTTCCTTCGGGAACAGCCATTGTTTGTTAACCGCGTCATATTTGACGGAAATGTTATATTCGTACGGGTTGCCGACCATGCGCGAAATGACGAAACCGCCTTTGGTCGCGTCGTCGTCGTCCGGCGTGTTGGCAAAAACGATGTCTTCCGTTTGTTTAACGCTGCTCAGCATATTGAGAATGAGACCGGTGGTGCCGGTCAGATCGCCGCTGATGTTAAGAACGTCGGAAACGTTTTCGGCCGTGTTGACGTCCAGCCGGATGGCGGCGCCGTCGGCCCGGTAACCTTTCAGGTTGACGGTGCCGATGGTGTTGTTGGCAATGTCCAGCATGGCGTTTGTCAGTTCAACAAACTGATTGTCGAGAAATGCTTCCGATTTCAGCACCAGCGACGTATCGGCCACGTTCAGTTTTTCCGCGTTGTCAACTCTGCCGTTTAGCACCAGGTTGCCGCTGCCGTCGCCGGTAATGTTGATCAAGTAGCCGTTTTCGCCGTTAATGCCGCCGTTAAACGTCATCGTGCCTTTGTTGGTGATGTTGATGTCAAGCCGCGTTCCCTGCCGCATGTAAATGTCGTTGCTGCCGGAGGCGTCGGTATTGCCGTCAAAGGTCATGTCGTCGTTGTCGGCGATCAGCGTCAAGTCTCCGGCGTTGTCAATCGCGCCGCCGTTGCCTTCGGAAGCGTTGTTGGTAAAGTCGGTGTTTTGAATTGTCAGTTGTCCGCGGTTGACAATCACGCCGCCGTGGCCGTCGTTGCGGTTGTTGCTGAAGCTGCTGTCGGTGATGGTGGTGATGCCGCTGTTGTCGAGTATTCCCGTCATCGCGTCATTCAGCGTCGTTTCCTGAACGTCGAGAATTTCGTTTTCCTTGACGATCGATTGCGGGCGTTCCAGGCTTTTGGAAGCGATCACCAGCTGATTGCCCTGCTGCTCGAATTTGTAAGTGAGGTTGTTGTATATCTTTGTGTAGCTGCCAAGATTGTTGATCGTCAGCCCGGCATTGTCAAAAATCGTAATTTTGTCGCCGACGTTGCCGTAATCGTCAAAGCGGATGTTGAAGATGCCGATGCTGCCTTCGGCTTTTTCCGTGTTGATGCTGTCGGATAAGCCTTGGTTAAAATTGGCGCCGAACTCAAACAGCGAATTGCCGGAAACGGTCAGTTCGTTTAACTTCAGACTTTGATATGAATCGTATTTGAGGCTGAGCAGCGAATTGTTCAGTTGCAAAGAAGTTGATTTGTCGCCGAAATTGGCATGATGTCCGTCATAGCTTCCAAACGTCAGGTTGACGTCGTCGGCGGTGACGGAAGAGGCGTTGTTGACGGTGTCGGCGAAAAAGATGTTCCCTTTGCCCGTGCCGGAACCGTTGCCTTTCAGGACAATAGAATATTGTTTGTCATAATTGATTTCCGTTCCCGTGTCGTTAACGTCGCCGCCGTCGATCTGATCAAGAAAAGTAATGTGTCCGCCGCCGGAAACGTCGAAAGTCAGCACCGTGTCGGCGATGTCCGTGTCCATGAAAATCGCGTTGTTGACCCGGTTGCCGTCGGTTATCGTATAGTTGCCGGAAAATTGAATGTTTTTACCCTTGCTGGCCAGCGTCAGGTTGTCGGAAGTGTAAATGGCGCCGCCGAGAGCCATGCCTTTTCCTTCCGCGTAGTTGCCGATAAAGCTGCCGCTGATGACACCGATGGTTGCCAGATTGTTTTTGTTATAGCTGTAGTTGTAGATTGCGCCGCCGTAAGCGTGAGTGTTGGCGTTTGAAGCGTGGTTGCCGATGAAATTGCCGGTAATATCGCCGATGGTGGCTGTCTGTGCCGCGGCATTGGTCGAGTTGTAAATGGCGCCGCCGTAAGACGGCCAGGTCGATTCGGAAACCGCGCTGTTGCCGATGAAATCGCCGGTGATGTTGCCGATGGAGGTGCTGCCGCCGTTGAGCGGACGGTTGTAGATGGCGCCGCCCTGCGGTCCGTTGAAGAGATTTCCTTCAACGCTGTTGTTGACAAAGTCGCCGGTAATGTTGCCGATGTCCCAGGAATTGAATACCGTGTCCGTCCGATTGGTGATTGCCGCGCCGTTTCCTCCGGTCTGTCCGAAAAAGTTGCCGGTAATGTCTTGGCCTTTCATGTCTTCGTCAAGCGGTTCATGGCTTACGGCGCCTTCTTTTATGTTGTATTTGTAATAAGTAACGGCAGCCTGACCGTTTTCGTCGATTTCAACCAACGAAAAATCGGCCTCTTCGGCAGAAGAAACGTTGGTGATTTCATAGATGCTGTCATCTTCCAAAGTCGGTGTATACGCTGCCCGGCCGGCGGTTGTCGACAACAAAAGGGAAACAGTCAATCCGATAATGATAGTCTTGTTTTTCATTGTGTTCAGTCCTTTTTTCCAAAGCAATGTTCATCGGGTTGAAGTAGACAAAGCGATTGTGAAAAGCAGGTTTGCTCTAAAAAAACTCATTAAAACGATCCTTTTTTCAAAGCAGGAATTTTTTTCTTTCAACGATGAATTAACTCATTGATAAAAATGATTAATCGGGTATTATACAAAAATGAAAACTGGACAATATGCGTGTTGAAAAAAAAGGATCCTTTTTCTGCCGCGTTTTTTGTTCTTTTTTATTTCAAATATATGAATAAGAATCAATACCTTACTGCATAATTTTTACAAGAGTGGAACGTTCGAAAAAAAAGGATCCTTTTCTTCAGGCTTGTTTATGTTTTTTGTGCAAAAGTGCAATAAAATCGTTTGTCTGCCGGGGTATCTGTCTGCCGGAGTGCTTTGCAGCGACAAAAAAACTCCCCGGAAAACCCGGGGAGTTTGATTTTTAGAGCCGGAAGAACATCAAATAAACGGTACCGAAAACATCAGCCCTTTGTTTTTCAACAGGTTGTTTTCGTTGCGTTTGATTTTGAACTGCGAGCCTTCGCCCAGCTCTTTTTCAAACACTTCGCCGTAGTTTCCGCTTTCCTTCAGATAGGTTTGCAGCCATGTCGGCGCCAGCTTGAAACGCTTCCACAATTGTTCGTCCAAGCCCAGCAGGTTGCGGGTTGAGGGGTCTGTCGAACTGACGTGGATGTCGACGTTTTTGGAGGTAAGGCCGGTTTCTTCCGCCTGCTTGACCGCGTTCATCGTCCATTTGATAATGCTTTTTAACATGGTGTTGTCTTTGTCGGCATAAACGTAAATCGGGCGGACGGTAATAGTTTCCGGCAGCATTTCGACGTCGGAAACGCCGGCCGGGCTGTGAATGACGATGTCGCGCAGAATCATCGAATTGCCGGTAAACAACTGGCAGCGGTTGAGCAGAAACGCCTCTTTGGCCCGCTGGATGTTGGGAAACGTCAGAAACGAGAAGTCGAGCTGATATTTGTCATTGTAGACTTTCAGTTTGGCCAGATCGTCGCTGTTGTTGACCACGCAGACTTTTTTGCCTCTGTAGGCTTCCATGGAAGTAGCGCCTTTGACGGCATGTGCCAGAAAGACCTGCCGGTCATAATACCAGACGTCGACCGGCGCGGCGCGGGTCGACATTTCGGTCGTGGCCGAAAACGGCAGTCCGCCGATCATAACGTCGATTTTGTTGGTGTAAAAGGCGTTTGACACCTGGTTTGAAAAAAGCGGCACCATCTCGATTCTGTCGCTTCTGCCGAAAACGGCGGTGGAAAGCATTTTGCACAATTCGACGTCAATTCCCTGCCAGTTGCCTTTTTCATCCCGCCAGGCGAGAATTTTATTGCCGGTTTCCGTCCCGCAGTAGATTTTGCCGCGGGTGTGAATGTAGTGCAGGCCGGCGTTGACGGTCGGTTTGGGGGCGGCGGCAAAGGCCGGTGCGGCGGCCAGCGCCGAGAATGCGAGGCATAACCATAATTTTAGTTTCATTTTAACAACCATTTTGCTATTATGACTTCAGAATGATTGCTAATATAGGGCATTTTTTTATGAAAAGTAACTGTTTTTTACGACTTATCATTTTTTTTGTGCTGCTGACGCTTGCCCTGCCGGCGGCGGCCGAACCTTTGAGCGAAGCGGAAGCGCGCGCGTTCGGCGAAACCAAGGGCAGAGAGCTGTTGAACACTTTTGCCGAAAAAGATCCGGCGGTAAAGTATAAGAAGCTGGACGAGCTTTTTTTAAATTATGTGGATCTTGACTATATTTCGCGATTCGTCGTCGGCAAATACTGGCGGCAGATGAGCGCGGAACAGCAGAAGAAATATCAGGAGCTGTTTACCCGTTATGCCTTAAACGTCTATAAGGGCTTTCCGCTTAGTTTTGACGACAATCTGGATTTTGTGATTTCCGACGTTGAGCGCGACGGGGAATATGCGCTGGTGCGCACCAATATAGATTACCGCGGCATGGACGGCAAGGCGACGACTTTTCTGGTCGAATTCCGGGTGCATAAGAAAAACGGGCGGATTATGATAACCGACATCAAAGTGGCGGAGAGCTCGCTCATCCTTTCTTACCGCGGCCGTTTTTATCAGATGATTGCCGATGCGGACGAGGAAATGGAATGGTTTTTGGAAGATTTTGAGCTGCTTGCGGATTCGGGGGAAAAATTCTATTCCGAAACGGAAGAATAGTTCGAAGAAACATGCCGTTGTTTGCAAATCCCCGGTTTGCCGCCGCAAGCCGGGGATTTCTTTTCCGTTTTTCCTCCGGCCTGAAAAGGCAAAAGCAAAAAATGGACAAAAAATAAAAAATGGCGGAAATCGTTGTTAGATAAAGCTTTTAGTAAATACAACAGGTTGGCAAGGGCGAATGTTTAACAAAAAATAGCCTAAAAAATGTTTTTTTCGCAAAAACCGCTTGCTTCCCGAAAATATTTATGCTACATTAACACTATAAAAAATAATTTTATTTAATTACATTGTCTTATAATTCACAATAACTTTTCTTGAAAATAAAGGAAAGAAAGGAAGAGTTTCGGGTATTTTTTCGGTACGGAGACTTCTAAAGACATGTAATTTTCTAAACCCAGTAAATAACAAAAAAAATAATAATATGGCGCAGAAGATTTTTAAGAACATCTACGTGATGTTCACTTTAGTAGTTATGTCTATCTTTGTTGCATCTTGCGACAAATCTGAAGACGAGTTTTTGTTGAACACCTATAACAACGGTGGCAACAATAATAGCGAGATCACGATTAACGTGAAGCGCGATGCCGAAAACGGTATTATCGAGGCTTCTCGCGAAGTCAACGGTCTCCGTCAGGATACAACCATTACGGTTGTTCTTGGTGGTGTTAATTTCGACATCACTCCGGTTGACACCATTAAGGTGGCTTCCGCAGAAGTAATCCGTTCCAACTTTGCCGAAATCGGTGAAGCCGAGGTAGAAGAGTATGAAGAAAACGGTGTTTATTTCACCAAAACTTCAAAATCCTACCGCGATGAACTCACCGGTTATGCCAAGGATATCAACATCTCTTATCTTGACGCATACACTTACGTATGGGGCAAGAAAGTTGAATTCCCGCAGGCAAACGGCGCAGTTGAAGTTGTTGAGGAAATCAACGTTCTCGACGAAGGTATCAAGGAAAAGATGCATTACTATACGGCTACCACTCAGTACAAAGTCGCTTTCATGGAAGGCAGCTCTGTTGAGAAAGGTCTGGAAGTGTTGGCTATCGACGCCGATGATACTTTATTGAGCACCGAAAAAACCGACGAGGGTTACGAAACCCTTACTTCTACTACAGCTAAGAGCTGGATTGAGATCACTCGTACATACAAAATTTCCGGCGCAGTTGCTACTCGTTACGAAGTTGTTCTGAACAACGGCGTTTCTGCTCCTGCTTACGAAGTGATGAATGTTGAGTCTTTCAATCTTTCTTCCAAAGGTGCAAACCTGGAAGAAGCTTCTGTTTCCGGCAACCGCGAAGAAGGTAACATCAAAGTTACTTCCTATCGTCAGAACTATGTCGTAGGTAACAACATTTTCGATCGTACATTTGTTCTCTCTTATGAGACTGCCGTACTGACCGTTGATGAAAAAACTTTCGACATGCCGAGCCGCAAATATGAGAACGTAACCGACGGTAACTTCAATATCACCGATATGGAAGGCATCACCGGTTATGACCGCGTACTGTACACTCATAACATGAGCGCTACTTTCAACGGTAACTCTGTTGCAGCAAAGGCAGAAGTTGAACTCCGCATGGTAGAAGTTAAGGACGAGCTCATCAGCCGCGTGATCGTGGAAGACGGCAAAGATTATATCAATGCTTCAACTACGAAATCTTGGGTTAAAGTTAAGGAAGTATGGTCTGTAGGCGGCGAAAAGGTATATACCAAGTCAGTTAACCTGATTAACGGTATTGCTGCCCCTGCTAAGATCACAAAGATCCTTGCCAGCTTTGACCTGAACAGCGCAGCTGCTTCTCTTGGCGGTGAAAAACTGGTTAAGACTGAAACTAAGGGTGATTTCAAGGTTATGACTTACGAGCGCACCTATACGGTAGCAAACGATAAGTTTACCCGCGTTTTCACTTTGAGCTATCAGAAAGCCGTTTACACCGTGATCAACCACGATATGCCTTATTCCGAATATGAAAACGTTGCAGACAATGGCTTCAATATGAGCGATATGTCTAATACGACTCAGAACGGTAAGACCTATAACCGCAAGAACTACGTTCATGCTATGAGCGCAATGTTCAACGGTTACGATGCCAAGGCCAACGCCGAAGCAGAGTTGTTGGTTGAAGTTGAAACTCCCCGTGACACCCCGTCTTGGTTAGGCAACCCGACCGGAGCAAAATATACCCGCGTGCAGAAAGCTGCCGGACAGAAGTTCATGGACATGATCGTTTTCACTTATGAGAACGGTGTTGTTATGGCTCCTAACGGCAAGGTAGACATGAGTCTGATCTATGCTTTCAACGCATCTGTAGCATCTGCAAACGGCGTAGACGTTTGTATCAACGGTGCATACAGCGGTGTATTCGGCAACGGTAAATGGCAGCCCGCCAAAATTACCATGGTAAGCGGTCGTTGGATCTATGCAGGCAAGTCCTCTTCTTGGGATCACACTGTAATGGAAACTAACGCTGTAACCCTTGGTATCGGTGTTGACGTTACTCCGATTCCGAGCGCGCAGAAGACTACAATCAGCAACGGTAAGATCACTATTTCTTACGCTGCTAACAACGGTAGCACAACTGCAAATTCTTCTCTGTCATTGCGTTAATTTTTTACGTTGTGAACAGTAAAGAACGTTCGTGTCTAAGGATACTCTCTCATCCCTCTCCGGAACCAAAATTCCGGGGAGGTGTACTAAAAAATATTTTGGGACAATTCCCGCATTCCTTTAAAAACAAGAAAAGATGAAAAATATGATTTTTGCTGCTATCGCAGCTTTGTTCGTGAGTGTAAATTGTGCAATGGCACAGAGTGTTGAATTCGGTTCTGAAAAGAAGGGCCTTGTATCTGAAGCTTCTGCAGAAATGCAGGAGATCGCCAAGGTCGATTCTATGACCCTGGATTATATGGAGGCATTTGCTTCCAGAAAACATGACGAGCTTATGCTCAAAACTTCCGACGGTAAAACGTACTGGAAGGGACGCGCGATTGAAGGCTTCTTTATCGGAGCTGTCGGCGGAGCATCCTATATTCCGAACGCTAAGAGCTTTTCTTATGTGTTTGGAGCAGAAGTTGGTTATACCATGTGGTGGGGTGACTTTTTGGTTACCGGCCGCGTAGGTGAAATCAATTTCGACGGTCTGACCTATATGGCACCGTCTGCCTTTGGTGAAGTGAGAGTAAATCTTGCACACTGGGGGAAAAACAAGCAGCATCGCTTTTACGTTGGCGGCCGTGTCGGTTACCAGTATACGGAAAGCGATAATTCCATCCACGAATCCGGTGACGGTTACGACTTCAGTCGTAAATCATCGCTGAAAGGATCGGGCTTGGGATACGGCGCTGTTATTGGTTGGGAAAGCCGCCAATTTATGAGCGGAAACCGTTTCGGTGTTCAACTCGCCGCTTATACTTATGACGTGCAACATGCAACGTCAGGCAAGGTAAACGGAGAAGTTGTTGCTGATAAGAACGTCTTAAAGCAGGGTTGGCAAGTCGAGCTCACTTTGAGCTATCGTTTCCAATTTGGCAAGACCAAGAAGAACTATTAATGTTCTTCTTGCTGAAACAACAAGCAAGCTGGTAGCAAGATATATTTTCAGATGTCGGAGGTTTTCCTCCGGCATCTTTTTTTTATTAATGTCTGATAGAAAAGCCCGAGTTTGACCCGGAGCCGAGTGCTGCGGTGTTGGAACAACACCGCTTCGCGCCTTTAATCATGGTCAAACCGCAAGCTTTGTAACTGCTGTAGAACCACGGAGTTACCCGTGGATATCTATGTGCCGTCGACCGCTTTTCAAAATAACTTTCCCGTACAAGGCAAAAACCTCAATCTCGCTTATTTCGGCGCCTTATTTTTTGTCATTCCGCTTTTTGCAAGATTTCCGGACAGATTCGGGATGGTGAGGCGGAAAACTCAATCTCTCTTGCATATCTAAAATCTCCCGCATACTGTCCGATAAAACTCTTTGCCCGCTTCACCGGCTTGGGCATAATCCCTGAATTCTCTCCTTTGTGCCGTCAAACTGACCGATTCTTCCGTTAGCATGCGTTCGGTAATTACCATGTCGGGTTTGTTTGGGCATCTCATTTTTAGGCTATGCCTTAAAAATTATCTTCCGCACTTCAGGTCTTGTTTCGATGTTTGTTTTCCTTTCTTCCTCCCTTCCTTCTTTTTCCCCTTTCTTTGCTTTTTCCCCTCAAGCTCCCGAACCGGGGCAGGGTGCCAAAGCAGCGAGCCGCCGCCTCCATCCTTTTTTCTCTTATAAGCTCCCGAACCGGGACGGAATGACAATATGGGTTTGTTTCCGCGTTCGCAGGGTGACAGAGGCAAAGAGAGGACGGAAGCGGCCGCTTGTAAGCCGACTGACAGGGGTTGTGTTTGTTTGCGGGATGGTAAAGGGTGCTCACGGAATGCGCAAAAGGACCGCCGGCGGAATATAAAAGAGGACTGTTTTCGGGATGGCAAAGCGGATTTTATCAACAAGAGGAAAGGGGAGATTCGCCTGCGGACTCGCCGTCTATCAATATTTTTAGACAAAATAGAAAAAATATGCCGTTTTCAGTCAAAAATAAGTTGTGGTTTTAATTCTTTTATGGTACAGTATAAACGACAAAAATTATTCTGTTATTACATTGATTATCATTGTAAATGTCTCTGATGAAAATGATTTTTCAAGCATCGGGAGACCTGCAGAAGCAATTTTTCTATATATTTCCTAAAAAAATAATCAAATAACTTTTAAAAACAAAAATATGGAAAAGAGAAATGTCTTTTACAGCATTGTTGCATTTGCCATAATGCTGACTTTAGCCATGTTCACGTCATGTGACAAAGCGCTGGAAGAGTTTAGTCTTAATGTGGAGCCTGATAGCGGTCCCGACACCAACACGGAAGTGACCATTACCGTGACCCGCGACAGCGAAAACGGTAAGGTGACGGCCTCGAAAGATGTCAACGGCATCAGGCAGGACACCACGGTGATTGTGCCTTTGGGCGGCGTAAATTTCGAGATTTCGCCCTTGGATACGATCAAAGTGAACAAGCCCGAAGTGTCGTCGGTAAGCTTTGCCGAAACCGGCAGCAACTCCGGCAACTGGGAAGCGGAAGGCGTGTCTTATACCAAGACGGTCAAGACCTATCGTCATGAAATGACCGGGTATCTGAAAGACATCACCATTAGCTACCTGGATGCGGAGATGACGCTCTGGGGCAAGAAGGTTGTTTTTCCGGCAGCAAACGGCAGCGTTGCTTTTGAAGACGGCGGTATCAGCGTTGTCGACGAAGGCATCAAGGACAAGGTTCATTATTATCTCTCGACTTCAAGCTACAAAGTTGCCTTTATGGGCGGCAGCAGAATAGAGAGGGGATATGAACGTCTGGCAATGGATGCGGACGATGTTTTGCAGAGTACCTCAAAAACCGACGAAGGCTATGAAACGCTGTCTTCGACCACGGCCAAAAGCTGGGTTGAGATCACGCGTACCTACAGCCAGTCGGGTTCCGTCGTTTCCAGATACGAAGTGATCCTAAAGAACGGTATCGGCGCTCCGGCGTACGAAATCCGTACGGTAGAAAGCTTTGAACTGGAAAAGAAAAACGCCGTTTCCGGCGAAACCGTCGTCAGCGGTACCCGTACCGAGGGCAACATCACGGTTACTGCGCATACGCTCGATTATACGGTCGGATGCGATTTGTTTGACAAGGTGTTCACCCCGTTCTGGGAAACTGCGGTCCTGAAGGTTGACGGAAAAGAGTTTGAGATGCCGTCCCGCGCTTACGAAAACATCACGGACAAGGGATTTAAACTGACGGAAATGTCGGAAAAGGACAATTACGAGCGTCGGCTCTACACCCACACCATCGGTGCTACTTTCAACGGCAACTCGGCCGAAGCCGTTGCCGAAGTCGAATTGCACAAGAAAGCGGAAGACAAGCTGGAAAGCCAAGTGATTGTCGAAGACGGCATGGAATATGTCGACGCGACGACGACCAGGTCATGGATCAAGATCAAGGAAGTATGGTCCGTATCGGGCGAAAAAGTGTATACGAAATCGGTTAACCTGACCAACGGCATCAATGCCCCGGCCAAGGTGATCAAGATTTTGGAAGACTTTACCTTAAACCAGATATCGGCTGTCCTTGGCGATGAAGTCTTGGCGGAAACCGAGACTGTCGGCGATTTTACGGTAAGGACTTATCAGCGGACTTATACGGTCGGCAACGACAAGTTTAACCGTATATTTACGTTGTCTTACCAACGTGCGTTTTACAATCCGCTGGATCACAGCATGCCGTTTGCGGAATACGAAAGTGTTGCCGACAACGGATTTGTAACCGCGGACATGACGCAGATCACCGAAGAGGGCAAGACTTACGACCGCAAGAGCTACACGCACTCGATCGGCGCCAGCTTTAACGGTCATCCGGCGGAAGCCAAAGCGGAAGCCGAATTGCGGGTTTTGGCCTCGGACATCATGACCAGTCAGGAAATCATTGAAGACGGTATGGACTATGTGGATGACAACACCACCAGATCCTGGATTAAGATTAAGGAAATCTGGACCGTGTCCGGCGAAAAGACTTATGTAAAATCGGTCGATTTGACCAACGGTATTGCGGCTCCGGCCAAAGTTACCAAGATTTTGCCGAGTTTTGCGCTGGCCTCCGCAACGCCCTCTCTGGCCGGTGAAAGCCTGCTTAAGACCGAAACCGTCGGCGATTTCACGGTAAAAACTTATCAGCGCACCTATACGGTGGCCAACAATCGTTTTGACCGTGTTTTCACCCTCAGTTACCAACGGGCTGTTTACGATCCGCTTAAGCATAACATGCCGAACCCGGAATACGAAAACATCTCCGACAACGGTTTTGAAACGGCGGATCTGTCGCAAACGGTCAGCGGCGGCAAAACTTACGACCGCAAGAGCTATGCGCACACCATGGGCGCAAGGTTCAACGGCCGTGATGTGAGCGCCGTCGGCGAAGCCGAATTGTGGGTAGAAGTCAATGACGAACTGAAAGAGCGTACGATCGTGGAAGACGGCAAAGACTATATCGATGCCTCTACCACCAAGAGCTGGATCAAGATTAAGGAAATCTGGTCCGTATCGGGCGAAAAGGTGTATACCAAATCGGTGAACCTGAAGAACTCGATCACGGCGCCGGCCAAAATCACCAAGGTTTTGGAAAACTTCAATCTGATTGCTTCCGCTCCGTCGACAGGCGGTGAAAAACTGACGGGAACGCAAACCGTCGGCGACTTTAAGGTGATGACATACCAGCGCACCTATACGGTTGCCAACGACAAGTTCAACCGGGTGTTTACGTTGTCTTACCAAAAGGCGATTTATTCTCCGCTGACTCACAACATGCCCTATGCCGAATATGAGAACCTTGCCGACAACGGATTTAAGCTGAGCGATATGAGCCGGCTGACCGAAAACGGCAGGATCTATGACCGCAAGAACTATGTTCATACCATGAGCGCCATGTTCAACGGTTATCCGGCAAGTGCGGCGGGCGAGGCAGAATTGCGGGTTTTCGTAAGCGAAGACCGTGATACGCCGAGCTGGCTGGGAAGTCCCAAGTCTGCAAAGTATACGCGCGTTCAGCAAAGTGTCGGCGCCAAGTTTATGGACATGATCGTTTTCACTTATGAAAACGGCGTGGTCATGGCACCGAACGGCAAAGTGGACATGAACCTGTGTTATGCTTTTGATGAATCCGTAGCGGCAAAGAACGGCGTCGAAACTTGTATTTCCGGCGCATACAGCGGCGTTTGGGGTGCAAACAAATGGCAGCCGGCGAAAGTTACGGTTGTCAGCGGTCGTTGGATCTATGCCGGCAAAAGTTCTGCCTGGGATCATACGGTTATGGAAAAGAATGCGGTAACTTTGGGTATTGGCGAAGACGTAACGCCGACGCCGGGCGCTCAGAGTTACAAAATTACCGGTAACCGGATTACGATCTCCTACGCCGTAAACAACGGCAGTAAGACGGCTAATACTTCTCTTTCCCTGAAGTGATGATTGTCTTCGCGGAAGAAAAGAAAAACGGCCTGCAGCTCTCTTGGAAAGCTTCTTTTCGCGGTGCGGAAGGAAGTATGCGTGAAAAGTCCTTTTGACAAACATTTACAATTTGACCCCGGAACGTAAAGTTTCGGGGTTTTTTTTAAGGTTGTT
>ULQF01090442.1_pt1 | contig 70804 bp, 56 predicted proteins | sample 1954211 | NCBI WGS metagenome assembly ULQF01 (sample SAMEA4835648, study PRJEB28245) | human gut metagenome | biome: gut microbiome; material: fecal sample | place: Denmark | collected 2008 | reverse complement strand
AAAGACTAAGGGAATAGTTACATTTTACTCACAGGACAACACCCGGCTTTAACTGTTCATTATTACACATGCCACAGGGCAGAGAATTTCCCTGCAATATCTCATAACACTTTAACCCGATGATCTCTTCAAGACTTTGAAATCCATAGCTCTTCAGAGTCTTCTTGTTCATATATATCAATTCATGAGTCTCTGCATCTGCCACATATACATATTCACCCAGATTCTCGAAAAATTCCCATATTTTACTCATATACACCAACCTGCTTCCGTATTCTTCCCCTCTTTATAACTAATCAGTATACACTTGCAAACGCTTTACGGCAAGCCTGTTCTCTCAAAAATGTCTGTAATAATCTCACATCATCCGTGATCACACCGTCCGCCCCACAGTTTACGATCCGAAGCATGGCACCGGAAGTATTGGCTGTCCACCCGTATACCGACTTTCCGCAGTAATGAATGGCATCTACCATATCCACTGTAAGATTTCTCCCCTCGATGCTATAGCTGTCGGCATAGTCCAGCTCATAATCCTCTTCTTCCAGATCATGGGCAATAAAAACTGTTGAAATCCCCGGTTCCAGCTCCTTCATTTTCTGCAGGATTCCCTTGTTCATGGAGCCTATAATACACTCATCCACCATATCATAGTCCTGCAGCAGAGTCAGCACGCTTTCCTCCAGTGCATCCTCCTGTCCGGTATATTTCAGTTCGATCATCAGAGTGATCCTGCCTCTGGCACAGGCAAGCATTTCTTCCAGTGTCGGGATCTGTTCTCCCCGGTATGCTGCCGAAAAACCGCTGCCCACTTCCAGGGTTTTGAGAGCATCTGCCTCCGCATCCCATACGCAGATATCCTCTCCTGTGGTCCGTTTAAAATTACTGTCATGCATAACGATCAGGGTTCCGTCCGACAACTGCTGCACATCAATCTCTGCAATAGGCGCTCCATCCCGGATGGCCTGTTCCAGGGCCGCCACCGTGTTCTCCGGAGCTACTTTTGCCCCCGCCCGATGCGCTACCACGATCACAGGAGCGTCTTTACCTGCGGCCTGTACCTGCGGCAATACACCATATGTCAGAAAATAGAGGCAGAGAAGCATAACAATCGCTGTTTTTCTGATAATTTTCATCACATTGCCCTCCCATGAAAGTTATTTGTCAATTTTATTGTAACTATTGACTATAAACTCCATACAAGGAAAATGTTAACTTTTTGTAAATATTCAGAGCCACGTAAATATAACCGGAGGAACGTCGAATGCTTGCATTCGTAAGATCCTCTGGCTATATTTATGTGGCGAAGTGACCACATGAGCAAAAGGAAAGCATCGGAGATGCGATTTTGCGAATGGGGTTCTGAATATTACGACTATTCAGAGCCATGTAGCTTCAGGCAGGGTATTCGGCAGATGCTTGCATACGCAAGAATATCTGCCTGAAGTTATAGGGCGAATTATCGTTCTGAATCGTCGGTAAGCCCGGATAAGCGTACTCACTTCCGTAACATCACTACCAGCTCATGAGCCAGCAGTGGAAATGCTGCCAGTACATTCAATAGCAGCCATTCCTGTCCGGACAGATGGGAGGTTCCGAACGCTCCGATGAGAAACGGTACTTCCGTTACCGCAAACTGCAGCGCAAATCCAATAACACAGGCCAACACCATCAGCGGATTATCCCAGGGTCTCATGGCAAATACGGACTTCTGCATATCCCGCATTCCCACTGCATGATACAGCTGGCACATTCCCAGTACTGTAAAAGCATAAGTCTGGGATCGGGCAAGTATTTTTTCCCGGGACAGTAATTCACGAAGTCCCTCTACCCAGTCAGACAGATTCCAGGACAGTTCTCCCCTGCCTGCCAGGATCCCACAGGGCAATACCAGAAATGCCGCCAGACCGATACCGGTGATCAGCGCTCCATAGAGTAAGGTACAGGCCATTCCGCCCCGGGCGAACAGACTCTCCGCTGCTTTTCTTGGAGGACAGCGCATCAGGCTTTTTCCGTCATTTTTATCCACTCCCAGTGCCAACGCCGGAAGGGAATCCGTGATCAGATTGATCCACAGTATATGACTGGATTTTAGAGGGGAAGCCAGCCCCAGAGCCACTGCTGCGAACATGGTCATCAGTTCCCCGAGATTGGAAGACAGTAAAAATATCACCGACTTGCGGATGTTTTCATAGACGCCTCTGCCTTCCTCGATTGCCTTTTCAATCGTTGCAAAATTATCATCCGTCAATATCATGTCCGCCGCCTGTTTAGCCACATCCACGCCGGTTCCCATGGCTACACCGATATCTGCTGCTTTCAGAGAAGGAGCATCGTTCACACCATCCCCTGTCATGGCCACAATCTCCCCATTCTGCTGCAGCCCCTTCACGATCCGTACCTTCTGGGCCGGAGTCACTCTGGCATAAACCCTGATATTCCTGATCCTCCTGGCAAAAGAAGCATCATCCAGATGATTCAGTTCTTCCCCTGTAATACACTGACTGCGATGCCCTGCAATCCCCAGCTGTCTGGCAATGGCATAGGCGGTATCCACATGATCCCCGGTGATCATTACTGTAGATACACCTGCACGGCGGAAAATCTCCACCGCTTCCTCCGCCTCCGGTCTGGCAGGATCACGCATCCCCACGATTCCCAGGAATGTCATACCTTCTTCCCCACACCCGGGAGTGTTTCCGCTCTGTGCTGCCGCCAGTGTCCGAAGCGCCAGGGAATTCATGAGTTCTACAACCTCACTGATCCTTTTTCTCTGTCCGGCTGTCATTGGCACACTTCTTCCGTCCTGTAAAATATGAGTGCAGTGCTGTACGATCACATCCGGTGCCCCCTTCGTATAGGCAATGCTTCCCTTATGCCCTCCGTTTTTCGGGATTCTGTGATAGGTCGTCATCATCTTCCGGTCCGAATCGAAAGGCTTTTCATCATAGCGGGGGTACTGCTTCTCCAGACGTTCTCTATGCATCCCCATCTTCTCTCCGAAGTCTAAGAGCGCCAGTTCCGTTGGATCTCCGATCCGTTGCTCTCCCTGCAGGGAAGCATCGTTGCACAACAGCATTCCCCGGAGCATCTCCTGTACGCATCGGGATTCTCCCCTGCCATTGCTGCCGGCAGCATCCTCCAGCACATCATACCACCAGCATTTTTCCACCGTGAGCCGGTTCTGGGTCAGTGTGCCGGTCTTATCCGAGCAGACCACGCTGACCGCTCCCAGAGTCTCAACGGAAGGCAGTCTGCGGATGATCGTATGTACTTTGACCATTCTGGTCACTGACAATGCCAGACAGATCGTCACCACTGCCGGCAGACCTTCCGGCACCGCAGCCACCGCCAGGGAAATCGCCACCAGCAGCATTTCCGGAATATTTCTGTGTTGAAATACCGCCAGCAGAAACAATGCCGCACATACTCCCAGCGATAAAATACTCAGAAGCTTTCCCATATCCCCCAGACGTTTCTGTAACGGTGTCATTTCCTCTTCCGCATCTGTGATCATGGAGGCGATCCTGCCGATCTCCGTGGCCATGCCCGTAGCTGTCACGATTCCTTCTCCGTGGCCATGGGTCACCACAGTAGACATATATACCATATTGACCCGTTCAGCCAATGGAATCTCGTGTCTGCAGTCTGCCAGAAACAGCGCATCTTTTTCCACAGGTACCGATTCTCCGGTCAGGGCGGATTCCTCTACCTGCAGATTGGAGCTTCTGGTCAGCCGTATATCCGCAGGTACCTGTGCCCCTGCCTCCAGGTCTACCAGATCGCCCGTCACCAGTTCCGCCGCCGGAATCTCCTGACGGATACCTTCCCTGATCACAATGGTCTGTGGACTGGTCAGCTTTTTCAACGCTTCCAGTGCCTTTCGGGCTTTTCCCTCCTGCAGCATGCCCACCAGGGCATTGACCACTACCACAGTGCCGATGATCACGGCATCACTGAGCTCCCCCAGAAAGACGGATACCACAGCTGCGATCAATAATATGTAGATCAGCGGGTCCTTTAACTGCTCCAGAAAAAGCTGTATTTTCGTCTTTTTTCTGGCAGCTTTCATTTCATTTCTGCCATTTTGCTGTAAACGACGAAAGGCCTCACCATCGGTAAGGCCCTTCACTGCGTCACTTTTCAGTTCATTTACGGTTTCCTGTATATTCTGTTTTTCGAACACGGCTGCCTCCAATGCTTGTTTCTATTAAGCATTGTATGTCATATCTTCAGAATTCATTACACCGAATCATCGTACATTTTAATCTCTTAACTGGAATGCTGCGGTCAGCTCGTTCATGTTGGTGGCCTGCGCAGACAATTCCTCACTGGTGGCAGAAGTTTCTTCTGCGGTCGCAGAGTTGTTCTGCACCACTGTGGATATCTGTTCAATGCCCTGTTCAATCTGCATCATGGCATCTGCCTGTGCCTTGGATTCTTCCATGGCTTTCTTGGACTCGTTGGCCAGATCCTCAATGCCTTCCACGACCTTCTGCAATGCTTCGGCTGTCTTGTCCGTGATCTGGTTGCCATGCTCAATCTCCTGCAGGGAAGTCTCAATCAATTCTCTGGTATGTACCGCAGACTGTGCACTGTCATCTGCCAGCTTACGGATCTGATCCGCAACCACTGCAAAGCCTCTTCCGGCCTCTCCTGCTCTGGCTGCCTCAATGGCTGCATTCAGGGACAACAGATTCGTCTGGGATGCGATGTCCTCAATCTCACCGATAATATCGCTGATCTGCCTGGAAGTATCGTTGATCCGCTGCATGGCATCCGTCAGACCCTTCATTTCCTCTCCGCTGTCCTTCGCCTGCTGCTGGTAATCCATAGCCTTCTGGTAAGAACCTCCCAGTGCCTTGGCATTCTTCTCCACGATCTCGGTTACATTCGTGATGGTAGCCTGCAGTTCCTCTACGGAACCGGCCTGGTCGGTAGCACCCTCCGCAAGTCCCTGGGCAGCATCTGCCATCTGGTTTGCCCCCAGAGATACCTGTCCCACTGCCGTCTTGATCTCATTAAGTGTCTCACTGAGCTTATGGTTCAGCTTACGGATAGATTCCAACAGTCCCTGAAAGTCTCCCACATAGGCTTCTGCGCAACCTGTAGTCAGTGCAAAATTGCCCTGTGACATCTCTCCCAACAGATAATCCGCATCGCCAATCACTTTCTGCAGGTTACCGGATAATGCGGCGGTAGCCTCTGCCAGGATCTGTGTCTCATCCTGTGTCCGGATCACTGGTGCCGGAGTATGCAGATCGCCCTCAGCCAACAGACGTAATCTCTCGGTACACTTTGCCACCGGTTCACCGATCGCCTGACCGATCTTTTTTGCCCTGCGCACACTGAAACATAAAGCTGCAGCACCTATTGCTACACCAATGACAATACATACAACGGTAGAACCAAGGAAATCTGTCAGTGGTGCATTTACTGCCACGCTCCATCCATTGGTTCCTTCTATTGGTGCATAAGCCTGTATTGTGAGGGTTCCGCCTTTCATATAAGTGCCATATCCGGTTGCTCCGGTCATCATCTTCTGCTCTACCTTTGCAATTCCCCGCAAAGATCTGTCCGTCTGAGACAGTTCAATGTTGCTCTTCTGCTCCTGGGCAATCGCAGAATCACAGTGAGCAATGGTGATACCCGTTTCTCCCAACAGATAGCACTCGGAATTCTTACTGACAGAGACTGCCGCAGCAATATCATTTAAGAACTCCGGATCCGGCACAACGAATACCACGCCGACAATATCACCATTCTTATCTCCGTCTGCATATACAGGTGCGGAAATGATAACGCTGAGCTTACCGTCTGTCTTTGCAATCACGGGATCCGATACCACGACCTCTCCCTGCATGGATCTCTTAAAATAATCACGGTCACTATAATCGGTTCCGTCATAAGCACAGATACCGTTGGAGCCGATCAGCTTGCCTCTGACCATTCCATAAGCTTCCACACGCTGGTTGATATACTGCTGCTTCTGCTCCTGGGTAAATACCGGAGAAGACAGCTGATAGCTGCATCCGAGTTCGGATACGATCGTTGTTGTCACCCGTAGTTCCTCTTTGATACGGTCTGCAGAGATCTCTGCCACCACCAGCATATCGCCTTCCAGTGTTCTCATGGTACTGGACAGATTCAGGATCACGGTAAGGATGACCAACGGAATAATCGAGAACACTACCAACCTGCTGATTGCCTTCTGCAGACGTTCCCGGATCGTCGTCATGCCGGGTGTCTGCCCCTTTGTGCCCTTCTGTGATGCTTTTGTACTCATATGTCCTCATTTCTGCGCTGCATTTTTATTATATGCTTTATTTTCCTGTACTCTGTGAAGTGACCACTTGTCCGGCAGCGCCCGGATATTCCATTCATCTCCCTCATTTGGAACAGTGATCTTCTGCAGAGATACTCAATTTTATATGTCGATTTTATTTTACCATGATTCAGGAAAATTTTCTATCTTTTGAAGCCCAAAAAGAGAGTTAATATTCCGTTAAGAATATCAACTCTCTCCTGTCATTTATCTCTCTATCCCCTCATGATAAGAAATACCCTGTTAATAGCCGAACTCCTGGGCAAAATACAACTTGCCATTGGTCTCATAGACCGCAATGCTGCAGGTGGTAAAATCGCCTGCCAGGATATTCGCTGCGTGTGTAGGAGAAGCCATCCAGGCATCTACTACACTCTGTGCGGAATCATAGCCCTTCGCCAGATTCTCGCCCCACATCAGTTCACTGTTCACTGTGTACCAGTCCTTACCGTTGGGTCTGGTATGGGAGAACTTGGAAGCTGCTTCGGTTGCTCTTACCATAGCGCAGGACTCCAGACCGTTGCTCCAGTTCAGTGCTGCCAGGCCGTTCTCTGCTCTCTTCGCGTTTACAATATCCAACGCATCGATAGCCATGGCACGAAGTTCATCTGCACGGGCCAGCTCAGCTTCACTCATACCGGCTTTTCTCACAGAACCCGCCAGTGCCACTGCCTCTTCATCGAACCAGACAGTTCCGTCATCCGTGGCAGGATCACGGCTTACAGAGGATAATTCTGTACTCTTGCCGCAGCCTGCAAGGCTCAGCACCATGATGACTGTCAGAACAAGACTCATCCATCTTTTTTTCATTTGTTCTACCTCTTCTTTCCTTGATTGTTTATAGTAAATATATGTTTATTCGTTATGATTGCTTCTTCTTAATAATAAGCCATGCTCCCAGCCCTGTCAAGGAAAGGGCAAAGCCCCGATTCCATGTATTGGAATCATCGCCGGTCCTGGGTCTTCTGGAAGCTCCCAGGACTGCTCTGTCCGCCAATGGTGTAGGATCATCGGTAATGCTTACAACCCGCTGACGTCTTACACCAAGCACCTGAGGTGTTACCGGGGTTGCCGGCTCAGACGGTGTACCGGGAGTATCCGGGGTATCGGAATCATCCGAATCGTCCGGAGTATCCGGGGGTGCGGTCGGAGTAGTGGTCGGCGTCGTGGGTGTGGTATCCGGTGTGCCTGTCGGCGTAGGCTCCGGAGCAGCACTGGGAGTCGGTTCCGGGCTGGTAGTCACGGGCGGAGTAACCTCCGGCTCTCTGGACAATTCAAACTGCATTCCGAAGCCGTATCTGGTCATCTGATAGCCGTTGTTGGCCAACACACCGTTAAGGTTAGTGGTGATCTTCACTTCTCCGTCCTTTAACAGGTCGGATACCCGAGTATCTGCATAGGAACCTTCCTGTCCGTTTTTCAGCATCCGGTCATACAGACCTTCACCGTCAAAAGTATATACATTATGATATGTCGTGTAATATAAAGCATCTGCTACTGCAGAACAGCTCTCCGCTACTGTGGTATCGGCGGTTCCGTTGGTCAGGATTGCCAGTTCCTCTGCCGTAAGTTCTGAAAAGCCGTAGACCTTATTTCCTTCTTCTCTGGAAGTATTGTTGAACCAGTCTAAGTAATACTGTGCCAGGCAGCTCTGCGTAACCTCTTCCGGCTTCATTTCTTCGCTGCCATATCCTTTTTTCAAAAGAGCCTCTCCGACAATCGCATCCGTAACCTTACCTGCGGTGATTCCGAGATCCCGTAACGGAGCATTTAAAATACGGCGGGGCAATGTACAGAACGCTCCCACTTCACCGATCTCATAACCTTCAAAACCACTGGACAGAACCGTTACTTTCTCTCCTGCCTTAGGCGCTGCCGGGATCGTACCGATCGTGGCCTTTGCAGGATCATACTGATACTCCTTATTACTCTCATTTACCAGCTTTATGTTGTAGTACAGGGTATCTCCGGGCTCTGCCGCATTTCCTCCTGCCACGGTACCGTTCAGATAACCGATGGCATCGGACAGATTGATTCTTACCTTGTCCGGGGCATTGCTGTGGATCGTAATGGTGATCGTTGCATCATAGGTCACCCTGCCGGTGCCGCTTTCCCAATGCTGTTCCAGTTCCGGAGTTGTAGTAATGGTAATACCTTCGGAAATATAATGGAACACTGCGCCGTTCTCATTCTGTTCAAAAGTTACCGTTCCCGTGGGATATTCATAATAATCTACTGCGGATACCCCGGGAATCCTGTAATCGTATCCGTCATAATTGATCCAGGTCTCTGTGGGTGTGGTCACATACCATACCGTGGCAATGGTGACTCCACTGAAGGATCGACCGGTGGTGAGCAACTGATCCATAAAACTTTCCGTTACATTTTCACCATACAAGACGCCGTTGTTGTCATTCACATACTGTTTTACATCCTCAAGGGTTTTTCCGCAGTTTTCTTTATAATAGGAAGTGCCTTCGCTGTCTCCACCGTAATAAACATAGTGTAACAAATCTGCGGGCTTGCAGTCAGAATATTTGTTTACATCTAATGCTACGAATCCAACGCACTGCCAGCTTGCCCCGTTACTTCCGGTTAACTTTCCTTCGGCATCTACCCCTGTATTATCCACAGAAAGATATTTAAAGGTTTCAGCATCATCCAAAGTCATCTTATGACCTGCAAACAATGAAAAATCTCCGTTTGCCGGCTTGTAATTATTGGGCCATACGTTGGGGCTGGCTACCTGTCCTCCCACATATTTTGCCATGGTGCCTCCAGCAAGAATCACCGTTTTGATGGTGGGATAGGTTTTCTCTTTTACAGCAACAACGCTGTCGTTTCCGCTTACACTTGCCATTTCAACAACATCGTTCTGCTCATTCTGCGTTGCTTCTTCCGCCTGTACCGTAAATCCGGTGTTGGAGATGCTGCCGATCATCAGTGCCGCTACCAGAGTTTTTGCCAGTTTGGTCTGTATTACGTTTTTTAACTTCATTTCTGTTTCCCCTCAAAACCAGTATTTCTGTTTTTATTACTTCTTTTTACTCTCCTAATAAGTAAGACTGCGCCAAATGGAAAAAAGGACCAGATTTTGAAAAATTTTTCAAGATTCTGATCCTTTTATACTTTTACAGCTAAGATCGGCTGTCGTTCCGTTCCTGTTTAATGTTCTTTTCGCTTAAGAACAAGCCATGCTCCCAGACTCGTCAGGGAAAAGACAAAGCCCAGATTCCAGGCATCGGAGTCATCGCTGGTCTGCGGTCGTCTGGATGCTCCGAGGACTGCTCTGTCCGCCAAGGGAACTGTCTCATCCTCGATGGTCACCATTCTACGGCGTCTTGCACCAAGTACCTGCGGGGTATCCGGGATTCCACCGGCCGGTGTGCCGGGATCTGCCGGGGTACCGGGATCATTCGGGGTGCCGGGATCATCTGGTGTATCATCCGGAGTATCGGGTTCATCCGGGGTGTCAGGTGTTGCGGTTGGTGTTGCGGTTGGTGTAGGCTCCTCGGTTACTACCGGTACCGTCGGCGTAGGCGTAGGTTCCTCGGTTACTACCGGTGTCGGCGTAGGCTCCTCGGTTACTACCGGCGTAGGCGTAGGTTCCTCGGTTACTACCGGCGTAGGCGTAGGCTCCTCGGTTACTACCGGTGTCGGCGTAGGCTCTTCGGTTACCACCGGTACCGTCGGTGTCGGCGTAGGTTCCGGCTCATCCGGTTCGCACGGACAGTGAATCTCTCCACCCTGCTTATACTTATCCGCTATGATGCCTCCGACAACAGTTCCACCATTATAGACAGTTGCATTCGGAGCCAGAATATATCCGAAAATAGAATTTACATTAACTTCTGTTGCATTGCCAAAGTTCCAAATAATTCTGTCTGCCCACAGCTGATGTTCCAATGCTTGCTTTTTTGCACCATGCGCATTCATCCAGCCGGTAATATTCACTGTACCGGAATCACTTACATTTACCACAACTGTTTTTCCATAAAAAGCTGCGCCGGTGATCTCTTTGTCATAGTCTTCCATCCTGGTATTTAACTCAGCACTTGTTACATTCAATACCAGTTGTGTATCGCTGTCTTCATTCGCCATAGCATATAAATCTTTGCTTTTCTGTACCATATTACCTGCCAGGACATTGCTGATCTCAGATGCAATATCTGTATCCCATACCTCACAGTTCTTCAGAAGATTTCCAGTATATAATTTATTTTCACCAGCTATAATATTATAACCCTGTCCAGTCACTTCCCGCTCAACAGAGTTCTGGGTTCCGTCAGAATTAGTAAGGGGAATTATCAGTTCCTTTTCGTCTGTTCTGCCTGACGCTGTATATTTAAGAATCTGATTCGGAGCAGAAAGATCTCCCAGATAAGATTTTCCCCCATAGCTTACCATGGAAACCTTTAATTCTTTAATTGCGGCATTTCCCTCAATATGGTCCAGATTTGAGGATACAAATTCATTTGTATATAATACAAATGAAAATGGATCATTTAAATCCGTACCTGCTGCCTGCACAGCAATCCCTTCGTTCCCTGCAACAGAACCTACAACCAGTGCTGTCACCAGAACCTTTACCACTTTTTCCCTTACATACTTGCTAAATCTGCTCATCTGATTTCTCCCTCAATGAAACTGCGTGTTTCAACGTCTTTAAACGTTTTCGTTCCTCTTTACAATCATTAAGACTGGCGCCATTTCAAAAAAGGTTCAGATTTTTATTATATTTTTGATCTTTTCAGTATCATTTGCTATTTTTGTAACATAAGCCTTAGTATACAGCCGTTTCTGTCAGGACTCCATGGATCAGAGCCCGCCTTTTTGTACCGGATGAGCCGTAGCAGGTAGATAGGGATACGATATTTCCCCTGTCACTTAAGTCTGCATCTGAAGCATACAGGGAATGTTCCGTGGCCCACTGCACATAATCATCATAGGAGGCATCTGAGGTAAACGTGGCAAAACGGTCACTGGTACTCTTTGTTTCATAATAGGAAAAAATCTCATAAATGTAGACTTTATCTTCCGTGTATATATAGAAGTAAGGATTCTCCTCGCAGCTTGCCGTCCCCTTCAGCAAATTTTTAAAAGCCCCAAACATGCTCTCATCCCGCATATTATGTCCGAATACAAAGGTATTCCTGTCTGACCAGTCTGCTGAAGCCCCACAGTCCATGAAAATGCATCCAGCATTCACACTCTCCCCCTCGAAGGAATGCTTCAGATAATAGTCATTGTCCTCCCCCTGTACCACCGGATAACTGATGTCCAATGCCGGGAAATAGAGCCATCCACGAAAATCCTGGTTGGTCCTGATAAGTTCGGCAAAGTCGATCTGCAGCTCCGGATAATTTTTCTCCGCAATCTCTTCCTGTGTTTCCCCCGCCGCAGGCTCTGCCACCACCTCCTGGCGGATGGCATCGTATTCATTTTTTGCTCTCTGCTCTGACAGATAAGAATGCAGACTCATTCCTCCGGTCAGCAGTACCGCTGCCGCCAGCACTGCTGTGATCGCATTTTCCGCTTTTTTATTTTTCATGCCAGTTTCCCCTTCCTGCAAGAATCGTTATAATTTGTTAATGATTATACCTTATTTTTCCGCATTCGTCTTTACGAAAGAGTTATTTTTTGATATTTTTAAGGTATGACTTTAAATAAGAAACTATTGGGGGAATAAAATCTTATGATACATCTTTTTGCACTGCTTTCACTGCTTTTGTGCGGTGTCTGCTATACAGGCTTTCAGAACAGTTCTCATTTCCACAATACAAGCAACCGGCGTTCTCTTCTGTTGCTTGTATTTGGAGGTGCCCTGCTTCTGCGCCTGCTCCTTGCATACACCACCCACGGCTTCAGTAATGATATCGCCTGTTTTGCAGCCTGGGCTGACCGGATTTTCACTTTAGGGCCAGGGCAGTTCTATTCTGCCGAGATGTTTACGGACTATCCGCCCGGTTTCATGTATGTATTGTATCTGATCGGAGCGTTACGATCTCTGCTGCAGATTCCTTATTATTCCGATCTGCATATTTTACTGTTAAAATTACCCGCAATTCTCTGTGATATTGCCTGTGGGTTTCTACTCTACAGAGAGGCGGTAAAGCGACTGCATTTTTCCGATCTGCAGGGAATCTTTGCTGCCTCTGCGTATCTGTTCCAACCGGCGGTCATTCTGAATTCTTCCTGCTGGGGACAGGTGGATTCCGTATACACGCTGATGATCATCCTTATGTGCCTGTTCCTCATGAAGGGAAACCTGCTTCCTGCCTATGCTGTCTACGGACTGGGTGTCCTGTTAAAGCCACAGATGCTGATCTTCACGCCGGTACTGCTGGCAGGGATCTGGGACCATGTGTTCTTACAGGATTTTTCCTGGCGGAAATTCTTCTATAATTTGTGCGGTGGTCTGGTTGTCATCTGCGGGATGCTCCTTCTGTGCGCTCCTTTCGGATTAACCGCTGCAATCTCACAATATACTTCAACGTTGGGATCCTATGAATATGCAGCCATCAATGCCTACAATTTCTGGGGACTATTAGGAATGAACTGGGTCGACCAGAACACGATTTTCCTCTTCCTGCCCTGTAAGACCTGGGGCACTATCGTGATCCTGCTGATCGTACTCTTTACCTTCCTTATTGCAGCCCGCTGCCGGAAAGAGCCTTCAAGATATTTCTGTCTCGGTGCCTTTATCATCCTGACGATGTTCCTGTTCTCCGTCCGTATGCATGAGCGTTATATGTATCCCGCTCTGGCCCTGTTGCTTTTCTGCTGCCTGTACCGGCCCTCTACACCTCTCTGGAAATGCTTCAGTGGATTTGCAGTGCTGCATTTTTACAACACCGCCAATGTGCTGTACCATTACGATCCGCAGAATTATGACCGCAAGGCTCCCATCATTCTGCTGGTATCTGCCGGAATGTTGTGCTGCCTGTATTATTTCTATAAGATCATCTGGAAATATTATGTTCACGGTGAAGCAGGAGCTGCCACCGATGCAAAGCCGCAGCCCACGATAGGCCGTAGAGCTTCCGGGCATACTGCTTCCACAAGATCTGCCGCAGGACTCGGACAAAGACTTCGAGAATATTTTCTCTCTCCCCTGGAGCCCATTCCTTCCGAAGAGAGAATCCATTTCACGAAACCGGATCTGTGCCTGTTGCTGGCAATCGGTATTCTGTACAGTTGCTTTGCCCTCTATGATCTGGGAGACCGCAAAGCTCCGACAACAACTTACGATATGTCGGGAGAATTACAGGCCATCGAGCTGGAATTCCCCGAAGATGCGCTGCCTGTGACTATGGCCAGTTATCTGGCTCCCTGGCACCAGCGACATTTTGGGATGGATGTCAAAAGTAATGCCGAAGACTCCTGGACTTATCTCGGTGAGATCATTTTAAACAATGTCTTCACCTGGCAGGATGTCTCCCTGCAGGATCTGCTGACACAGGCCACAGAAAACAGTACTTCTGATATGTCTGCCACAACCAGATATCTGCGTCTGTCATTGACGGATAATGATGCCTCTCTGATTGAACTGGTCTTCCTGGACGCGAATGGCAACATCACACGCCCGTTGAACGCAGATGCCTACCCTACACTGTTTGACGAAAGCGATCTGTACCCGGAACGCTATTCCTTCCGCAACAGCATGTATTTCGATGAAATCTATCACGCACGCACGGCTTACGAGTTCCTTCACGGCCTGCCGACCTACGAAAATACCCACCCGCCTCTGGGCAAGATCTTCATCGCCCTGGGTGTTGCCATCTTTGGAATGAATCCTTTCGGCTGGCGTATCATGGGTACTCTGTTCGGCATTGCCATGCTGCCGTTTATCTACCTGCTGGGGAAAAAAATGACAAGGAATACTCCTGCGGCAGCTCTGGCCTGCTTCCTGTTTGCCTTTGATTTTATGCATTTTACGCAGACAAGGATTGCCACCATCGATGTTTATATCACATTCTTTGTGATTGCAATGTACTATTTTATGTACTACTATTGTTCTATGAGTTTTTACGATACACCGTTGTATAAGACCTTTGTGCCTCTGGGCTTATGCGGCATCTGCATGGGACTGGGAATTGCCAGCAAATGGACCGGTATCTATGCGGGCTGTGGACTGGCACTGCTGTTTTTTGCGCATCTGCTGCGACGCTACCGGGAATACCTCTATGCCAAAGCCCATCCCGGAAAAAGCACCAACGGCATGGAGCATCAGCAGATTGTAAAGAAATTCCCGGATTATACGGTAAAGACGATCGACTTCTGCCTGACCTTTTTCGTGCTGGTTCCGGCAGTGATCTATCTGTTGTCCTACCTGCCATTTGTAGACAATTCCCATCCGGGACTTTTTGACCGTATGCTGACCAACCAGACTTCCATGTTCAACTATCACAGCGGCCTGGAGGCAACGCATCCTTATTCCTCTTCCTGGTATCAGTGGCCCACTATGGTCCGCCCGATCTGGTACTATTCCGGATATCTGACCGATGCAGTCAAAGAGGGAATCAGTGCTTTCGGCAATCCTGTTGTATGGTGGATCGGTATTCTGGCATTTATTTACATCCTGTACCTGTTAATTCGCAACAATGCGTTTCTCTGTTCTCTGACAGGACACACACAAACAGAGTGCTCCACAGATACTGCGACCACCCTGTCCCACAGAGAATATGCAGCAGCTGCTTTCCTCGCAGTCGGCTACCTGGCGCAGTACCTGCCCTGGTTCTTCGTCACCAGAATTACCTTCATCTACCACTATTTCCCCAGTGTTCCTTTTGTAGTGCTGATGATCGTGTACAGCCTGATGCAGTGGAAGAAGCATATGTCTGACCGCACCTTCATCATCGTCTGCTGCGCTTATGCTGCGGTGGCGTTTGCCCTGTTCCTGCTGTTCTATCCGGTATTGTCCGGGCAGCCGGTGGATGTGGATTTTGTAATAAAATACTTGCGTTGGCGGGATACCTGGGTATTGATCTCAGGTTAAGTCCTCTTTATAAAATACTTCATATAAAAAACAGTGCCAATCCAGGCACTGTTTTTTGGTATAGCATATCTATTCACTTACCCCTCAGCGATCGCATTACCGGTATACAACTGATAATATCTGCCCTTCTGGGCGATGAGTTCATCGTGGTTGCCGCGCTCGATGATGCGGCCCTGTTCCAGAACCATGATGCAGTCACTGTTCTTGACAGTAGAAAGTCTGTGGGCGATGACGAAAGTGGTTCTTCCTTTCATCAACTTATCCATGCCGTCCTGTACAATTTTCTCGGTACGGGTATCGATAGAGCTGGTAGCCTCATCCAGGATCAGTACCGGAGGATCCGCTACGGCTGCTCTGGCAATAGAAAGCAGCTGTCTCTGACCCTGGCTTAAGTTCGCACCGTCACCGGTGAGGACTGTGTTGTAACCATCCGGAAGCTGACGGATAAAGGTATCCGCGTTAGCCAGTTTTGCTGCGGCAATGACTTCCTCGTCTGTAGCATCCAGCTTACCGAAACGAATATTGTCCATAACGGTAGCGGTGAACAAATGGGTATCCTGCAATACGATACCCAGAGACTTCCGCAGATCCGCTTTTTTGATCTTGTTGATATTGATGCCGTCATAACGTATCTTACCATCCTGAATATCATAGAAACGGTTGATCAGGTTCGTGATCGTGGTCTTGCCGGCACCGGTGGAGCCTACGAATGCGATCTTCTGACCGGGCTTTGCATACATCTCGATGTTATGCAGCACGATCTTGTCATCATTGTAACCGAAGTCCACATCGTCGAATACCACTTCACCCTGTAATTCAATATAATCTACAGATCCATCCGCCTGATGTACATGCTTCCATGCCCACATACCGGTTCTCTCGGTACACTCCACGATCTTGCCGTTTACCTTCTTGGCACGGACGATGGTCACATATCCCTCGTCGGTCTCTACCGGCTCATCCAGCAGATCGAAGACTCTCTTGGCACCAGCCTGTGCCATAACGATACTGTTCAGCTGCTGGCTGACCTGGCTGATAGGCATGTTGAAGCTCTTGTTAAAAGTTAAGAAGCTGGCAAGCTTACCCAGCGTCAGTCCTGCGAAACCACCCAGCGCCATGGCACCACCGACGATGGCACATACCACATAGCTTAAGTTACCCAGCTGGGCATTGATGGGTCCCATCAGGTTTGCGAACTTATTCGCATTGTATGCGCTGTCGCACAGTTCATCATTCAGAGCCTTGAACTCCTCCAGACTCTTATCTTCATGGCAGAATACCTTGACTACCTTCTGGCCTTCCACCATTTCCTCAATGTAACCGTTGACTTTACCGATATTCTTCTGCTGCTTTACGAAATATTTTCCGCTTAAGCCCGCTACCTTACCAGTGACGAACATCATCAGTGCCACCATGATCAGACTGACTGCTGTCAGAGGCACACTTAATACCAGCATACTTCCCAGGGTACCGACTACGGTGATGAAGCTGGAAAATACCTGCGGGATACTCTGGCTGATCATCTGACGTAAAGTATCAATATCATTGGTGTAAATGGACATGATATCGCCGTGGGAATGGGTATCAAAATACTTGATCGGCAGCTTTTCCATGTGTTCGAACAGATCATCACGGAGATTCTTCAGTGTTCCCTGAGTTATGGTTACCATGATACGGTTGTAAGCATAAGTGGCCGCCACACCGACCAGATAAAAACCAGCCACACGGACAATTTCCCGGAACAGATTGCCAAAGTCCGGAGTCTCCTGTCCGATCATGGGCATGATATAGTCGTCGATCAGTCTCTGCATGAACAGAGTACCCTGAATGCTTGCCACAACGCTCAGTACAATACAGACCAACACAAAGATAAAGTGAATGCCGTAATTTTTAAAGATATACGCCATCAGTCGTTTAAATACTTTTCCCGGATTCTCAATACGTGTACCGCCCTGCATTCTTCTGCCGGGTCCACGCATTCCGCCGCCCATAGGTCCTGGCATTATGACTCACCTCCATTCTCATCAAAGTCGCCGCCACCCGTCTGGGTCTGGGCTTCATATACTTCCTTATAGATCTCATTAGTACGAAGCAATTCTTCGTGAGGTGCAAATGCATCGATCTTACCGTTATCCATAACGATGATACGATCTGCATCCTGAATACTGGAGATACGCTGTGCAATGATGATTTTCGTCGTACCGGGGATCTCCGTAGCAAATGCCTTACGGATCTTCGCATCGGTAGCGGTATCCACGGCACTGGTAGAGTCATCCAGAATCAGTACCTTCGGCTTTTTCAGCAGTGCTCTGGCAATACACAGTCTCTGCTTCTGTCCGCCGGATACGTTACTTCCGCCCTGTTCAATATAGGTATTGTATTTCTCTGGCATCTTCTCAATGAATTCATCGGCGCAGGCCAGACGACAGGCACGGATGCATTCCTCTTCAGTAGCATTCTCGTCGCCCCAACGGAGATTCTCTAAGATGGTACCGGAGAACAGCACGTTCTTCTGTAATACTACGGATACTTCGTTACGCAGAGTCTCCAGATCATAGCTTCTGACATCCTTACCGCCGACATAGACCGTACCCTCATTTACATCATACAGACGGCTGATGAGGTTCACCAGACTGGTCTTGGAACTACCGGTACCACCCAGAATACCGATGGTCTCTCCGGCTTTGATCTCAAAGTTCAAATCATCCAGTACCGGCTTCTCACTCTGTTTGTTATAGCGGAAGGTCACATGATCAAAACGGATACTACCGTCTGTCACATCGTAGTCAGGTTGTTCGGGGTTGGTGATGTCCGCCTTTTCATTTAATACTTCCGCGATACGCTTTCCGCTGGCAGCGCTCATGGTCATCATAACGAAGATCATGGCTAACATCATCAGGTTCATCAGAATCGTCATACAATAGGTCAGCAGGCTCATCAGTTCACCGGTAGTCAACTGGCTGGCAACGATCATGTGAGCGCCAAGCCAGCTGATTCCAAGGATACAGCCGTATACGGTAAACTGCATTACCGGCCATACATAAGTCATGGTACATTCTGCTTTTTTGAACATCTTGTAGATGTTGTAGCTGGCCTTATGGAACTTGTCGATCTCATAGTCCTCACGCACATAAGCCTTTACCACACGCTGTGCGGCTACGTTCTCCTGTACGCTGGCATTTAAATCATCGTATTTCTTGAATACTTCACTGAAATACTTGGACACTGCTCTCATAATAAAAATGATAACGATTCCAAGGAACACTACCGCCACCAGATAAATACTTGCCACTCTTGCATTAATCAGGAACGCCATCAGCATAGCACAGATCAGGCTGACCGGTGCGCGGAAGCACATACGTAAGAGCATCTGGTAAGCGTTCTGGATATTGGTAACATCCGTGGTCATACGGGTGACCAGTCCTGCCGTGGAGAACTTATCAATGTTGGAGAAAGAGAAGGTCTGAATGTTCTCATACATGGCCTCTCTTAAATTTCTGGCAAAACCGGTGGATGCTTTCGCACCGTATTTACCACCCATGACACCGGCGAACAATCCGACAATAGCTGCCAGGATCATGTAACAACCGATGGCAAAAATATGTTTCATATCTCCCGCCTGCACACCGTCATCAATGATGGATGCCATCAGGAGCGGAATCACCATTTCCATGGCTACTTCCAGGATCATGAAAATAGGAGTTACAAGAGATGCACTCTTATATTCCTTGATCTGTTTTGCTAATGTTTTGATCATAGCTGGTTTCCTTTCTTGTATTTTTCTATCCTATAATAAATGTTTTGTAACCTCTCTGTTATGCATGACTGCCAGCATCACTCGTTCCGGCATGGCCCGTTACAACGTCCGGTCCGCCTGCTGTCCTGCCCCAGATTCTGCATCATCTTATCTAAAATAGTTAAGAATGTCTGCTTCTCTTCTTCGGTAATACCGTTCTCCAGCTCTCGATTGAAATCCCGGATCTGCTCTTCGATCAGATTGTGATGCTCGATCGCTTTCTCCGTCAACAGGATCCTTTTCAGTCGGGCATCCTCCGTGGATGCCACCCGGACGATATAGCCCTTCTGTTCCAGATTTTGGAGCATTACCGTTGCCGTGGATCTGCGGATTCGGAATTCCTTCTCCACATCCTTCTGATATACATCGCCGTTCCGGCTCTTGTGATACAGATATCCCAACAGCGGCCCCTGCATTCCGTTGATTTCATTTCCTTCCATCTGAGCAAAGATCGCATCGATCTTCCGGCGGATCATGTTGTTGGCGGCCTTGATCTCAAATCCAAGCTGACGGTTCGTCAGTACACTTGTCTCTTCGTTCATCCTGCCTCCTTATCTCCTATGCCTCTAATGCGGTGTTCGTCAAATCCTCATGCCAGCATGGGATTTTCCTCTCTACTCGCGCAAACTATGAGAAACACGCTTCGCGAGTTTCTCAAGTTATCGCGGCAGTCGCCAAGGTCTCGTGCAAGCACGGACTTTGGCTCGTTGCTCGCGTAAATAAAAATGTTAGATAGCTAACCATTTTTGTTAGCCATCTAACATTATAACGCAATCTTTTATGTTTGCAAGAAAAAAAGTATAAACTCTTTATAAACTCCGTCAATCCTCCAGTACCCGGTTCAGAACTTCATCTTCCAGCACCAGTTTCTTTGCTGCTTCGCGGTATTTTTCCTCGTGGAGATAGGTATGGCGGTGGGGTTTGATGGTGGGAGCCATGTCGATGGCTTTGAGGAAATCGGCCTTCTTCATATGTAAGGTTGCCACGTAATCCCAGAATCCGGTATCTTTAAGTACCGTGCTGACACGGATGTAACGGTGATCCTGTACCTTTGCCATGATATAGGTGGCAATACCTACCTGGATGCCATGAAGCTGCGGCACTTCCAGGATCTTATCCAATGCATGGGAAATCAGGTGCTCACTTCCGCTGGTAGGGGCACTGCTGCCGGCAATCTCGTTGGCAATACCGCTCATGGCCAAAGAATCCAGCAGTTCTTTTAGGAACAGCTCGTCCTTGATGCTCTCATAAGGGGTACGAACGAAGCTGTTCACCGCTTTCTTTGCGATCATCACTGCAAAATCATTCACCTCACCGCAGCCGGCCTTTTCTTCGAAAATCCAGTCATAGAGTGCCGTGATCTTGGAAATCATATCTCCGATGCCGGAGTAAATGAACTTCTCCGGAGCGGTACGGATCACCTGGGTATCCACGATAATGCCATAAGCCAGTCTGGCAGGGACAGAAGTTCGCTTTCCCTGCACCAGAAGGGATGCGCTGGCACTGGAAAAGCCGTCGCTTGAACTGGAAGTCGGCACACTGATAAAAGGAAGGTTCCGCAGAAATGCCGCATATTTTCCGGCATCGATGACCTTGCCTCCACCGATAGAGATCACCGCCTTTGCCTTGTTGGGAATAGCGAAAGCCAGCGTAATGATATCGTCAATATCCACCGTATCCAATTCATTGTATTCCAGAACATTCACGTCCGCTTCCTTCAGTGAATTCATGACCAGCTCTCCGAACATATCGATCAGTCCGTTACCGAAAAATAACACTACCTGATCCAGACCTTCCGTTTTTAAATAACTACCGATCTTACCTAATGCCCCGTTTCCGATCTTCAGGATGGACGGGATCGCCATCTCTTTTCCTATCTGCATGGTAATCTCTCCTTTAACATTTCATAAAAAAACTTTGCCCGAAACCGCGTCCGGACAAAGTCATTTTACACTGTTTTCTATTTCAGTTCAACTTACAATTGGATCCCGAACATCTGCAGCACCCAGCAGATCAGTCCCAATGCCCAGCTGGCGAAAATTCCGTACAGGATCACAGGTCCTGCAATGGTGAATATCTTGCAGCCGATACCGAATACCTGTCCTTCTTTCTGGTATTCCACCGCCGGGGCTGTCACGGAATTGGCAAAGCCGGTGATGGGTACTAAGGCTCCTGCACCTCCCCATTTGACGATCTTGGGATAAATATGCAGTGCCGTGAGTACCACCGATGCAAACACCAGGATCAGGGAACACCAGCTGCCTGCCGTCTGGGGATCCATTCCCAGCACATTGCCGGTATAGTTCAGGATTCCCTGCCCAATACAGCAGATGATCCCACCGGTCAGAAACGCTTTTCCCATCTGTGCCCACAGATTGTGGGTGGGGGTCACCGATTTGACATACTGTTCGTATTCCTGCTTCTGCTGATTGCCCTGTTTTGTTTCTTCCTGTTTCATAGATGTACCATGCCTTTCCGCCGCCCGGCCGCTTGCACGGCAGGCAGACTCTGTGACTGCTCTCTCTGATAACAGAATGTCCTTTTTCACTCTTTTTATGTATGCTTCTATTTACAAATTTTCTTTTAACACAGTTTTCTTCCATAAAAACAGACTTCTCAGCAGCTCCGCGATCTCTGCCACGGCGGTATCCATATCATTTCCGGTATCCGTGATCTGTTCCGCATCCATAAGATTATGATCTTCTGCCAATGTCTTGTGCACCATATCCGGTGTCGCCACCATCTGCTGCAATTTCACCGCGTCATAATAATACCCCGGTGTCACATCCACCGGAAGCCATCCAATACCGTCGAAATAGACCTCCGCCCAGCAGGATCCTGCGGCCGCGGAACGCGTTATCCGCATTCTGTTCCCGATTCTCTGTTGTCGTTTTCTCTTCGATACTGCCTTCCTCTGCCAGAGGCAGCTGCAAAAACACGGTGAAATCCGAGCCCTTATCTTTCAGACTCTCTACGACGGTTTCTCCGCCCATGAGCTGTACCAGCTGATCCGTGATGGCCATACCGATTCCGGTGTCATGTACCCGGATCATGAGGTTCACACCGTTTTCCTGTAAAAAAGTCTTTTCTTCTTTCCTGTGGTTCTGACTGTCCACCGGATTCCGGCTCCCCATCTTTTTCCGAAAAAAAAGAACCAGAATTTTGTTTTTTCTTTGGTATTTTTTCAGATTGTAAGCAATTACACTGTTTGACGCTCTCTTTTTTTCATGCGATAATGGGCGATGAGTATAAATTTTATTTCATGAGGGAGATTATTATGAAAAAAAGAACAAGGAAAAAGTTACGGGCCCTTTGGGGTCTGCTGCTGGTCCCCGTGGTTCTGACCGGGTGCCGCATCCGTACCACGCCTATGGGCGTATTTGCACAGATCCTGGAGTATGCCGGACAAAACAATTCGCAGGCATCCTCGTCTCACGGTCATGGTACTTACCATACCGAATCACAGCCGTCTTCCACCCCTATTCCCCAGATGGATTACGACTCGCTGGATGCTATCGGTGAGGTCCAGACCATCATGGTCTATCTGGTAGGCTCAGATCTGGAATCCGATTACGGTAATGCCAGTCTGGATCTGGACGAGATGGAAACGGCCGGAGTGGACACAGCGCACAATAATATTCTGGTCTATGCCGGTGGTGCATCCGAATGGCAGGACCGCGGCCTGTCCAGTGACGAATGCACCGTCCTGCTGTTGACCGACACCGGTTTCGTCCCCGTGGATACCTATCCGGCGGAAAACATGGGGGATCCCCTGACTTTGAGCAGCTTTTTAAATTACGGTTTTGATTTCTTCCCGGCAGATTCCTACAGCCTGATCCTCTGGGATCACGGCGGCGGACCAGTGCTGGGCTACGGTGTAGATGAGAATTTCCGTGACCTTCTGACGCTGGATGAACTGTCCGAGGCGCTGGAAGATTCCGTGGGTGCACACATGACAAAACTGGAATGGATCGGCTTTGATGCCTGCCTGATGAGTTCCCTGGAAGTGGCTTCCGTGCTGGCTCCCTACGCCAACTATATGATTGCCTCCCAGGAGACCGAACCCGGTTGGGGCTGGAATTACGATTTCCTGTCAGAGCTGTCCGATGAGGTGATCCCGGGCGATGTCATGGGGGAATATATCGTGGATTCCTACATGGATTACGGGGAATACGTCTTCAACATCTATCCGAATCTGTATTCCGACCTGACGCTCTCCTGCGTCGATCTGAGCGCCTATGCTGAAGCCGAAGAAGCTCTGAACGATTATTTTGCGGAACTGGACACTTCTCTGGATGTGCAGAATTACCCCAGACTGGTGCGTAACCGTGCACGGGTGAGAGACTTCGGTACTTACTCCTCCGATATGAATTACGGCATGGTGGATGTCCTGCATCTGTTAGAACTGGTGGGGAATGATTCTGAAGCCGCACAGGCTGCCACAGAGGCCGTAGAAAACTGTATCGTCTATTCCGACACCAACATGGACAATGCCGGAGGAATCTCTATCTGCTATCCTTACCAGACGGATACGGATTACCGGGATGCCTGCATTGAAATGTTATATTATCTGGACTTTGCTCCCAATTACACCCGTTTTCTGGAAGACTTTTACGCCATTGAAAACGGTGACACCCTGCTGGCAGATCGAGAGATCTCCAATGCGGAGACTTCCGTCACCACCCAGAACGACGGTGCTTACGATGAATCCGACATTACCGTGCAGCTGACCCCCGAACAGCAGGCGAACTTTGCCTCCGGCGGCTACTACATCCTCTGCAAAGCCAGGGACGAAGGCTATATTACCGCGGAGGAAGACGAACGTGCCGATGATATGTATCTCTTCATTCAGGGAAGTACCCGTGTGACTCTGGATGAAAATGGTTTCTTACATGCTGCTTACAAAAATAACGCTGTCTACATGCAGGATCAGGACGGTCTCTCCGATATTCCCATGATCCTGACAGAGACCGATATCAGCGACACAGAGAATCGTTATCTGGCACATGCGGTGCTGATGAATTATACTGACAACTGGGAATCCCAGACGGCGAAAGTACAGATCGTCGTCAGCGACGAATATCCCGATGGTATCATCCGTAGTGCGATTCCTCTGGATCATGACGATGCGGAATTGCAGAGTGCCAGCAAGCAGTTGATCCATCTGGATGACTATGAGACTATGTCCTTAGTGGCAAGATGCAGCTACGTGACCCGGGATGATAACGGTAATCTGTTGAACTTCTTCGACTGGGAAAAATCCGGCTGGATGATGGGCTTCGATGTGGATCTGACCGGCGATTATCATACCGTGGTACAGCCGCTGGATCACCCGGAAAATTACGTATGCATCTTCTTCATGAAGGATTCCCAGGGGAATACCTCTTATTCCGAAATGATTCCACTAAAATAAGGGAAGGTCAGCTTTCCAGCTCTTTTCCTTCTCTTCCTGCTTGTTCGATCAGGGTCTTATCCACGTCGGTCTCGTAGTTTTTGATGGAGACTTCGACGGGGGTAGGATCCTTGGTCAGGCGCCTGCCACCGACATGATTGAAGAAAACGATAATGCCAGCTGCCAGCCCAAGAGAATAGAATACTTCCAACGTATTCAAGCCTCCGGGTTCAGCACCCATGGCCATCCGGTACACTTCCGTGAAAACCTCATTGATTCCCACATCATTATGGTAAGCCATAATCGTATAGGCTGTACCGAAAAAGCTGATCAGGCACACAAAAGCAGCCTTGATCCACTGCTGCCAGCCTTTGTGTCTGTTCACACAGATCCATTCCACCAGCACATCTGTCTCTCCAACCACCTGCACATCGATCTCCGGACAGATTTCTTCCATAAGACTTACCAGTTTCAGACAACTGATCACACATCGTTTTTCGCCGTCCTTGGGAAAATGATAAATTTTGATGGCTTTTAGTTTTGCCTGCAATACCGGATCCTGACAGCGAATCTCTGCCACATCTTTCAGGAAAACATCCTGTGCCTGCACCTCCGCACTTCTGTCACATTTCAGATAAACCGTCTGCTGCTTCATATACCCTGTCCCTTCCTGCCGTTTCTGCTCTGCATAGACATATTTTCCCAGATTGTCCATATCATTTGTGTGCTTGCTCCCCCGGAAGAATTTCCTTGCTTATTGCACGGTCCGATGCAGTTCTGTGGCAAAATAAAACAGTGACCCGCAGATCTTTCCCGCTGCCATCCCCAGAATGGCCCCGCCCAGCCCGTGGCGGAAAGAGATTCTTCTGGCAAAAATAGGAATACTGTCCAGCATCTCAGCAATGGCCAGCGCCAGACAGCCGATGAACATTCCGGCAAACAGCCCGAAAACCGCCTGTGCTCCAATGCCCGCTGCCGTCCACAGCCTCATCTGTTCCGGGAAGTGTTCCCGCAGATAATTTCCCCACTGACTGTACTCTGGGAAAATCGTAACAAAACATCCCGCCAGCGTCCCGAAAATGACCATTTCCTCATAGAGAAGTACATAACGTGCGGTATGGGTCTTGCCTGCGAACCGGGGGATCAGCCCCACCGCCACCAGCACTGTAAACACTCCGGCTGCCGACAGCAGGCCGTAACTGGCCCCGGTTACTATGAGCAATAATTGTCTGATCAGCATCTCCGTTCCCCTTTCGCAAAGTTCTGCTCCCGGCAGTTATCAAAGGATCTGCAAATGATCTTTTTCTGCACACAATAGAATATCCCAAAACCGAAAATCATATACGGATGGCACTTTTTTCCAAAATGTGCTATACTATCTTTATATATGTGCAGACGCTGCCCCACTTACTGTTTGCGCCGTTTTGAGTGAAGAATTTTAGATTTCAAAATATATGTGAGGTTTTACAACTATGAATACAGCAGATACGACTGAAAATACAGAAAAAAAGACGAGTGCACTTCCCGCGAAAAAAGTCTCCGATTCCGAGACACATCAGCTGCATGTGGTCATTCATCCGGATATCAACGGTTTCGGGCGCCTGTTCGGCGGAAGACTATTAGAGTGGATCGACGAAGTAGCCGGTGCCACCGCCAGACGTCACTGCGGCAGAGACGCCACCACCGTAGCCATCGATAACCTGTATTTTAAATCCGGCGCTTATCTGAATGATATTATTGTGCTGATCGGCAAGGTCACCCATGTGGGACACACTTCCATGGAAGTCCGCGTGGACACCTACCGCGAAGAACAGGATGGTACCAGACACCCTATCAACCGGGCTTATTTTGTCATGGTAGCTATGGGAGACAATGGAAAACCCACCCCGGTTCCCGGCCTTATCTTAGAGAACGACGGGGAACGCATGGAGTGGGATAATGCCATTAAGAGAAGAGAGTTACGATTAGTTCGTAAGAAGGAAGGATTCTAAATCCGATTCTCGTCGCATCCGCAGATCGGAGAACTCAGAAATCTTCGATCTCCCGGATAATGGATCAGCGGTTCGATCACATTATGGTAATTTTCCCGATACAGGTCATCTCTGATCCAGAAGATTTTTCCGTAATCCTCGTGTATCTGAAAAGAGATAAACTTTTTCATGATTCTTCCTTTTCATTCTCTGAAAGCACGATCACCAACCGCTTTGGCGGCAATGTATCCGCATCGGGATTATCCTCCATACCGATTCCATATACGGGCCTGTCATCGTATTTCTCCGGTATGTCATCTCTGTACTTATACATTTCACCGGACCAGTTGTCTCTGTCCACTACAGAAAAATATCCGAATATCTGTAAATAAGGTTTCAAATCCCGAAACAAAAGCTTTCCTTCCGTACTCCGGGCAATATCTCGGGGTTTCTGATACAATACGATCTCCACCCGGTCGATCCGGTAAGGAACACGTCTTCCGTTTTCTTCTGTGAAAAATCTTTCTTTAAAGATTCTTTCCAGCAAAAGTTCTCTGCATCTTTCCAGTATCCCTTCCCACGAAACTCCGGATACAGCACCGGAGATATCTTACAGGTATTTTCTTTGACTTCCAACGCAACATAACCGGGAATCAGCCTCTTTGTTTACTTCCCTCAAGGAACCGCTCTTTTTCATCCTCTTCTTCCAACTGTGTCAGTTCTACCTTAAGATCCTCCCTGTAGAAATAATTCCTGTACATAAATATCCTCGTCCCGTTTTCAGGCGTAAAATCGCTCTTTTGTCTCCAGACAGAGACAGGCAAGTCTTCCACCGGCAAAGCCACATCCGCAATCTAAGAGATATACGTTATGTCTGTCGTTGCACCAGATGGAATTGCCCGGCTCGTCCAGATATCTTCTGTCCTTCTTCCACACAATGCTGTCCGTGGGCGTATGACCGCACATGGAGATATATCCATCGATACCTTCAAAGAAAAAGCAGTCAATATCCATCGTCCCCCGCATGTAATATCGGTCCTCTTCCCGGACATCCGGATGGGAAGTCATGGCATGGGCAAACAGATATTTCTTTCCCTCCAGCTCCAGTTCCTTCTGTAGCGGCAGTCCCTTGATCAGATCAGCAATGTTCCGCATGTCTACTTCGGTAATACGCTGTCGCAGCAGTTCAAAACTGTTGTAACCATAGGGAGCTAATTTGTGCCGTTTTTTCTCCGGAGTATTAAAGTACTCATAAGTATAATTTGCCAGCCAGTCATCGTGGTTGCCTCGTATCCAGGAGCACTTTCCCTGCAAGCCGGCAAGGGCACAATATACTCCGAAGGGGTCCGCAGTTTCTCCACCCCGGTCAAACACATCACCAAGGACGATCAGTTCATCATCCCTTGTGATATTGATCTGCTTTAGGATCTGTTTCAGTTTCTTCAGGTCGTTATGTATGTCGCCGATAACATAATGCATATCCTTCCTCCTTTTCTCATTTCCTTCGGTAGCACTTCTGATATCTGTCGAGCTTTCTGGAAGCGGGATCGCTCCTTGCTTCTGTTCCCCTTCGCCTCATATACCGGCGTATGCTTATAGCTTCTACTCATTCAGACTCCTTAATATACTTTGTCCCATATAGTTTCTGCCTCACCCGCGAACCCGGTGTGCTCTCTGCTTCTCATCCTGCACCTCTTCCATCTCCGGAAAATCTGCCTCCAGATACAGGGGATTCGGAAAAACTGATATTCAAAGCGGTCCTTTCTCTGGGATCCACCCGCTCCTCTTCCTCCGCAGGAATCTCGCAAGAATCCCATGTCAGACATTCTCCACCGGCTTTATGCATGCTGTTCCCGCTGCTTATTCCTATGCATTTCTCCCTGCCGGGAAGTTCTGGCTGTAATAGTCCTCAAATTTCACCTGAAATGCAATTCTGGACCGCATACCGAGATTTCTGTCAAGGAACCCCTGCATAGGTTCCGGGTACCCGGCAAATATCACAATGACATCCTCTCTGTGGTTTTCCATTTCCCGAAGCAATGTCGTAATAGCGATCTCGCCTTGCAGAGAATATGCTTCATCAATGAATAATACGCCTCCTTTTGCTACTTCCCGGATTTCCTCCGAATATCATATGCATCATAGATGCCTGATAATGCTTTCCTCCCCGTCTCTTCCTCTCTTTCTCCACAACATCTATGGCAATATTTTTGTAAATAAGTGGTAGTATATATAGAAAATAAAATGATTTTTGGATATGGGGATATGGATAAGGTTATAAAAAATTTCTGGCTACATAAAACGAGACGGCCGCAACCGTCTCATTTAAAGTCTTACTTTTAAAAAGTATCATTATTTGTATTATAGGAGCTATATTCGCAAGTGAATGAATATCTATTCAGGCTTTCAATTTGTCTCTTTCTTCAATCATTCTTTTTGCGTTTTCGAAATATTCCTTCCAATCCTTATCCGTTGCGTTTGCTAATTTACTGGGACCATAACTCCAAAATGGGATTATTTCCTTACGCGGATCCTTATCCACAAAATAACACTCAAATTTATTGGTCTTTACATAATCAACCCACGCTTTTTCTTCTTTTATATACTTCTCATGTATGTTTTTCAGTTTTGCATCCCAATTATCCAAGGCACCACCCCTGGATGTCACCGCTGCACTTGTCATATTGCCCACGGCATAAACTGATCCAAGGAACCCCATAAATGCATCTATAACGTCTTTTTCTATTTTTTCCCCTGTTTTTTCATGCCGAATTTTTGATAAGCTTTCTCGGAGTTGCTCTTCATCCTTCCCCATAGGAATCCGTTCCAATAAGACTTCCTCCAATTCTTTCCTTGATTTTTGCATTAACTCCTTCTTATTTCCCAATAAAAAGATTTTAGTCGGAGTCCACCAGCTTGTCATGATATCATTTCTCATCTTTTCATCACTCTGCTTCGGCATCAGTGAAGCATCTGCTACGCTATTTTCAACATCTCCAGGATATAATTTAGAAAACATAAGAGAATTATATAACATATTATTGTTGTCCCAATCCTTCGACAGCTTCACAAATTCGTCCAGTAATGTCCTTCTACAGTCTTTCATCTAGATCTTCTCTTTCATCGTAATCACCCTTTAGAAGTCCCCGAACCAGATATTCAGATCCACTTCCTCATTAATACCGTCCACAGCACCTTTTTCGCTGTACTGCCATACCTTATAGGCATACGGATAATACAGATCATCATTATAATAAGCGAACCACTTATCGTACTGTTCCAGCTGTCCCAGATCCAGCATCAGTGTTCCCATCTCCATGTTGTGATAGATCATGGGCTTGTAGCCGGCATCCTGGATGGTCTGGCAGAACAGGGCGGTCAGGCGGGTTCTCTCTTCCACGCTCAGTTCGTTGGCACGGCCCTTGCCGCCGCTGACTTTTTCCACGTCGAAGACGATGGGCAGTTCGATGTTATAAGGTTTTACCTTTTCCAGTACCAGATTGGCTTCTTCCAACAGTTCCTCGTCTGTGATGGCCTGAGAGTAGAAGTAGACACCTACTTTGATTCCTGCCTGTAATGCTCCCTTGACATTCTGCTCAAAGTATTCGTCCTCCACCAGCTTACCCTCAGTGCCGTAGCCTCTGAGGCCTACACGGATGAATGCGAATTCCACACCGTCTGCGGCTACCTTGGTCCAGTCGATATTGCCCTGATGCTTGGAGACGTCGATTCCCTTGTGGGATACTACCTGACCGTCCTGCATATACTGCACTTCTCCGTCCTCGAGAATGTTCAGGTTCTCCAATACATAATCATTTTTCTGCAAATCATCACGAATGGGTACGAAATTAAAGGTTCCGTTGCTCACAACGACCAGTTCATTGGGATAGTAAGGACGCAGGGTCTCTACCATGGTAGTGCCGGAGGTCAGACCATCACGGATCCCGGAGAGGATCTTGTTCTCTTCCTCGTCCTCAGCCTGCTGCTTTGCTTCAGCGATCAGGGCATCCACTTCCTCCTGCGTATAGGTCTTCACCACTTCCTGTGTGCTCTCTTCCGTCTGGCTTCCGGCTTCCGCTGCTGCCGCCAGATCGTTGGCATTATTCTGGAACTTGCTGTCGATCCAGGAATACAGGATTCCCGCAACATACGTTACCAGTACTAACACCAACAGGCATCCGGTCATGACCAGAATGGATGCTATGGTGTTGTTTTTCTTACGCTTATTTGCTCTGCTCAGACGATCCTCGGGGATCCGTCCGTTTTCATTTTGTTTTTTCATAAGTACCCCTGCTCTCCTTTTTCATGCTGTCTCTCTATAACTATGCAGCATTGCGGTCTATAAGATTATATATAACTATTCAGAGCCGTGCAAATTATGGCAATATGTACGTCGAATGCTTGCATTCGTAAGAACATTTGACATAATTTATACGGCGAAATAACCACATGAGCAAAAAGCAAGCTCTGAAAGAGCGGTTTTGCGAATGCGGGCTGAATAGTTCCTTCATATAATATAATCGAATTTCCGACGGAAAGGAAGAGGAAAAAATTTGTTTTATGAATTATTAATGAATTGGCCCTTATCCGGCCATCTCCCGCATTTCCCGCAGGATCTTTTTCTCCAGGCGGCTGACCTGCACCTGACTGATTCCCAGGATCCCGGCGATCTCCGTCTGGGTCTTATTCTGAAAATAGCGCATACGGATCAGCTCCCGGTCTCTCTCCGGAAGCTCCCCAAGCAGCTGTGCCAGCAGCATCTGGTCCAGCAGTCTGTCCTTCTCCACATCATTTTCCACCGCACTGCTGCTTCCCATGCTGGCTCCCACACAGCCGTGGGCCGCGGCCACTACCCGGTCCGCCAGGCACAGTTCGCTGCCATCCTCTTGTCCGCTGCTGCTATAGAGGGATTCCACCTCCGCCCCGGCTTCCATGGCCAGGATCACATCCTCTCTGTCCAGCTGTGCCTCCTCGGACAGCTCCTGCAGGGTAGGCTCCCTGCGCAGTCTGCTCTGCAGCCGCTGTCTTGCCAGCCTGACCTTCAGACCATCCTCCTTGATGGTTCTGGACACTTTCAGTAACCCGTCATCCCGCAGAAACCGTTTGATCTCTCCGGTGATCATCGGAACGGCATACGTGGAAAACCGCACTTCCAGCTTCAGGTCAAATTTATCAATGGCTTTCATCAGACCGATGACACCGATCTGGAACAGATCCTCCGGGTCATAACCTCTGCCCAGAAATCTTTTCACAATGTGATGCACCAGTCCCAGATTTTTCTCGATCAGTACTTCTCTCGCTTCTTTATCTCCGCTTTGTGACTTTCCGATGAGTACTGATACTTCTTCCATGCCTCAGTCCTCTTTTCCGATCCAGTCTCCGCAGCGCATTTTCTTCCACATATGTACTCTCGTGCCCTTGCCGGGGATGCTCTCCACTTCCAGCTCATCCATGAAGGCTTCCATAAAGGCAAATCCCATGCCGGACCGTTCCAGTTCCGGCTTCGTGGTAAATAACGGTTCCATGGCTCTGGCCACATCCTCGATGCCTTTTCCCTGATCCGATACCTCGATGGAAAGCGTATCGTTCTCAAGAATGCAGTGCAGTCTTACCTTTCCCGGATGGATAATGCTGTACGCCGGGCGCATCTCCCCATGCTTCGTATAACCGGACAGATTCTCGTATCCATGGATAATGGCATTGGTTACTGCCTCCGATACTGCGGTCTTGATATCCGCCAGTTCTTCCAGTGTGGGATTCAGATGGGTAATGAAAGCCGCCACCGCCACTCTGGCAAAGCTTTCATTACAGGAGACCGCGTCAAATACGATCTCCATCTCATTCCGGCTGCCCTGCGTTCTCTGCTGCAAAAGTTCTTTTTCTTCCGTCACCTGAATGTTTTCCCTCTCTGCTACCATGTTCTCCTCATTTCTGCGCCTATTATTGCACTGTTTTTCATAATTTTTTGAATAATTTCTTTCATTTTCGACAGAATCTTCCTTCCAACGTTTAACCCGGCAGGATCTCAACGATCTTGTGAAGCCCGGACATACGGAAGATCCGCTGGATCTGCCGGTCTGCATGGATCGCATAGACATGTCCGCCGAAGCAGGAAATCTTGCGGTACCGCCCCATGATGATCCCGATCCCGGAAGAATCCATGAACCGGGTATCCTCAAAATCAAACACTACATTTTCCACGTTTTCCCTGACCAAGAGCCTGTCCGCCCCTTCGCAGATATAGGAGGCTCTGTGGTGGTCCACTTCCTCCGGCATGCGCACCATCAGGCAGTTATCAATGATCTGAAAGTCTTCCATATTTCCTCACATTCCGCTGTTTTCCAGCATTTTTACTCAAAAGAAAAGAGAACCCGCGCTTTACTTTACGCAAGTTCTCTTTCGTGTGTTGTGTGTCATTGTCTGATGGTATATTGTTCTTCCCTACTGTGCCGTATTCTCTGCCAGCTGGGAACGATATCTCTGGGCACTTCTGGCCGTCTCCGTATCCGGGAACAGCTCTATGATCTTGTCATAGGTGGTGATGGCATTCTGGGCATCGTCACTCTTACGGTAAGAGTTGCCCAGGCTCAGCCAGGCATCCTTGTTGGTCTCATCGTAAATGACTGCCTTGGACAGGTTCTCGATGGCCGTCGCGTAATCCTCGCTGCGGTAAGCATTGTAGCCTGTCTCATAATACTGTGCGGACAGCTGCGGCCCGATCAGGCCAAGCAACGTCTTGTACAGCTTCTGGAATGCTTCGGAAGTACTGTCCACATCCACGGATGCCGAAATGCTTTCCAGGTTAGCCGCCGTCTGGGTAATATCCTGCGTCTCCAGATATGTGGTGGCTGCCGCTAACAGGCTGTCGATGGTCTGTAGCGTACCGTCGGTTCCCACATACCCCTGCAGTTCCTGATTCAGCGTATCATTCTCTGTCTGCAGTGCCTGCATCTGGGTCTCCAGTTCCTGGATCCGGGAGGTCTTGGTGTCTAACTGATTGCCGATGTCGGTGATGGTCTTCTGGGCCTCATTGTTGGCATTGGATACCGCTGCCGGAACCACCAGAAAATACATCACGGCCAGACCAATGATCAGACCGATGGCAATATTGATCAGGGAAGAGAGACCTGCACTCTTCTGCTCCTTCACATTCAAAGGCTGAATGATGATCTCATTGTCACTCTGGTAGCGAACCGCATCATCCTTCTTCCGGCGTCCGGTCTGCTTGCTATTCTCGTCCGGAGTCAGCTGTATCTCAACTTCCTTCAGATACCGCAGGGTCAGCGTATTGTTGCGGTCGATGTCCATGCACTTACGCAGTTCTCTCTCCGCTCTGTCCCACTGTTCACTGTCCATATAAAGCAGGGCTAACAGCTGATGTGCCCGGATGAACTTCGGGTTCAGGGACAGTACCTTTTTCAGCTGGATGATAGCCAGATCCTTGCTGTCCTGATTACAATAGACCAGTGCCTGATTGTATTTCTTGATGGTCTGGTTAATGGCATCCAGGCGGGCCGCATTGGACTGCAGCATATTGATGTAATCGTCCGCGATATTTTTCTCAGGCCGCATATTTTTGCTGATGACCCATTCGCTCAGTGCCGCAACGACCTCTCCGGTCTCAAAATACACCAGTCCCAGCAGATTTCTGGCTTCGATATTGTTCTTATTAAATTTCAGGCTCTGCCGTAAGCTGTTGATCGCACCTGTGAGATCCCGTACTCCTGCTTTCTCCAGACCGTCATTGTAGAAACGGTTGGACATACACATGATCTTCTTGTAGAGGGATACATCTGCTCCGCAGGACGTACAGAAATCGTGCTCTGACAGATGGCAGCCGCAGTTATAACAAAACATGCTCTCCCTCCTTATTTCTCTTCTTTTTCTTCGGATTCTTTTATCATTTTCACCAACAGATCCGCCGCATCGGTCAGATCCTGATTGTAGATAGCTTCCTCAGCGTCTTCCACTTCCAGACTGGGATGAAATTTCTTCAGTTCTTCTTCAAAATTGATCATGGTCCAAAGACTCCTTTATTTCCCCGACAAGATACAGGCTTCCCGCGATATAGAGCCGTTCTCCTGGCTGTCTGCCCGAGACTTCCGTCCGCAGTGCCGTATCCGCTTCCGTATACATAGTAAACCGGTCTTCCGGATAAGCTGCCAGTAAACCTTTCAGTTCTTCCAGCGAAAGCGACCTCGCCGTCCGCATATGCGTAAAAGCGATCCGGTCGAATAATCCCGACGTGATCACCCTCTGTATCATATGCCTGCAATCCTTATCCGCCGCCACACCAAATAACAGTCTCCTGCCCTCCGTGCAGCCGTCCTGTTCCACGGTATCCAGAAAAGCCCGGATGCCGTCGTCATTATGCGCACCATCCACGTACACCTCCGGAAGTACTTCTTCCATGCGTCCCTGCCAGAAGCAGCCAAGGATTCCCTGTCGGATCTCTTCCACAGTGGGACACCCGGATGCGGCACACATTCTGCCGTCAGGCATGTCCGTACTGCGAAACAGCACTTCCACGGCCCGCACTGCCAATGCCGCATTTTCCATCTGGTAGCGTGCAATGGTATGCAAAGTAAGACTAATATAATTATAATACTCAGAGCGCAAGGAAAAATCAATGTATTTCTTCCGAAATCCAAGGAAAGTATAGTCCTTTTTCGACACCGGTATCTGTATCGCACCAAGTTCTGACGCTTTGCGGCAAATTACCGCACTGGCATCCGCATCCCCGTCCAGATACACCACCGGAACACCGGGGCGCAGGATCCCTGCCTTTTCCGCAGCGATCTTCGCTGTGGTGTCTCCCAGATACTGTACATGATCCAGACTGATCCGCGTAATGACGGTCAGGAGCTTATTGTCCACATAATTCGTGGCATCCAGTCTTCCGCCCAGGCCGGTCTCAATGATGCAATAATCCGGTTTTTCTTCTGCAAAACAGAGTAATGCCATGCAGAATAGGTATTCATAAAAGTTGAGAACGAATTCCTGTGGCGCTTCTTCCCCTCGCTGCCCGTCCCCAGTATTAGCAGAATTGGTCTCCTGCAAAGCGTCCCATACCGCAAGAAACTCCTGTAAAAAAGCTTCCTCTGAGATCATTTCACCATTCACGGCAAAACGCTCCCGCATATCCACCAGATGAGGTGAAGTGAATACAGCCGTGCGATAGCCTGCTTCCCGCAGGATCGAACTCATGTAGGCACAGACGGAGCCTTTTCCATTGGTGCCCGCCACATGAATGATCCGCAGATCCTTCTCCGGATTTCCGAGTTTTTTTAAAAACCATTTAAGGTCCCTGCTGTCCGCAGGATTTTTTTTAACAGTAAAGCGGGGCATATCCTTCAGATATGCCACCGCTTCTTCAAACGTTATCATGTCATTACCGAATCTCATCGTATTCCTTATGCTTTACGTTCTTTTTATTCTGTACGTTTCGTTGCAGATCATGCCAGCTGTTCTAAGCGCTTTGTCACCTGTTCCATCATCTGCTCGTATTTTGCCAGCTTTTCCTTCTCCTCTGCGATCTTCGCTTCGGGAGCCTTGGACAGGAATCTCTCATTGGACAGCATTCCCCTGGAACGTGACAGCTCGCCTTCCAGTCTCTTCTGCTCCTTCTTCAGTCGCTCGATCTCCTGTGCGATGTCTACCAGCTCTGCAAACGGAATGTACAGGGTTGCACCGGGGATCACTACGGATACCGCATCCTCTGCGATTCCGGTCTTGTCAGCCTGGATCATGATCTCATTCGCATAAGCAAGGCTTGCGAAGAACAGCTTACCCTCCTCAAAAATCCTGCGGATCTCGTCATTTTCGCTGACTACATACACACTTGCCTTACGGCTGGGTGCTACGTTCATCTCAGTACGGATGTTGCGGATACCGCGAACGGCTTCCTTGATGGTTTCGATGGCCTTCTCCTCTGCGGGGAATGCACGATCCTCGCTGTACTCCGGCCACTTGCTGATCATGATGGACTCTTCTTCATTCTGAATGGTGCAGAAGATCTCCTCAGTGATGAACGGCATGTAAGGATGTAACAGCTTCAGGGCGTCGATCAGGACAGTCTTCAGCGTCCACAGTGCCGCATTCTGGCTGACTGCATCGTCGGTGCTGTACAGACGGGGTTTTACCATCTCGATGTACCAGTCACAGAACTCATCCCAGATAAAGTCATATACCTTCTGTACGGCGATACCCAGCTCGAAGTGATCCATGTTGTCGGTCACATCTTTTACCAGAGTATTTAACTTGGACAGGATCCACTTATCTACGGGCTGTAAATCTGCTGCCGCAGGGGTGGTGATATCTTTTCCGGTCTTCTCCAGTGCCTGCTCCATGTTCATCATGATGAAACGGGAAGCATTCCATACCTTGTTGGCGAAGTTACGGCTGTTCTCTACTCTCTCATAGTAGAAACGCATATCGTTGCCCGGTGCGTTGCCGGTGATCAGGGTCAGACGCAGTGCATCGGCACCGTACTGGCTGATGATCTCTAGGGGGTCGATTCCGTTGCCCAGAGACTTGGACATTTTCCGTCCCTGACTGTCACGTACCAGTCCGTGGAACAATACGGTCTTGAAAGGTTTCTCTCCCATCTGCTCGTATCCGGAGAAGATCATACGGATAACCCAGAAGAAGATGATATCATAACCGGTTACCAGGACATCGGTAGGATAGAAATACTTCAGATCCTCGGTCTGCTCCGGCCAGCCCAGGGTCTCAAAAGGCCACAGTGCGGAGGAGAACCAGGTATCCAGCGTATCGGGATCCTGTGTAAAGTGGGTGCAGCCGCACTTGGGACATACCTTCGGCATCTCCTTGGCTACGACTACTTCACCGCAGTCATCGCAGTAATATGCGGGAATCCTGTGTCCCCACCACAGCTGACGGCTGATACACCAGTCGCGGATGTTATCCGTCCAGTTGAAATAGTTCTTCTCCATACGTTCGGGGATCAGCTTGATCTCGCCATTTTTCACAGCTTCTCTTGCAGGTTTGATCAGTTCATCCATCTTAACGAACCACTGGTCTTTTACCATAGGCTCGATGGTGGTCTTACAACGGTCATGGGTACCTACGTTGTGTACATGATCTTCGATCTTTACTAACAGGCCCATCTGATCCAGTTCTTCCACGATGGCTTTCCTTGCTTCGTAACGGTCCATGCCCTCGAACTTGCCGCCGTTTTTATTGATAGTGGCATCATCGTTCAGGATATTGATCACAGGCAGATTGTGACGCTTGCCCACCTCAAAGTCATTGGGGTCATGAGCGGGGGTGATCTTAACGACACCGGTACCGAACTCTCTGTCTACATAAGCATCCTCAACGATGGGAATCACACGGTTTACGATAGGAAGCAGTACCTTTCTGCCATGCAGATGGGTATAACGCTCATCATCGGGATGGATGGCTACTGCGGTATCACCTAACATGGTCTCGGGACGGGTAGTGGCAAAGGTCAGAAACTCTGTGGTGCTGGGCGTTCCGTCCTCGTTCATCAGCGGATACTTGATGTGCCAGAAATGTCCTGCCTGCTCCTGATATTCTACCTCTGCATCGGAGATGGAGGTATTACATACGGGACACCAGTTAACGATACGAGCACCCTTGTAGATATAGCCTTTTTCGTGCATCTTCACGAACACTTCGGTCACAGCCTTGTTGCATCCCTCATCCATGGTGAAACGCTCTCTGTCCCAGTCGCAGGAAGAGCCCAGCTTTTTCAGCTGACTAATAATACGTCCGCCGTATTCCTTCTTCCACTCCCAGGCTCTCTCTAAGAACTTTTCACGTCCCAGATCGTGCTTGTCGATGCCTTCTTCCTTCAGCTTCTGGATGATCTTGACCTCGGTAGCGATACTTGCATGGTCGGTGCCGGGCTGCCACAGTGCATTGTAGCCCTGCATTCTCTTATAACGGATCAGGATATCCTGCATGGTGTTGTCCAATGCATGTCCCATGTGGAGCTGTCCTGTGATATTTGGGGGCGGGATCACGATAGTGAAGGGAGTCTTACTGTGATCTACCTCCGCATGGAAATACTTTTTGTCAAGCCACTTCTGATACAGTCTGTCTTCTATGCCGTTTGGGTCATAGGTTTTGGCTAATTCTTTGCTCATTGCTTCCTCCTTAAATTCTCCTGAAACTAAAGAAGCCCTCTGCCGACTCTCGTCAGCAAAGGGCGTCAGTAACGCGGTACCACCTTTGTTCACAGCTTGCGCTGCCTCGCGACTTCTTACAAAGTCCTATCCGGTAACGGGGATAACTCGTGAGAACTTACGCCCGGAATATCCGGTCTCGGCTCTCCGGCTTGGAAGCTACCTTCCACATTCCTGTCTTGAAGCAGCCTTCCAGCGCATACATGCAGCCGCTCTCTCTGGTAAGGGGAAATGTGTACTCCTCTTCGTCATTGCCTTTTGGATTTGGTTAATTACTAATAAAAAATATAGTACAGAAATTCCGACTTTGTCAAGGAAATCTTGTTTTCCTGCATAATTTTCCTTCAGAATGTATGGTTTTCATGTATAAACTGGCATGGTAAAAAAAACATATTCTGGCTCTTTTAAGCAAGCCACTTTTTCTATACACTGAATCCTAACATATCCCACCGAACAAATGGGAATTATGAAAAAGAAATTAAAAGAGGAGATCATCATTATGGAAAAGAAAAAATCATACGGTGTATTGATTGCGGGAGCCATTCTCCTGATCCTGGGAATCGTCCTGGCAGTCATTACCCACAATAACAGTTATCAGGAATCCGTTGCTTATGGCAGCCAGTTAAGCGATGTCAAGGCACAGCTGGAAGAAGTAGAAGCTTCCATCGAGGCAGTCACCGGCGGCACAACAGACGGTGATCTGGATGCCCTGAATGCGCAGAAGGATGAATTGTCCGCTCAGAAGTCCACTCTGTCCGACCAGAAGCTGTCCGCAGAGCGTCCTTACTCCTACAGCCTGGTTCTGGTATTCTTCGCTATCCTGTTAACTGCCAAGGGATTGTACAATGCCATCGCAGGCGTAATTCCCGCACAGAAGGCGGATGTGAAGAAGCTGGCGCAGGCAGGTCTGTTAGCAGCTCTGTGCTATATCGGATTTGCTTTCTTCAAGATCGACATTCCCGTGGGTCCCGAGAAGACCGCATTCCATCTGGGCAATGTATTCTGCGTACTGGCAGCTCTGCTGCTGGGCGGTTACTGGGGCGGACTTGCCGGTGCCATCGGCATGACCATCGCCGATCTGACCACCGCTTATGTAACCAGTGCCCCCAAGACCTTCTTATTAAAATTGTGCATCGGTCTGATCGTAGGACTGGTTGCTCACAAGATCTTCCATCTGAGCAAAGAGCATTCCGTAAAATATGTGACCGGCGTAACGATTCTTGCTTCTGCCTGCGGTATGGCATTTAACGTGGTAGCGGATCCACTGGTTGGTTACTTCTATAAAATGTACCTGCTGGGTGTGCCTCAGGATATTTCCAAGGCTCTTGCCAAGATCAGCACCGTAACTACCGGTGTCAACGCCATCGTTGCTGTGATCTGTGCTTCCGTATTCTATCTGGCACTTCGTCCGGCACTGAAGAAAGCAGGATTATTCCATGACATCTAATTTCGATACTTTTGATAGAAATGCACAAAAAGGCGGGGATTTCGTTCCCCGCCTTGCTATGATCAACGATATTGCCGGTTTCGGACGCTGCTCCACCACCGTGTCCCTGCCCGTGATCAGCGTAATGAAGGTACAGGTATGCCCTGTGCCTACTTCTGTTTTATCGAACCATTTGGGATTTCCTCTCTGCCATTTTGATGACTATACCTCTCATATGCGAGATTATATAAAAGTGTGGGGCGAACTGGGCCTTACCTTCGATGGGTTATACTGTGGATTCTTAGGAAATGAAGAGCAGATCGACATTGTACGGGAATTCGTGGAAATGTTCCAGCCGCCCCTGTTTTTGCTGGATCCGGTCATGGGAGACCACGGCAGAACCTACTCCTCCATTACAGAGACCCATGTTCAGAAGATGAAGGAGCTGCTGCCTCTGGCGGATATTATCACGCCGAATATCACGGAGTCCTGCCTGCTGACCGGGACTCCCTGGAAGGATGGGGAATGGACGCTGCAGGAGCTGTCCGGATTATGTGAACGGCTGGCTGACATTTGTCAAACAGCTTCCATTACATCCGACGAAGCCTCCACGGGCACTACTGCCAGTGGTTCTGACGGGAGTTCCGTTGGCGCTGTCTCCAATGGCTCCGCCGGTGCATCCATCGTCATCACCGGGATCCGTCAGGGCGATTCTCTGGTAAATTTCCTGTGGGATGACGGTGTCTATACCACCGTTGCCACCCCCATCGCCGGAGCCTCCCGCCCCGGCACCGGAGACATCTTCGCCTCCATTCTCGCTGCCGATGCCGTCCGCGGGGAGACACTACTAACCTCCGTGCAGAAGGCTGCGAACTTCGTAGGACTGTGCATCGCCGGAAGCGAAAAGGCCGGAACGCCCGTGCAGGAGGGCGTAGTATTTGAAAAGTATCTGGCGGCGCTGTTGTAAGAATATTAAAGCTCAATGATTTAGTTGACTTTTCATTTCATCTCTTTTATATTTTATATAGAAAAGGAATTGTGGTTGTTCTCAAGAATGAGATCCCGTATAGCAAATGCTTAAACGGTGTGCTGCGATTCTTTTTTTATATTATACTGGCTATCCTCCATCTGGAAAGGGGGCATTAAAATTGAGTAATTTGACACATACTGATTCTATGATGAATGAAATCAGAGAATTGTTATTAAATGCACGTCAGCGCGTGGCGGTACAGGTAAATACGGAATTGCTGTCTACCTACTGGAATGTAGGAAAGATCATTGTTGAGTATGAGCAGGAAAGCAAAGATCGGGCAGATTACGGAAAGCAGACCTTAAAGGAACTTTCTAAAGGATTGACAAAAGAATTTGGAAAGGGATTTTCTGTTTCCAATCTATACAATATGCGCCTGTTCTATATGCACCATCAAAAATTCCAGACAGTGTCTGGAAAATTGTCGTGGTCGCATTATTGTGAGCTGTTGACGATTTCGGATCCAGACAAACGCAGTTTTTATGAAAAGGAAACCATCAACTCCGGGTGGTCGATCCGAGAATTAAAGCGGCAGATTTCCACTTCTCTCTATGAACGATTATTACTGTCAGAAGGAAAGACAAACAAGGAAACGGTACTTGCCCTCGCGGAAAAAGGTATTGAAATGACTACGCCAAGCGACATTATCAAAGACCCCTATGTGTTTGAATTTTTGGGTGTGCCGGAAAACAAGCCCCTGCTGGAAAGTGATCTTGAAAAAGCACTGGTCGCGCAGATTGAAAAATTCCTGTTGGAATTAGGTCGCGGTTTCATGTTCGTCGGGACGCAGCAACGCATTACGTTGAACAATACTCACTACTATGTGGATATGGTTTTCTATAATAAAATTCTCCGAGCGTATGTGCTGATTGAATTAAAGACAACCAAGCTCACACCGGAAGCCGCCGGGCAACTTAATATGTATCTGAACTACTACGCCGCAGAAGTAAATGATGAACATGATAATCCCCCCATCGGTATTATCCTTTGTACAGACAAAGACAGTGTAGCTGCTGAATATGCTCTCGGAGGTCTGTCCAACAATATCTTTGCTTCACGTTATGTTTCTTATATTCCAAATAAGGAACAACTCATCGCACAGGTAGAAGCTGTTTTGGATGAATGGCACAAACCGGAAAAAGAATAACAAAAGAATTCTAACATTACCGCCTGAGGGAATCACAACTCCACTCAGGCGATATCGCGTATCTTATTTTCCGAATTTAGCAGCTTTTTTACCGCCGCCATGTGAAAACCGTTCTGTCTGGCAGTATTTTACTTAAACTCCACCACAACGCTGCCCATAGCACATTCCAGCTCCATATTTTTAGAAGCGTTGTTGTTGATTTGTTTCTCCTGTGCCAGGCCGTTGTAACTGTCATCACCGACTTTCAGTTCACCCATGCCGCAGCTTAAGTCGTAGTCGAAATCTGTCTGCATTCCTGCCAGTGTCAGTTTCAGTTCTCCCATGGAGCACTCTCCGTCCAATCGTTCGGTCACATCTCCGTTCAGACGAACGGATCCCATTCCTACGGAAACCTCTGCCACGCGGCTGCTCAGTGCTTCTACTGTCATCTGACCGGCACCACAGTCTAACTCTGCCTGGTCAGCATCCAGTTTCTCAAACGTCATCTTGCCGGCACCCACATTGGCTTCCAGTGCCCCCGTCTGCAATTCCTCTACACTGAGGCTTCCGGCTCCCATATCCAAAGAGGTATTTTCAAAATAATATCCCTCCGGCACATACAGGCAGATGGAACCGCCCAGGTTGCCATCACTGTTGCTGTTTGCTTTCGAAGTGCCGCGGATCTCCATCGTACCGCCTTCCACATATCCCTGGAACTTTCGCATTCCGTCGGCTTCTACCCGGAAGCAGTCGTCCTCTGACACCTGAATCTTCATGACACAGCCACCGGCCTGCACACGTAGATCCGTGATGCCCTGACTGTCATCCCCCAGAACATACAGCTCTATCTTTCCCGACTTTACTTCATAATCTGAGTCATAATCCACGTTGTCCTCCAGATCATAGTGCACATCGTCCATATTTTCCCGAATCTGCTCCGTCACACCGTCACTCCAGTCATCTACCTTTTCTCCGGAGATTCTTCCCAGAGTAACCGCTGACAGGATCTCCCCCGGCGAAAAATGCGTGGAGCCATTCCCCAGGCTTCCGCTCACTCCCAGGATCAGTCCCAATAATATGAATATCAACGCTGTGATGGCACAGCCCTTCATAAATTTTCTCATGCTTCTGCTTTACCTCTTTTCTGGAATAATCCTCCGATCCAACAACAGATCGCCGGTGTGGCGATTCCCGCCATGGCCACGGTCAACATCAGAAACAGAAGTCCGACACCTCCGCAGATCAGTCCGGCACCGATCAGCCCCATTCCCACGAAGGGATGCGTAAACAGACTGATGATCCCTGCAACCACCAGTGCGATCAGAATCAGTATCAGTGCTGCTGCCGTTGCCCCGAAACCAACGATCAGACCGAGCCATGCAACGATCAGCCCCGCTGCCACACCGATGCCTGCGGAAGCTACTCCCAGGATCACCGGAGATGCCAAAATACATAAAATTACGATCAGCACGATCATACCGGTGGACATTCCTTCTTTTTTCCGAGAGGACACTGCTCCAGCTGCCTGTGCTTCATTTTCCTGCCCAAAGCCTGCCTCTCCGGCACCGCTCTTCGCGCCGGAATCCGCCGGATAAGTGATCACCGCACGGTTGTCCGCATTGATCTTCTGGTAAATATTCTCTCCATAACCGTTCCCGAAAATGTCCTTTTTGATGTTTTCCGCCACCTTGGCAGGATTTCCCAAAGCCTCAATAACGTTCTGTTCATTTTCCGGACCCGCATCATTAAAATATTCATTATAGTATTGTAATGCTTCCTCCCGCTCTGTAGCGGAAATATTCTGCAACAGACTTTCCAGCTGCCTCATAAACTCCGTTCTATTCATTCTACTATGTTCTCCCATCTGCGCCTGTTTACGCCTCTGACCTGTCACTTAGTTTTCCTTCAAACAATCCCGTGATCTTATCGCTGTAGCTGCGCCACTCACTTTCATATAAATGAAGCTGCGCCCAGCCTCTGCTGGTGACTTTGTAATAACGCCTCGTTCTGCCACTGCATTCCCGGTCATAGACTTCCAGACATTCGTCCTTCTGTAATCGCCGAAGCACGGGATACAGGGTGGATTCCGACAATTCGATCACCTGCCGGACCTCCTGGGTGATCTTGTACCCATAGGTTCCTTCCGGTTCCCGGGCGACCACCGCCAGCACGATAGCATCCAGCAGAGCTGCTCCTGTATTAAAAAGCATCCTATCGCTCCTCTCTGAAATTTGCGGCTATCCGCCTTTCCTTACAATATTATATGCCGTATAGTATTGCTCTGTGGCTATACTATACGGCATATAATATCATGCGTCAATATAGAGAAACCGTAAGAAATTCTAAAGACTTTCCAAAGATTCCACAATGGCTTTGCCATCATGACCGGGGATGCTCTGTTAGTTTTCCATCAGCCAGAAATATGCACTGTACGCCGGCAGAAGACTACCGCCGCCAAAGTCATGTTTCTCTCCGGTGATCAGATCCACCGCCGTGCCGCAGCCGGCATCAAAATGCGCCATGAAATCCGCTCCATCCGCATTGATAGCCACCATGACTCTCTCATGCTCCGACTTTCTTTCGAAAATGCATTGCTTATTGGTCAGCAGTACTGAACGGAAAGCACCGTAATTCAATGCTTCCGAATGCTTCTTTGCCTCTGTCAGCTTGCTGATCCAGTCACACAGACCATTCCACTCCGGCTTATCAAAGTAGGGACGCAGTGCAGGATCGCCGTCTTCCTTGCGGGCCTTGAAGCCCCATTCACTTCCGTAATAGACACAGGGAATGCCCGGCATACCGAATGCCATGGCATAGATCAGCGGCAGATGATTCTCGTTGTTCAAAATACTTGCCACACGGGTCACATCGTGGTTGTCCACAAAGGACAGCAGATGCTTGCCCTTATACAGGGTCCAGTTCTCCGGTCCGAACTGACGTAACAGGGAATGTACGATCTCGAACATATTCATACTGTTGAAACTGCTGTAAAGTCCCTTGTAGCACTCGTAGTTCGTTGCGGAATGCAGCATCTGATCGTTCATCAGACGGTTGTAGTCTCCGTGAAGCATCTCTCCCAATAAGAAGAAATCCTGTTTGTAAGCGCTGGTTACTTCCCGCAGTCTTCTGACGAAATTTTCATCCAGACTGTAAGCCACATCCAGTCGCAGACCGTCAATACCGAATTCATCGATCCAGCCCTTGACACTGTCCAGCAGATAGTTCACCACATCGGGATTCTGCAGGTTCAGCTTCACCAGATCAAAGCAGCCTTCCCAGCCCTCATACCAGAGTCCGTCGTTGTAATTGGAATTGCCACCGAAGTCGATCCGGTAGAACCAGTTCACATACGGTGAATTCTCCCGGTTGCGGATCACATCCTGGAACTGGGCAAAGCCTCTGCCCACATGATTGAACACACCGTCCAGCACGACCCGGATCCCGGCCCTGTGCAATGCGTCGCAGACCTCCTTAAAATCTTCGTTGGTTCCCAGTCTCACATCGATCTTACGATAATCTCTGGTATTGTAACCATGAGTATCCGATTCGAATACCGGGGAGAAATATACCGCGTTCACTCCCAGCTTCTGCATATGGGGGATCCAGTCCTCCACATGTTTGATCTCATGTCTCTGTACTCCGTCATTTTCAAAAGGAACTCCGCAGAATCCCATGGGATAGATCTGATAAAAAACACTTTCATACGCCCACATATTAGTTACCATTCCTTTCTGCCTTAATTTCATACCTTGTACTCGTAATGCTTTTCCATTGACTGGTTCAGTACTGCTTTTATTTATTTGTCCACATCAATTCTTTTGCTATTATACACCATTTTTGAACCGTCTGTCGTTTTTTCTGTGTAAAACCACAAATAATCCACAAAATCCACCGACTTATCCACATATACACATGTGTCATATGTGGTTATGTGGATTGTCATATCGGATATCAACTCGTGTATCACATTGAAAATCATCCCTTTTGCCACAACCAGGCATCCCAGAAGCGCTCCACCTTTTTGGCTACCGTATCCACGGTCACAGGCTGCACCTGTTCCCACTCTCTGGGGAATAATCTCCGGTAGGAATACTGCTGAAACCGATCATCCAGCAGAACAATGATACCCACATCCTCCGCCGTCCGGATCACGCGGCCTGCCGCCTGCAATACTTTATTCATTCCCGGATAGCGGTAGGAATAATCGAAGCCGTTCTCTCCGTCCTCATCAAAATAGCCCTTGAGGATCTCCCGCTCACAGCCTACCTGGGGCAGTCCGGTTCCTACTACAATGACTCCGATCAGACTGTCCTTCTTCAGATCGATGCCCTCTCCGAAGATTCCCCCCAGCACGCAGAAGCCGATCAGCGTCTGCTCCTCTTCCTCCTCGATCTCCATACCGATGAGACTTTGCAGGTCACATTCCTCATTGCCCCGGAAGCGATTCAGGAAGTATTCACGCTCTTCCTCATTCATGGATTCCTGTTGGACGAGACATTCTTCTTCCTCTGTCATAAAATACTGTTCATAGATCTCGTAAATATGATTCATAAAGGAATAGGACGGGAAAAATATCATGTAATTGCCGTGCCGGTTCTTCACCACTTCGTGAATGTAACGGGCAATATTGTAGTATTCTTCCTGGGATCTTCTGCTGAACTTGCTAGTCACATCCCCGGCGATCAGTATGGTACGCTTCTCGGGATCAAACACCGAGTGGGCATACACCTCGTAATCCTCCTTCTCACCGCCCAGCAGGTTCTTGTAATACTGGATGGGCAGGAAGGTAGCGGAAAAAAGGATCGTACTGCGTCCTCTGAGCATGCATTCCTTCAGGTTTTCTCTGGGATTCACGCAGAACAGCTTCAGTTCAAAGCTGCCATCCTCACACAATCTGGTATATTTCACATAGTTTTCATCTTGTCTCTCGTAAATATCCAGAAAATGACTGAGCTTGAAATAGAAGTCCAGCAGATTCTCCCGTACTTCCAGGCTGACCTTCTCCTGCTCCTCCAGATAATCACTGATCACAGCGTGCAGTCTGGTCAAGGGCTGCACCAGCATGTCAATATCATCCACCAGCCGGTACCCGTCACAGTCCCGCTTCATGGACAGCAGCTGTGCGTTGCATTTCTCCAGCAGCTGGCTGATCCGTTCCGCATAGCCTTCCCGCACAAAGGTACTCTTTCCGTCAGACTTTTTCCCTTTGTGTCCCCTTACATAGAGGGAATCGGTACCGTCTGTTTCCTCCAGGGTAATCTCCTGTGGCAGTTGTTTTGACATACCTGTCATTTCTAATGTCATCTGCCCAGAAATCCCGTCTTTATCACGCTTTTTCTGGGCTGCTTCTTCCATTTCCGACGTGATTGTCTGTTTGATCTCCCGCTTGAGTTCCAACAGATCTTCCTTCCGTAGCGGTGCACTGTACATCTCCCGGCCCCGCTCTAAGAGGTTATGTGCCTCATCGATCAGAAATACATAATTACCCTGACTGCCATCTCCAAAGAAACGTTTCAGATACACATGGGGATCAAAGAGGTAATTGTAGTCTCCGATGATGCCGTCAGCGAACAGGCTCAGATCCAGTCCGAATTCAAAAGGGCATACCCGATATTTCAGGGCATATTCTTCTATTTTGCTTCTTGTAAAGCTCTCTTCGTGGGTCAGAAGATCATAGATAGCCTCATTGACACGGTCAAAATGCCCCTTTGCATAAGGGCACTGCTCCGGATTGCACTCCGTATGACCCTGAAAACAGATCTTCTCCTTGGCTGTCAGGATAATGCTCTTAAAGCGCAGTCCCTTCTGCCTGAGCAAAGAAAAGGTGTCCTCCGCCACCGTCCGGGTGATGGTCTTGGCGGTGAGATAGAACAGCTTGTCTCCCATATCCTTTCCCATGGCCTTTACCGTGGGAAAGATCGTGGATATGGTCTTACCGACTCCCGTAGGAGCTTCAATAAATAATTTTCTCTTATGATAAATGGTCTGGTACACATAGCTGACCAGCTCTTTCTGTCCATCCCGATAGTCGAAGGGAAACTGCAACTCAGCAATGGACTGCTGCCGCAATTCTCTCCACTGCCAGGTATAGTCCGCCCATTTGCGGTAATCACTGATCAGCTGCTGGAACCAGGCTTCCAGTCTGACGAATTCATAATCTTCATAAAAATAGCGGATATCTTCCGTCTCTATATTGCAATAGGTCAGCCGCACCCGGATATAGGGCAGCTCCTTCTGCAGACTGTACATATAGGCATAGCACTTTGCCTGGGCAATGTGCAGGGGTAACGGTGCCTTCAGCTTCGCCAGATCTCTGTAAGTTCCCTTGATCTCATCAATGGTGGTCTCCCCATTCTGCTCAATGATACCGTCCGCCCGACCCTCCACGATAATGACATAATCCTCTGTGGGGTGTGTATATTTCAGAGCCACTTCCGCCTGATACTCCGCGCCCATGCGGCGTTGGATCATGCGGTGGATCCGGCTGCCTTCCTGCATGGCATTCTCAGGGGAGCCCTGTCTCCTGTCATCGATGTCACCACTGCGCAGAATAAACTCCACCAGATTACGTACCGATATTCTGACTTCTCCTGCCATGCGGCTTCACCTCCCTTGACAAATTCCTATCATAAACGCATGCCTGCGGCTTGTTCCGTGCTGCACACTCTCACATGCCCGGTATACGAAAACTCCCCAGGTAAATAGTACTCTATCTTACCTGGGGAGTCAAATCACATTCTGTTATCACAAGATGTTTTAGCACGCGATCGCATACTGTCTCAACAGCTCTTCGAATTTATCATTGTAGCCGTCATAGGACACGGTCAACGGCTTCGTGAAATCCAATCCATACACTCCAAGGAATGATTTGGCATCGATTACGTATCTGTTATAGCATATATCAATATCAAAATCACACTTTGAAGCTACATCAACAAAATGCTTCACGTCTTCAGGTGTCAAACGGATCGTCTTTAACATTTCTTGTTCCTTCCTTTCAATAGTAAGTTCGATCGTAAGTAAAATAATACACCGGGTACTTTCCCCTCACATCTGAAATCATTACTATTATAGCCAACCATCCCCAAATGTAAAGCGGTTTTTTTCTTCCAGAAAACGCACATTTTGGGCATTTTTACCACTCTGTTATCATTTTCACAATATATGTTCGCCGTATGGAAAACCTTTTCGGCGTTTTGTATATTTGTTGCGTTACCGCGGTAAAATATAAATCCCAATTTGGCGAAATCTACCGAAATTCCACCATATATTCTTGGAACCTCAGCGGAAGCATATTTCGTTGCAGATCCCTGTTTTCACGTTCTTTTATGGCTATTGTATGACAGAAGGAACGGAAAAGTTCCCGGTAGTGCTGTTCCGCAGCGGACAGTTTCTCCGTCTCAGATCTTACTTTCTCCCAGGCATCCTTCCCTTGCAGCGTATACCAGGGCTTTCCCGCCGGATGTATTCCGAACAGATACCGGCCTGCATCGAACACCAGAAAGTCTTCCATGGGAAAGCGGTCTGCAAAATGCACCATCAGAAAGGTCAGAATATTATTCTTCGGCGCGATCTTCGAATAGAGGATTGTATTCTCCAGTTCTTCAAACCGCGTAAATCCTTTCAGATGGTGATACTCATTCCCGGCGCCTCTGGCCAGGCTGAAGGTCTGGTTTACATACGTGTCTGCCATGGCATCCAGCAGATGTCCCGGCGGACACTTCTCGGAAAGCCCCTTTGCAATGGTACGGTATACCGCCTGGGCCTTTTCCGGCTTCGGGGATGAAAGAGCCAGACACAGGCTCTCATAATCTTCCTCCCCAAATCTGCGTTTCAATGTCCGGATCACCTTCACCGTCTTCTCCGGATCCGGTATGACCTCCACCGACTCCGAGAACAGCAGGTTCTCCTCGATGGTGGTGACCATAGTATCCCGGATGATACAGTGATCTTCATAAGTATTATAAATAGCGGTGAAGATTCCCTCCAGCGAATCCTCACAGTGATAAATCTTCATATGATCCGTTTCTCCTCCTGCCGTACCCCGTTCGGGAACATCCCATCATCAAATAAAGTCATCTGCCGGTAACTCATGCCATCGCTGCCGAACCGGATCCGTTCCTTCGGATCCGTCAGATTCCGCACGATATAGTCCTCCTCCAGCTTCGTGGGATACATCATCCTGCCGCCACAGGTAATAAAATAAACAGCCCGTTTCATCACCACGCCCAGCTTCTTCAGATCCTGAAACGTAAGCTTTGTGCTCCTCCTGGCACTAAGGATCCGTCTGGCGCTTTTCACGCCGATCCCTGGCACCCGAAGCAGATCTGCATAAGGTGCCCGGTTGATCTCCACCGGGAAACATTCCAGATGCCGCACCGCCCAGTCCTCCTTGGGATCCAGCATCACATTAAAAAACGGTCTTTTCTCGTCCAACAGTTCCTCCGCCTTAAACCCATAAAACCGCAGCAGCCAGTCTGCCTGATACAGACGGTGCTCCCGCAGAAGCGGCGGCCCCCCCGGAAGCGCCGGCAGGCTCTTGTCCTCATTGACCTTTACAAAAGCGGAATAGAACACACGCTTTAACTCAAACTTCTGATACAGATTCTCTGCTACATTTAAAATCTGATAATCCGTCTCCGGGGTTGCCCCTATGATCATCTGGGTAGACTGCCCGCCACTCACGAAAACAGGGCTCTTGCGGTACAGGATCAGTTCCTCCTTATTCGCATGAATTCCGTTCTGGATCTGCCGCATGGGCGTCAGAATATTTTTCCGGTGCTTGTTCGGTGCCAGTGTCCGCAGCCCCTCCGCCGTGGGCAGCTCCAGGTTCACGCTCATACGGTCTGCCAGATACCCCATCCGCTCCACCAGCTCGGGATCCGCTCCCGGAATCGCTTTTACATGGACATAGCCGCTAAAATGGTATTGATTCCGTAGCAGCCATATGGTCCGATACAACAATTCCATGGTAAAAGTAGGATCCTGTATGATACCGGAGCTTAAAAACAGTCCCTCGATATAATTACGCCGGTAAAACTCCATAGTCAGTGTACAGATCTCCTCAGGGGTAAAGGTGGCTCTGGGAACATCATTGGACTTTCGATTCAGACAATATTTACAGTCGAAGATACATTCATTGGTCATCAGAATCTTCAACAAAGAAATGCATCTGCCATCCGAAGAAAAGCTGTGACAGATCCCGGCCTTCGTGCAGTTCCCCATGTGCTTCCCGTCGCCCTTACGTTCCACCCCACTGGAAGTACAGGCCACATCATATTTGGCTGCATCGGTCAGGATCTCCAGCTTCTGCATGATGGACAATTCCCCGTTTTGTATAAGATATTCCACATTATCACCGCCTTTTACCGAAAATTTACAGAATCAGAACGTTTGTTCTTGTGTATATTCAAGTTAGCACATATGTTCGATTTTTGCAAGTGGTTATTTTTTCCGAAAAAAGGCTTGCAAAATCATGCGTTTCGCAGTTAAATAATATAGGAGTATTTTGTAACACAAGCCGCCCGGCGGCAGAATGAGAGGTCAGTATGTCAGATATTGTCATACCTAAAAATTATAAGTCTCAGCTGAACCTGTACGAGACACAGGTTGCCATTAAGACAGTGAAGGACTTTTTCCAGGGATTGTTAGCAGAGCGTCTGCACCTGCTGCGTGTATCTGCTCCCTTATTTGTGGATCCTACATCCGGACTGAACGATAATCTGAACGGTGTGGAGCGTCCCGTGAATTTCCATATTGCAGCACAGGGAGACCGTGAAGCAGAGATCGTACAGTCTCTGGCCAAATGGAAGCGTTATGCCTTGCAGAAATACGGTTTTCAGCCCGGCGAAGGTCTCTACACCGATATGAGTGCCATCCGTCAGGATGAGGAGACCGACAACATCCATTCCATCTATGTGGATCAGTGGGACTGGGAAAAGATCATCACGAAGGAAGAGCGGAATCTGGAGACTCTGAAAGAGACCGTCCGCACCGTATACAAGGTTCTTCGCAAGACCGAGAAGTATATGTCCATCCATTACGACTACATCGAAGAAATCCTTCCTCATGACATCTTCTTTGTAACTACCAGTGAGCTGGCAGAGATGTTCCCCGACTACTCCCCGAAGGAGCGGGAATACTACATTGCCAAGGCAAAAGGCGCTGTCTGCATCATGCAGATCGGTGAGACCTTAGAGAATGGCAAGCCTCACGATGGCCGTGCACCGGACTACGATGACTGGTCGCTGAATGCCGATATCGTGGTATATTATCCGGTTCTGGACATTGCTCTGGAGCTGTCCAGCATGGGTATCCGTGTAGACAAGAAGGCTCTGTTAGACCAGCTACAGAAGGCTGGCTGCCCCGAGCGTGCCGAACTTCCTTACCACAAGGCAGTCATTAACGGTGAGCTTCCTCTTACCATCGGCGGTGGTATCGGTCAGTCCCGTATCTGTATGTTCTTCTTAAGAAAAGCTCATATCGGCGAAGTACAGTGTTCCCTGTGGTCCGATGAAGTGATGGAGACTGCAAAAGAGAACGGCTTACAGTTGTTATAAGACATTTCCATTCAGACTTCAAAATCCCCGGAAGATGAAAATCTCCCGGGGATCTGTTTTCTGTTTTTATTCAAAAATCACAAATTTCTCATTTTCAAAGGTTTTCTCGTATCCATATGCATCCATGAACTCACCGATCAACAAAAGCTTGGCATTGTCCACGATCAGGCTGCGCTCTTTTTCCGTGGGCTGCAAGGCCTCCAGTGCATTCTCTCCGGCTTCCAGATACACGGCATATTTCTTCTCCAACAGTACCACCGGGCGATAAGAAGCATCCGCATCCATCCGCTCCTGCATCTTAAGCATATCCTGTTCCAGTTGTCCGCTCTGGTAGGAATCCAGATCCGGCCAAGGATTGAACGCTGCAGGCATCTGTAAATAATAAGACAGCGCCGGGATCTGTCCGTAGATCAGTACATCTCTTCCGGCAAGTCCCCGTTCATTCACATACTCTGAGATCCCCTGCATCCATCCGGCCCGTTCCTCGCTCATCCACACACCTTTTAATGTCTCATTATTCGTCACCTGCGCATCGATATCCTGTATGCCGGTACCTTCGGCAAATGCAAAGTTTCTGCCGAACAGTCCTACCTGGACAAAGAACAACAGAAAGAAACCGCCCAAGAGACATTTTACCGGCATAGCAGATATGGTGATCCGCTTCCACCGAAAGCTGCCAACATATTTGCAGAACCTGTAGAACTGCCAGTACATATAGGGCAATGCCAGAAACAGATTGTTCATGCTGGGGTATAGCTTGTTGTTACTGCCCAGGGAAGTGATCCATACGATCAGGAAGATCAGTCCGCTGATCAGCTTTTCTTCCCTCGGCGCGGAGGGCGTAAAGATCCGCCACAGGGTCACCAGCAGAGTCAATGTCAAAAACGTCACTCCGGGCCAGATAATGGCACCGTAATTCGTATATTCTCTGGCACAGAAGCCCTGGCGGTACAGCCAGAACACCATCACAGCCGCCAGTGCGATACTTCCCGCCCATTCCAGGATCCGCAGAACCTTTGTTACTGTATCTTTTCTCACGTAGGAGCCGATGAGTTCCAATACTCCCACAGCGACAATCCCCACTACAAGGAACACGCACATCCGGATCTCCCAGTACAGATTCTGAAAATACCAGTCGAACATGCCCATGATCATGGATGCAGCCGTATAGTCCGTTGCCACCTCCGTCATGGAAAACAGTCGCAGAATGCCCTTCACATATTCATCCATGCCGTAGCGGATCTGGATATAACCGAATAATACCAGCAGTGCCGTCAGATACCCTGCCAGACACATGCCGGTATCCTGTAATAATTTCTTACGGATTTTCACCCCCGCTGCCTTTTTCCGCGCTTTTATTTTTTCCGCAGTTTCTGTCGTCTCCCCAGCCTGACCGAGACTCTTTCCAATCTCTTTGCGCGCTTCCAGCCAGCAGATGATTCCGTAAGCCCACACGCCCACGATCATGGCCGCCTCCGGCAGATTGGAGAATCGGGACAGCACATTACAGCCCAGCGCTACTCCGGCGGCAAACAGCCACCCCTTTTTCCCCCGGGCAAGGCCCAGATACAGACAGACCACCGATACCAGATAGAACACGTAGGTCACATAATTGTAAAAAGAGCCCGTGGGGCACCAGCAGAAGCTCACCGCCGTAAATTCTCCCAGGAATACCAGAAGTGCCGGGATCTTCAGTACTTTCGTGCAGAAATAATACCCAAGCACCGCCAGCAGACTGATACTCAGTCCGGTATAAAAGTTCATGCCGATCAAAGTCCCGGCCCCGGGCAGCAAACTGAAAAAATGTCCGATGGCTGTGGTCAGATAAGTGGAAAACAGCCACATGGGATCCATATGCTGCGTCCCCATATATTCAAAGTTCGCATAGCCGTAACCGGTATCCCACAGATCCAGTCCCCAGGCAATATGCCGCAGAGGATACAGCACCAGGATTGCCACGAATACAAATTCCCAGAGACGTCTCTGACTGTCAATACCCGCTTTTTTATTTTTTATTATCTCTGTCACTCCATTACCTCTCTTTTGAACATAGTATCTACGTCCCGTATTTTCTCTGTCAGACTGCGATAGGGACGGATATGCAGGAATATCTTATGCAGTCCGTCGCAGATAGCTTTCCGCACAAAATCCACCAGAATTCCCAGTACAAATACTACCACCACAACAAGTACCGTCCACAACAGCAACGGCAGTACACCGTCGATTTGCTCCACACCAAGCCACTTCTGCCAGGCATAGCGCACACCCAGATTTTCATGCAGCAGATACACTCCCAGCGTATAGGGCGCGATCCTCACCGCCACACTGCCGATCTTTCCCTGTATGCTGCTGTCCAAAAACAGGCAGAACAGCCCCAGTGAAGCCAGAAACGGGAAAATATGGTTATACTCATACGGAATCTTCAGGATCAGCTCCAGACTGCCTGTTTTCAAATAAAACAGGTGCAAAAGCATGGCTTCTCCAAAGGTTCCGAAGATACCGATCAGATACAACAATAATGCCCGGGATTTTTTCTGTAAAAACGGGATTCCAAATCGGCGCAGGTAAGCCGCCGCGCAAAATACACACAGATACCAGAGACAATCATAGCCTTTACCGTCTTCTTCCAGCCGGAAGGGCAGAACAGATTTTAACAGGCAGAAGGTGACAAACAGCAGTACTAATGCCACCTGAAACTGCTGCTTCGTCATCCGCCGCAGTCCCATTCCCACAAAGGGGAGCAATATATATAAGAAAAGATACGCTGTCAGGAACCAGTAATGTCCCATAGTCACCGGGAACAACAGGGTCAGGTAATAGTGAGTGCTGACTTCCGCTGCGGGAACGATCCCAGTCACCGCCGCCAGCACACCGATTCCCACAGAATACAGCCACAGCTGTACCCACAGCGTGAGCAGTCTGCTCAGTTTAAAAGAGCTTTCGCATAAAAAGTATCCGCTGATCATCATATACACATTCACAGCTACAATGCAGAATGCTTCCAACAGCCAGGCTACCATATCCTGCACCGATAAAGGCGCCGTCAGATCCGGCAACAGTCCTCCCTTGCCCAGATAGTGCAGCACCACGACCATCATCATTGCCACACAGCGCAGTACTTCCAGATTTGCCATACGTTCTTTTTTCTGCATAATGCTCCTGTTCCTTCCTGCCATTGATTCTACACCCATTCGGGTCAATAAGGCATAGCTCTCTTCCTTCAGGCAGGAACGAGTTATGGCCTTTGACTCTGTATCATTATATTACTTTGCGGCACGGGATGTAAAGGATAGAAATTGCTATACACTCCATAGAAAATATGTTATACTGATTACATCTTTTGACAAAGAAATTTTTAGGAAAAATACATATAGAGAGGTAATCTTATGAGCAAAAAAAGAGTTGTTGTATCTCTGGGACATGATGCCCTGGGCTATACCACTACCGAGCAGTGGGATGCGGTAAAAGTAACCGCAAAAGCACTGGCAGATCTGGTGGAGGCTGATTATCAGCTGACCATCACCCACAGTAACGGTCCTCAGGTCAGCATGATCCACAAGGCCATGACAGAGCTGCGTCGTGTTTACATCGATTATACCCCCGCACCTATGTGTGTCTGCTCCGCTATGAGTCAGGGTTATGTGGGCTACGATATCCAGAACTCTCTCCGGGCAGAGCTGCTGGACCGCGGTATCTCCAAGCCGGTCAGCACCATCCTCACCCAGGTAACCGTAGACCCTTATGACGAGGCTTTCTATGAGCCCACCAAGGTCATTGGCCGTTACATGTCCAAAGAGGACGCCGAGATCGAAGTGAAAAAGGGCAATTATGTCAAGGAAGATCCCGGTAAAGGCTTCCGTCGTGTCGTTGCTGCTCCCAAGCCCATCGACATCGTGGAGATCGAAGCCATCCGTGCTCTGGCAGCCGCAGATCAGGTCGTTATTGCCTGCGGTGGCGGCGGAATTCCCGTCATTGAGCAGAAGCATGCGCTGAAGGGTGCCTCCGCTGTGATTGAGAAGGATGCCATTGCAGGTAAGCTTGCTTCCGATTTAAGCTGTGATGAGCTGATCATCCTGACCAGTGTTCCCTGCGTTTATAAAAATTACAGCAAAGAGGATCAGACTGCATTGGAGACTCTCACCGTTGCGGAAGCCAAGACACTGATGGCAGAAGGTCAGTTCGAGGAAGGCACCATGCTTCCCAAGATCGAGGCAGCCATTGCTTATCTGGAGAAGGTTCCAGCAGGAAAGGTTCTGATCACTTCCATGGATCACGTCAAGGATGCCATCAGGGGCAAGGCCGGCACCGTGATCACCGCTTAATTTTATATCGTAAGCAGTTAAGGCAACACAAAAGGAGATATCCGCCACGGATACCTCCTTTTTACATGTCATGATTCTAATATCTCTGGGTTCTATATCTCTGATCTCTATGCCTCTTTTCCGGTCAGATGGTTCGACAGGATATTATACAATGTCTTCGGGTTGATGGGCTTGGACAGGTGATAGTTCATTCCGGCCTCCAGCGTCTTTTTCTTCTCCTCTTCAAAAGCATCCGCTGTCATGGCAATGATAGGTACCGTTTTGCAATCTCCACCACACATCCGGCTTTTTCCAGGATCAGCTGGGCCACATAAATGTTGATCTCGTTATCTTCCACCAGTAAAATTCTGGCATCCATCAGATTCTCCGTGATGTTTTCCTCGGAACGCTCCTGGGAGAACGGATCGTACAGGTGCGGCAGGAACTCCTGACTCATTCCGATACCGTTATCCCTCACACGAAACCGGATTTCCACCTTGTCATCCTACTTCATTTCTACACCACAGATACAATACCAACATTTTCTTTTTCGTTCTGCATACCATGCCATACTTAACTTATACTCTCCCTCTAAATAACTGCTATCTCTGTATAGATGTACTTCTGTAATAAACATTCCTAGGCCAGCCATCTACAACAAACTGATCGGAAAATTTATAGCCTGTACTCTCTATGCTACATACAGACGGAGTATTATTAGGATGAGCACAACACCAAATAGTATCATAACCCATCTGTCTAGCTTCTCTTATAGTAGCATCCATGAATCTCTTCTGCATACCATTACCTCTATATTCCATATCAACCACAACGAATTCATGACACATAATTTTATTGCCAGGAATTTCCATCCAATCAGTAATAGGCTTAGAGAAGAACAAACCACCTTCAAATGCAAAGCTTGCTGCAATAAGCTTATCTTTATTATATACGCCTAATAAGATATAATCACCATCCAAACATTCCTGTATAGTTCTTTGATCTGTAGGATAATAATATTCATCATGCAGCAAAGTCTTATTAACTTCATACTGTAATTTAATAACAGGTTTCAAGTCTCTTTTTGGTTTCTTTATCTCAATCCTTCTTATTGATAAATCAAAATATTGACTCATATGAAACCTCCATTTACTCCGGCTTTTTTACTCGTATTTTTCCAGATAGAAGGAATACAGGATCCTCTCCTTCACGGGCAGCTGCATCAGCTTCGTCAGTGCCTCCTCATAGTATTGGATCTGGACGCTGTAGCGGTTCCAGAGGGCTTGCAGGGAATCGATCACATCGGTCTTGTAGTCCAACAGGACGATCTCTCCGTTTTCTATAAAGAAGACATCGATGATACCCTGAATGAGAACCTTTTCCCCTTCAGGAAGGTCCTGATCCAAACGCTTCGCATCAATGCCCAGCACGAAGGGCTGCTCTCTGTACAAAAGGCCCTGTTCGAAAGCTCTCCACATGCGGTAGGCCAGCTCCTGTTCCAGAAAATGCCGGATTTTGGGAAGGCTTACGGCCTGCGCATACTCCTCTGTCAGTCGTAGGGAAGCTGTCTCCCGCTGCAGGAATTCCTTCAGACGTACCTGTAACCGGTCCGTATCCAGGCCCTGACGGTATTCCTCATAAGTCCCAGGGCATCCGGCAAATAGTCCGGATTCCATAAACAGATAAGAAAAGTCCAACAGTTCCATGGTCCGGTGGAACGCGTTACCGCGGACGGCTCCGCTGACCTTTTCCTGTTCTCTGCGGAAAGCCGGGATATAAGGCACCACTTCTTTTTCTTCGAAGGTATGAAATGCCGCTTCATCCTTCTCCGCCATGGCCGCAATCTTCAGTTCCGATACCGTGGTCTTGGTATAGAGCTTCTGCAGGCCGGGATACGGATAGGCATAGGCAAATCGCTCCCGCAGTTTCGCAAGCTTTCGTTCGTTCTCCTCCGGGTCCCCAGGCAAAGGAGTCTCGCCGTCCGTCACACGCTGCAACAGTTCCCTGCGGTCTCCCATGCGCAGTTGTTCCCTGATCTCCTCTGCCACCAGGTCTTCTGTTCCCAGCGTTGTTACTGCAATTCCTGTCTTAGGCAGGATTGGCAGCAGAAAATCCATATAGCTCCCCGCCTCACAGAAATCCAGATAGGTCAGCTTCTCCTGTCCTGTCATCCGGGACAGCTCCCATTTTTCCTCCGCCTTATCCAACACCGCTGTCAGGATCAGTTTTTCTCTGGCACGGGTCAGTGCCACGTAAAGCACACGCAGTTCCTCCGCCAGATTGTCCTCCTTCATTTTCGCTGACAGAACGGCCCGGCGGAGGGTCTTATTTTTAATGCGGCGACCGGAATCCACATAGTCCACCGCTACTCCCAGATCCATATCCACGATCAGGGACTGGTTCGCATCCTGCATGTTGAAACGCTTCGACAGCCCGGAGACAAATACCACGGGGAATTCCAGACCTTTACTCTTGTGGATGCTCATGATCCGCACCACATCGGCATTTTCGTCCAGGGTATCCGCCTCACCGTAATCCACATCGTATTTTTCCAACTGTTCCATATAACGGATGAAATGGAACAGTCCAAAATAACTGGTCTTCTCAAAAGCAGAAGCCTTCGTCAGCAGCATCTCCACGTTGGCCCGGCGCTTGCTGCCAGCAGGAAGTGCCGTCACATAGTTCAGATAATCGTGATCGTCCAGGATCCGCTGCAGCAGGTCGCGGATGGAGGTGAAGGGAGTCAGATTACGGTAATGATCAATACGTTGTAAGAAAGTATCTGCCTTTTGGGAAAGTTCTGTCTCCGGTTCCATGTCCTCCGGTACTGTTGCAGCTTCCAATGCGCGCTGCCAGTACTGTCCGGCCCCGGCGGTTTCTTCCCCGGCGCTTTCGCCCGCTGATGCCTCTTCTCCCGCTTCCGCCATCCGTCCCCTCTGCGCCACTTCTTTCAATGCCTCATACAGTGTCATTCTCTTCCGGGAATGCCCTTTGCTTCCGCTGCGGATCCGGGCGATCTCTTCCTGGGTAAAGCCTCCGAAGATCGACTGCATCACGCCGAACAGCGGAATATCCTGTCTCGGGTTGTCCAGCACTCGTAAAAACTGCAGCAGTTCCTGTACTTCCAGGGCCCCGAAATATCCGGTCTTGGATGTAATGTAGACAGGGATTCCCTGCTGTTCCAGTACTTTCTTGAATTCCTCATCCCAGCCACTGGTGGTACGAAGCAAAATCACCATATCCGAGTACCGCACCGGGCGCAATTCTCCCGTAGCCTTCTCCATGACTTTCAGACTGCCCTTCAGCTGCTTGATACGTGCCGCAATAGCCAGTGCTTCCAGCTGTCTTACGTTGTCATAGTCCACGGGACCTCTTGCCCCGTCGGGACGCTGTTCTCCGCTGCCGCCTTCCGCACCATCCCCCTTCTCCGGCTTACGGATCAGTAATAGTTCACTGCCGTATGCAGGATCCTCTGTGGCGGGATATGTGGCCCCGGGATACAATGCTGCCTTATCATCATAGGCAATGCCGCCGATCTCCTGGCTCATGATGCGGGAAAACACATCGTTTACCGCATCCACCACCTGCACACGGCTTCGGAAGTTCTTCGCCAGGTCGATCCGGCACAGATCCCCACTCTCCTGATAGGTGTCGTATTTTTCCAGGAAAAGTTCCGGTCTGGCCAGACGGAATTTATAAATACTCTGCTTCACATCACCTACCATGAAGCGGTTATAATGTCCCTCCACTTCCCCGGAGATGGCACTTAACAGATATTCCTGTACCAGATTACTGTCCTGGTATTCGTCAATGAGGATCTCCCGAAAATACTGGCGATACTCCAATGCCACGTCACTTGGCACAATGTCATATTTCACACCGGTGCTATCCATTCCTGTATCACCGGTGCTGTCCGTCCCTGCATCGCCGGTCTCTTCCACTTTTTCCCGTTTTAGCAGAATCTGTAACGCATAGTGCTCCATGTCGGAAAAGTCGATCAGATGTCGCTCCTGTTTGGCCGCAAGAAGCCTTCTGTCGAATTCCAGCACCAGGTTAAGCAGCATCCGGAGCGGCTCTCTGCAGGCTTTTCCCTGTTCCACCACCAACTCTAACGGTGTCTTGAAATATTGTTCCGTCAGATCCGCCAGCGTGTCTTTTACGCTATTACGGATGGATTTCGCCAGCTCCCGTTTGGCGGGATCCACGCTCTCATCCTTCTTGGAAGAAAGACGGCCGAAAGTCACTGCTGGAACCTTTACTGCCTGTTCCTTCAAATCCTTGCAGGCAGCCAGGCGTTCCAGCTGTTCGCTCTCCGCTTCTGTCAGTTCTCCATACATATATGGACCGTCCGGCAGCTCACACAGCTTTTTCACTTCCACCAGTTTTTCCAGACACCCTTGCAGGACACGGCTCACACGCTCTGCCAGATATTGTCCGTAATCACTGTGCAGCAGGGCATCCAAATCTCCCGCCGCATAATCGTTTTTACGCTCTTCCAGCCATTCTGCGGGCCAGGGAAAACTTCCGGCATAGCGGGACAGGTTCAGGATATGCTGTTCCAGCACGCTCTCTCTGCCGCCGGGGCAGAAATATTCCACACAGGCGTGGAAACGTTCCCGTGCCTCCCGGGATGGGTCCTCGCTGTCACGTTTTCCCGGAACCTCTTCCGCAAAATCATTCCCTGACGCTTCCTCCGGTATCATCGCTCCGCTGTCACGGTTTTCCCGGGACGTCGGAACATCATCCGGAACAAATTTCCCCGCATAGGCATCCTCCAGCAGCTGTCCCAGCACCTCCTGCTGCAACAGCTTGATCTCACCCTCGTCTGCCACACGGAAATCCGGATCCAGACCGATCTCATTAAAATGATTCCGGATCAGGAACAGGCTGAAGCTGTCGATCGTGGTGATCTGGGCATTGTGTAACAGGGCGGACTGCTTCTGGATATGGTCGTTCCCCGGATCCGCTTCCAGTCTGGCGGCGATCCCGGCTGCGATACGCTCCCGCATCTCCGCAGCCGCCGCATTGGTGAAAGTCACGATCAACAGGCGGTCAATGTCCGCCGGATGCTCCCCCTCACAGATCATACGGATGATACGCTCTACCAGTACCGCCGTCTTACCGCTTCCCGCGGCCGCCGATACCAGAATGTTGCTGTTATGCAGTTCGATTACCTTTTGCTGTTCCGGGGTAAAATTCATTCCCATACGCTACCTCTGTTCCTGTTTCTTTTCTCCTGTTGCCGTCCTGTTCCTCCGGGCAGCGGGTGCTTTCTCTTCGAGCTTCCTGTCAGGCACACACTCCCGCCGGGCACCCTTTGCCCTAAGCTTCCACGGTCTCCTGCATCCGCTGCATCAGCGCCTGCTTATCCAGATCTTCCAGCTGTCTCTTCTCATAGCCCGGAATACTGCCATCGAAACCGCAGACCTTTTTATAGGCGCAATAAGTACAAGCCTCTTCATTGCCTTTCTCATAGGGATTGGCTGCTATTTTTCCGTCCAGGATCTCCCGCCCGATGCTGCGGATCTTGGCATCTACATAAGAAGATATCAGCTGCATCTCCTCCCGGCTTAAGACACCGGATCTGGCACTGAAGCTTCCATCCTTTTTCTTCTCCACCGGAATCACCACAGACTTATCCTGCATATAGCGGTCCAGCCGCTCCACGACCTCAGGATCACTGTTTACTACACCGTTCATACGAAGCTTTGCAAGGATCTGTTCATTGATCTGCTCATCCGTGAGCTCCACCGGTGTCTCTATGGTGGGATCATCGATGTGATAATACAGAAGTGCCGCCGGAACGATCTCCTTGTCCGGATGCTTTCGGCTCTCCATCTCCATGGCTGCATTCATATATACCACCAGCTGCAACTGCAGACCGTAATACAATGCCGCCAGATCAAATTTCCGGTTGCCGGACTTATAATCAATGACCTTGACGTAGACATGCTCTGCATCTTCCGACACATCGATACGATCGATCCGTCCCTGCAAATGCATCTTCTCGTCCTCAGACAGATCCACATGAATGCTGTCCAGATCCTCCGCAAACCGGAAAGAAAGTTCATAATCATCTGGCTGGAAACTGCCCTGTTTCAAATGTTTCTGCAAGGTCAGCACTGTACGGGTCAGGATCCTGCTCATGCGGGTAATGGCATATTCATTCCGCGCAGAACTGTATAATACCGTCTCCCCGTAGGTTGCCGCATAGGCTTCCACGGATTCTTTGACGGCTTTGGCTGCAAAATCCTCCGTAAAATCCCACCATGTCAGGTTGGATTCTGCAAGTTTTCCTGCAAAGTTTTCCAGTACTGCATGATATACCGTACCCATATCCGAAGACTCGAAGCCGAATTCTTCCCGTTCCTGCAGGGAAAGACCATATTGCAAAAAGTGTCTGCAGGCACAGGCAGCATAAGTTTCCAGACGGCTGACACTGTTTTCCAGCTGCTGTCCGTACAATGCTCTGGCCACGATCCGGGACAGACCGCTCTCCCTGTATCTGCGAAATGCCGCCCGGGTCAGCAAGTCTCTGCCCGCCGCATCCGCCTCGTAGGCACGGTACATGAGATAGAAGTCCTGCCTCTCTTCTTCCGGCAGGGTTCCTTCCACATATTCCCGCAGTTCCTCCGCCAGATATCTGGCACCTTCCTGTCTGCCCTCGATCTGTTCCAGGCGGCTGCGGTTCTGGGGATACTCCACGCACATTGCCGGGAACAGCTTCCGCACCGTATCGATCAGGTAGGAAGGTCTTATGCCCTTTCCTTCACTGTTTACCTTGGCATAGGACAGATACAGCTGTTCTGAGGGCTTGGTCATATTCAGATACAGATATAATCTCTGGATATACATCTGCTGTCTCGGGCTGGGTGCCATCTCTGTCCCGGATTCAATCAGGAATTCCCGATCCATATCCGAAATGATCCCGCCCTTGGAAGCATTTTTCGGAATATTTCCGTCATTGACTCCCAGGAAAAACAATACCTTCACCTGTTTCAGACGGGTTCGCTCCATATCGCCCACCACGATACGATCCACGTTCTGAGGGATCGTACCGACAGTGATCTCGCCGAAACCGGCCTCTAAAATATCCGCAAATTCCTGTCTGGAGATTTCTTCCTCTCCCAACAGTTCATAGACCTGATCCAGCAGATCCATGACCAGCCGGTAAATCTGTGCATACTCTCTGGCTCTGGATAAGTCTCCCTCTTTTTCAAACTGCTGCTGATAGTTCAAAAGCTTTTGCTGCACCTGATTCTGTTCCAGGAAATCGTACAGATGGCTGACATAGTCTCCAGCCTTTTCCTGGCTTCCCATGTGCAGAATCTCCACCGCATCCATGAACTGTTGCCGGATACGGTTCAGACGCTCCATGGTCTTCTCTTCCGCCTGTTCGCTCCCCTCCGCATTTCCCTGCATTTCTTCCGTTCTGCGGGTAAACAGACGGCTATAGGTCCGATAGCCTCTCGCTCCGGTGCGGATCACATAGTTTTCCAGCTCATCAATCTCTTCTCTGGAAATATCCGCCATGCCGCTGCGCAGAAAATGAAACACCGTATCATAGGAAAAGTCCTTAATATACAGCTGCAATGCGCTCTTGATATATTCGATCATGGGATTCAGCACGATCCCTCTGGTACGGTCCAGGAAACATGGGATCTCCAGCTGTCCGAATTCTGTTTCCACATAGGAAGCGTATCCTTCCAGATCTCCGATGACCACGGCAATGTCCCGGTAGGTCATCCCCTGCTCTCTGATCAGGTGCCGGATGTACAGCGCTGTCTGGTGGACTTCCTCTCTGGGGGAAAGGGCTTCAAACATATGGATCTCTTGCTGTTCTCCCGCATACGGTTCATACTGATACCGGAACAGATTCTGTTCCAGATAGTGTAATGCCGGTGCCTTGGCAAAGCGATTGGGCCCCCCCTTGACAAAGAGATCCTCTCCCCGCTCTACCTCTGCCTCCGCTGCCAGCTTTTCCAGATCCGCCACCGTCTTCTTGCTCAGATGGAACAGCTTCTGTTCACCATCCATTTTATACGGATCCTCTCCCACTCCAATGGTCACGGTAACGATGGTCTCTGCGCACACGCGCATCAGTTCCTGGATCAGCCGGTTCTGTATGGGAGTAAATCCCGTAAAGCCGTCAAACACCACTACACTGCCCTTTAAGATCTTTGATTTGGACAGGGATCTGCGCAGTACATCCAGTGTCTCCTCGGTGGTGATAAAATGATCCCTGATATAATCCTGAAAGCCCCGGTACAGAGTCTTTAAGTCTTTCAGTTTCATGGCCAGCGCGCCACGCTTCTGTGCACTGGTGATCAGCTTATCCATATCCTGTGTGCTGATACCGTATTGCATGAACTCGGAGATCGCACTTTTCACCTCATGGATATAGCCCTGCTTGTGCAGGAGACTTCCCATGGCCGGAAGCTGTTCCTTCAGATCCGCCGCCACTTTTTGCAGCACCAGGCTTTTGCCGGTGTCATCCAGTACCGGCATCTCTTTGGTCCCCACTTCCTCCAGAATGCGGTGGCTGAGTCGGCCGAAGCTCAGGACATCGATATTCAGGATGCCATCCCGGTCACTGCGCATGACCAGATCCTTCTGGGTCTGCATGGTGAATTGATCCGGCACAATGATCAGGAAATTCCTGCCCGGTTCCTCTGCCGCCCGCTGCATGATCTCTTCATAGATTCTGTGGCTTTTGCCCGCCCCGGAAGGGCCAAAACAGAAACGTAAGCTCATAAGTCTCCTCCGTTATGCTGTCCGTTTATTTCAGATCCAGTTCAATGGGACAATGATCCGATCCCAAAATTTCCGTGTGGATCTTCGCATCCGCCAACCGGTCTTTCAGACACTCCGATACCACGAAATAATCAATTCTCCATCCGGCATTTTTTGCTCTCGCCTGGAACATATAAGACCACCAGGAATACACCCCGGTCAGGTCCGGATAAAAATAGCGGAACGTATCGATAAATCCGTTCTCCAATACCTTCGAAAAGCAGGCTCTCTCTTCATCAGTGAAGCCCGCATTGCCACGGTTGGTTTTCGCATTTTTCAGGTCGATTTCCTGATGCGCCACGTTCAGGTCTCCCGCATAGATCACCGGCTTTTTCTCTTCCAGCTTCTTAAGATACGCCAGGAAATCCGCTTCCCACTGCATGCGGTATTCCAGTCTCGTCAGCTCTCTCTGGGCGTTCGGTACATAGACTGTCACAAAATAGAACTCCGAATACTCTGCAGTGATCACCCGGCCCTCATGGTCGTGTTCCTCCACGCCGATGCCGTAAGTCACCTGTATGGGCTCTTCCTTTGTAAAAATTGCAGTGCCGGAATAGCCCTTTTTCTCTGCGTAATTCCAATACTGATGATATCCGGGCAGATCCAGTGCGATCTGTCCCTCCTGCAATTTTGTCTCCTGTAAGCAGAAAATATCTGCATCCGTTTCCTGAAAGAAATCCAGAAATCCCTTCTGCACGCAGGCTCTCAGCCCGTTCACATTCCATGAGATCAGTTTCATATTTTCCCTTTCCTGTCAGTCCTACTGTTATTATCTATATTTTTTGTCCCATTTTCAGGACACCATCTGCAATCTAAATAATTTATCACCGGAAGTCACATCTTTTTAATCTTCTACCAGATTATGGTACATCACATGGATATCCTCGTAGACACCGTCCTTATTGAGGAAGCCTCCCGGAATAATGCCCAGATCCACGAATCCCAGTCTCTGGTATAGATGGAACGCATGGATATTGGAAGCCACCACCGCATTGAACTGCAATACGCGGTAACCGTTTGCTTTTGCCTGCTTCAGACAGTCTTTTACCAGCAGTTCGCCGATATGCTCTCCCCGGCAGGCTCTGTCCACTGCATAGCTGGCATTGGCGATATGCCCTACTCTGCCGATATTGTTGGGGTGCAGAATATATAGTCCCTTCACATTGCCCTGTTCATCCTCTGCCACAGCACTTACCGTCTGTGCGGCAAAAAATTCTGCGGCTTCTGCCCCTGTCAGTCCTTCCTCCTGAGGAAATGCCACGCCATCCTCTACCACCTGATTCCAGATCTCTGCCATTCTTGCTACATCTTTTGCTTCAAATTTTCTGATTGTTATCATTTTGTCTGCCTTTTTCCTGATTTGTCTTAGGCCATCTTATCCCGGTCATAATTTTTATCCGCTTTTCTGTCATCTATTCGTTCTATCCGCCGTGCTTTTCCATCCATTCACATTCCTTCCGGGCAGCCTTCAGAGACGCTTCGTACCCTTTCAGGATCTCCATAAGTCTCTGTACATCGATGATGCCGCTGGCTTTATTTTCCGGGTGATCCATCCATGGATGCTGTTTTTCCGGCGGATAAATATTTTCTATGGTATTTTCCCCGATCCGATACCATTTCTTCTGATAGCAGATCGTGTTGTCCGCCGGGTTTAAAAAGGTTTCCAGTTCCGTCAGTGGATAGATCTCTGCCGGTGTCCGGGGATTACCTTCCAGACCTCTCACGGCAGTGACCTTCACAGTTCCACCCTCCGGTACTACACGCAGCCACATGGGCTCTGCCGGTTTTTTCCATAATTTATCCAGTATAAAGTTCAACGGTCCCAGCAACAGGATCGTCATGAAAACCGCCAGCGCTCCCGTCAGTTCCGGAATCCAGTCACCCCACAACAGCATCTGGAACAGCAGATGGTCACTCTCCCGCACACCCCAGACCTTCATCACTACCAACACGGTTGCTACCATATAGATCAGTATAGTGATCAGGGCAAACGGCATCAGTACTTTTTCTTTTTTCATGCCCCATGCGGCATAAGCCTTGCATTCATCGTCCGTAAAAAGCACGGGCAGTTCATAGCTCTCTGTCATGCTCCGCTTCTCCCTCTTTTGCTATTCTCCGAGAATAATATGCAGGAGCCGCTTGTCCAGCATCAACGTCCGGTTCCAGGGATTCAGGATCACACCCTCGATACCATCGGCAGTCAACGTCATGCGGAACAGCTGCTCCATATCCGTGAGAAAAGTGGACATTACGCTGCCGCTTCCCTTTAATTCTTCCTCAAATCCGGTGAAGGCCGACCACCATTTTTTCCCATCGGAGGTCTGCACCGCCTGCAGGCGCATGGCAGTTCCGGCGGCCTGTGTCACCGCTTCCTGCACATCTGCTGAGGGCGGTTCCACCGCCACGATAAGCTGTCCCTGCTCCCGCATACGTCTGCGCACCACCGTCAGAGCATGCGCCAGAAGTTCTTCTGTCGGCTCCTGCTGTAATGCCAGAATTGCCTCCTCTATTTTCTCATTTCCCTGTAAACCTTTATCTTTCTTTTCGTCCATAACCGTAATGTTGTCCTTTTTAATTGTAGTCGTTAAATCACTTCATCCTATTTCCCATGTCCCTTGCGCAATCTTGTATGCAATCCGTCGAATTCCATGAGAGCCACAGGCAACACAGCTCATGCCTATGCCCATCATACCATAAATGCCTCCGCAATTCCACTCACGTTTCCCTCCAGAAGCCGTCTTTTCCTTGACAGTGGGGATATTCGTTGCTAACATGAACCTGAGCGTTTGATGCTTAGAAATGAGGATAATTATGGATACTTTTGACCCGAAGCACATTTACAGCGATGCCGCAAAGCTGGCTCGTCTGAAAGATAAAAAGCTTTTCCTGTTCGATATCGACGGCACCATTGCCGTAGGCGATACCTTGTATGAGGGAAGTGCGGATCTTCTCCGCTACATTCAGGCCATCGGCGGCAGGTCTTATTACATTACCAACAATTCCACAAAAAGCGGACTGGACTATGTGAAAAAATTCCACGATGCATTTCACCTGGACAGCACGGAGGATCATTTCATCACCTCCGGCTATATGACGCTGCGTTTTTTGAAGGAGAATTATGCAGACAAGAAAATCTTCGTGCTGGGAACCGCTTCTTTTGTGGCGGAACTGCGAAAGAATGGCCTCTGGGTAACCGAGGTCTGCGAGGACGGCATTGACTGCGTGGTCGTTGCCTATGACAGTGAATTAAATTATGCAAAGCTTACCGAAGTCTGCAAGGTTTTATTCACCCAGGATGTTCCTTTCTACGGCACCAACCCGGATTTGCGCTGCCCCATCGACTTCGGCTTTATCCCCGATTGCGGTGCCATCTGCAACATGATCACCGCCACCACAGACAAACAGCCCATCTATCTGGGCAAGCCCAGCAAAGAGGTCGTAAAGCTTTGCCTTGAAGTCTCCGGCTTCACTCCCGAGGAGACTCTGGTGGTTGGCGATCGTCTGTACACCGATATTGCCTGCGGCATCAACGGTGGTGTGGACACCTGTGTTCTCTTCACCGGCGAGGCACAAAAAAAGGATATTCTGACTCCCGGGGGGGAGCCGAATACCCAATATCTGCCGGACTATGCTTTTGAAAATGTGCAGGAATTATTAAATGCCTGCCAGGGTGAAATAAATTTTAAATAGCTCTCTTCACGACACCGATTCCCAACGGATAAGGTCCGGTGTGTACGCCAATGGTGGCACCGATCTGGAAGATGGGAATGGTGTCGATGTCGTATCCCTTTTCTTTCAGTCTGCCTGCCAGTCTGTCGCGGAACTCTACGGCTTCTTCATAATCGTAGCCATATCCCACGCAGACGTTGTAATTGGCAATATCTGCCTTTTCCTCTGCAAAATATGCTAACAGCAGATCGATATTTTTATCTACCGTCTTGCGACGGCTTCTGCCGATACCGGAGGGGAAGATTTCTCCCTCTTTTAAGGTAATGATGGGCTTGATGCCAAGCAGGCTGCCGGCCACGCTGGCTACTTTGCCGATACGTCCGCCGTGCTTTAAATATTCCATATTTCCTACGGTGAAAAAGATTCTGCCGGAGCTCTTGATCTCATTCAGGCGATCGATACTCTCCTGGTAACTCTTCCCCGCATCTCTAAGGCGTACCGCTTCCAATACATAGATGCCCTGCAATACGGTATTCACAGTAGAGTCGCAGACATAAATCTGTGCATTGGGATATTCCTCTTCCAGGATCGCTTTTGCATTCAGAGCAGACTGCATGGAGCCGCTGAACTTGGTTGTGATACAGATGCAGATGATGGGAATTCCCGCCTTGACAAAAGGAAGAAATGCATCTACATAATCCTGCACGGAAGGCATGGAAGACTTCGGATATACATCCGGGTGATCCACCATTTCCTGATAGAACTCACGGACACCGATCTCTATCATTTCCTTCTGGTATTTCCCCTCTTCAAAAGATACATAAAAAGGAACTACCGTAATGTCTTTTTCTTTGGTCATCTCCATGGGAAGATCACAGGAACCGTCTGATATAATATGAAATGCTTCGCTCATTCTCGCATACACCTTTCTACTTGTTTGCAGAGTTTAGCTTACCACGTTGTGGAGTAAAAAGCAATGAGTTTTTGTTATTATATTTCATTTCGTGGTGTTTTATGCTGTTTTATGTAGTTTTTATAACTATATGTATGAAAAATCCGAATTACGCGATATTTGTCGATGAAAGTTTGTCAACCGACATACGGCATTCGTTGACAATGGGCAGTTCTCTCGATATACTTGAGTTGTTAACCATTCATTCCCCCGGTTAACATTTTCTGCAGGAATGACCCCCTTTCATTCTTTGCAATCGAGTAGGAGGCGGTGACTAACCGCCGTCCTCTCACA